>Ga0180438_10004566_pt1 | contig 19856 bp, 17 predicted proteins | sample SS_ome_12_FD_132455 | JGI IMG/M metagenome (GOLD analysis project Ga0180438, IMG submission 132455) | Hypersaline lake sediment archaeal communities from the Salton Sea, California, USA - SS_3_D_2 metaG | ecosystem: Environmental > Aquatic > Non-marine Saline and Alkaline > Hypersaline >... | reverse complement strand
GATTATATTCCTGGTTGTAGATGTGAGGAACAAGAAAAACAAATAGGTGTTTCGGCGTTACTCTCTGGACAAAAAATAACGATTGAACCCAGCGATCTAGAGCGTAATTTAAGAAGGAGAAAATTAACTAAATAAATCATCGATATAATTCTTTTCAAGAGATATGGAATTTATAGATTACATCCAAAATAAGTTTCCAAATTACAGAGTCATCTCTATTATTGGTTTAGCTAAAAATGTGAGTAAAACAACAACTTTAAATCACATTATTAATAATTTCCCCTCTCAATATCAACTCGGATTAACATCAATTGGTAGGGATGGTGAGTTGTATGATGCTATTTCAGATTTTCCAAAGCCAAGAATTAGAATAAGAAAAGGCACTTTTGTCGCAACTGCCCAAGAAAGTTTAAAAAATAGTGACATTGAAACCAAAGAAATAATGAATACTGAGATCTCAACTCCAATGGGACAAGTTTTAATTTTGAAAGCACTCAGTGATGGGTTAATTGAACTTGCTGGACCTTCAAATAATTCTGGAATTAAAAAAGTATGTTCAGAACTCTTAGATCTTGGGTGTAATTTAGTATTAATTGATGGAGCTTTTGATAGACGATCTTTTGCATCTCCACTAGTCTCTGATGCCACTATTTTATCAACCGGAGCTTCTGTTTCAAAGAAAATGGATAAAGTAATTGAAATCACCACTCATACAATTCAGTTATTATCTTTAGAAGCGGAAGAGAACCGAGAGATTCGCACTATTATCAAAACATTATTAATATCTGATAAAGTTGGGATTATATATAATAATAATACTACTAAAAGTTTAGATTTGGCAACCGCACTGACCTCAGGAAAACAGATTGCGAAAGAATTAACAGAAAATACTCGCTATGTTGTAATTAATGGAGCAATAACTGACAAGCTCCTAGAAGATATCATGAGATATGCTGAAAATGTTGATGATATTACATTTATCATCGAAAATGCGACAAAATTATTCATAAATACAAATACATACAATAAATTTCTGAAAAAAGGAGGAAAAATCAAAGTTTTATATCCAATTAATGTCATCGCGCTTACGATAAATCCCACATCTCCATATGGATATAATTTTAATAAAAATACTTTTTTTGAAGCTTTACATAAAAAAATTAAGGTACCAATTTTTGATCTTGGACCAAGTCAATTTTAATTAATTGTTTAAATGAACTAAAAATGCAAAATAAACTAGTTAACAACAAAAAGCTGAAATTAAATCAAAGTTTAATTCAAGAAGCCAGGAAAATGGCAAAAAAAACTGCTTTAGATATTCAACTATTTATTGATCAACATACAACTACAACTATTGAACGAACTGTATGTAGATTATTTGGAATTGATGGAGTGAATGAATTTGGCGTTCCCCTTCCCAATGTAGTAGTGGATCTTTTGAGAAAAGAGAAACAAATTGGTAAAGGTGCCGCATTCTTCTTAGGAAATGCCATGATTTATACAAAATTATCCCCCCAAGAAATTGCTGAGAAGCTTGCTAACGATGAGCTTGACTTACATCATATTCCAGAAAATGATATTTTTGCGATTAAAAATGTCATAAAATCTGTAATCGATAAAACATTAAATAGAATCTTAGATAATAAACAAGAAAGGGAAAAGTTCTTAGAAAAGTTTGGAGATAAAAAAGAACCATTAATCTATGTTATTGTTGCTACAGGCAATATTTACGAAGATATCATCCAAGCACAAGCAGCAGCAAAACAAGGTGCTGATGTAATAGCAGTTATTCGATCGACAGGGCAGAGTTTGCTGGATTATGTGCCTTATGGACCAACAACAGAGGGGTTTGGTGGAACCTATGCTACACAAGAAAACTTTAGATTGATGAGAAAGGCATTAGATGAGGTAGGAGAGGAATTAGGAAGATATATTAGATTGACAAACTATTGTTCAGGATTGTGTATGCCAGAGATAGCAGTAATGGGCGCATTTGAACGATTGGACATGATGTTAAATGATGCCCTTTATGGAATATTGTTTCGTGATATCAATATGAAGCGAACAATGATAGATCAGTTTTTCTCTCGTATAATTAATGCATTTGCTGGTGTTATTATTAATACTGGAGAGGATAATTATCTAACTACCGATGATGCTTATGAAGCAGCACATACAGTTCTTGCTTCACAATTTATAAATGAACAGTTTGCATTATTAGCAGGTTTAAAAGAAGAACAAATGGGATTAGGACACGCATTTGAAATGAATCCTAGCTTAAAAAATGGATTTTTATACGAGCTTGCTCAAGCACAAATGGCTCGTGAAATCTTTCCTAAAGCACCGTTGAAGTATATGCCTCCTACTAAATATATGACTGGAAATATATTTAAAGGACATGTACAAGATGCCCTCTTTAATATCATTACTATTATGACTGATCAAAGAATTCATCTTTTAGGAATGCTGACAGAGGCAATTCATACACCTTTTATGAGCGATAGAGCTTTATCGATTGAGAATGCAAAATATATTTACAACAATCTGGCATCATTGGGAGATGAAATTTATTTTAAACCAGATGGTATAATCCAATCACGAGCAAATGAGGTTTTAAGGAAAGCTTTAGATTTACTTAGAGAGATCCAACATTACGGATTATTCAAAACTATTGAATTAGGAAAGTTTGCAGGGATTAAAAGACCTATTGATGGTGGAAAAGGCTTAAAAGGAGTCTTGAGAAAGGAGAAAGAATATTTCAATCCTTTTCTAGAACGAATGTTATATGAATTGGGAGGGGATGCATAAGATGGGAGGTGGCTTATATTCGACTGATCCAAAAGATTATGATAAAACTCTTGATTTAACTCAGATCATGCCTTATGGTGATACGATGAATGATGGAAAGGTACAAGTTAGCTTTACACTCCCGGTCAAGAATGATACAAAAGCCTCCAAGGCTGCTATGTTGTTTTCAAAAAAAATGGGATTAAAAGATCCATCTATCGTTTATCAAGAAGAATTATTTGAAAGCTTTACATTTTTTATTATATACGGAACTTTAATCCATTCAATTGATTACACCGCATTAAAATCGGAAAGTATTGATACAGAAGTAATGCCTATGGATGAAATAAATAAATTCATAAAAAAGAAAATAAAACATAAGGTAATAGTTTTAGGAGCAACAACGGGTACGGATGCTCACACAGTAGGAATTGATGCAATAATGAATATGAAAGGATTCGCGGGACACTATGGATTAGAACGATATGAGATGCTTGAAACACATAATATGGGTTCTCAAGTTTTAAATGAAGACTTCGTTAAAAAGGCAATTGAATTAAAAGCGGAAGTGTTACTCGTATCTCAGACCGTTACTCAAAAGAAGATCCATGTTTTAAACTTAACCAATTTAGTTGAGCTTTTGGAAGCAGAAAATATTCGTGATGATGTTATATTGATATGTGGTGGTCCTCGGATAAGCAACGAACTTGCTAAAGAATTAGGATATGATGCTGGATTTGGTCCAGGTACATTTGCTGAGAAAGTGGCAACCTTTTTTGTGAAGGAATTAGTAAAAAGAAAAAAAAAAGACGATTAAAAGTAATAATTCTAGCTGACTATTTCTTTAATCATCTAAATTAATTTTGATAAAATTATACTGGAATATCTCTTTTATTAAAGATTATTACTGAAAAAACTACTAATCCAATTGAATATCCAATTAGTATCAAGTTATTTATCAATATGTTATCCCAAACTTGGTTAACCAATAGATTCGATGTTTCAAAATAATTAAAAATACTTAGATATTTTAAAAATTCCAAAGACTCTCCAAAACTTTGTGAGTATGTTCCTATGATGTAAAAAAAAATAATTAAACCTATCGTTAATCCTAATGATTTTCGAGGTGTTAAAAATGTCGAAAAAAATAATCCTGTACTTATTAATGCAACTAAAAATACAAACAACCAGATAAAAGTTACGATGAGTTCACTGAAAAACACAGCGTTAGGATTTACATTAGGAAATATGAAAATTCCTGTAAATACTCCTACTGCAGCTAATAAAGTTAATAATCCAGCTGAAACGATATGTCTTAAAAATTTTCCAATTACAAACTTCCATCTCTTTATTGGTTTCGACAATATGATATCAATGGTTTTATCCTCAATTTCTTTGGGAATATCTTGAGATATCTTCATCATGAAATATATTCCAAAATAAAACCATGAGAGAGAAAATAGATACACATTTATGAATCCAGTAAATATAGTTAGTGATACTGACCCTCCAATCATTCTTTGGATTACCTCCGGATAACCAGAAATCAAGTCCTGCATATCTCCAAAAAGATCTGGATCAAACATGCTTGTAAACCAAAAGAAAAATAAAGCCATTAAAATACTAAAGATCAATAAACCTTTACGATTTATCTTTAATTCATTCCACGCTATTTTCAAATATTTCATGTTTTTACCTCCATTGTTTTATTTTTTCCTTGATAGTATTGAAGGAAAATATTTTCTAATGTAGAATGCCTTATTGTAAAATCTTTCACAGGAGCTCCAGCCCATTCTTTTTCACTAAGATCATGTAATATTTCTCTTGCTTGTTGAGGTGGAAGCAAAAATTCAATTTGAATATCAAAATTATATTTCACAGTAGCTTCGGGATATTCGTTTTCTAAAAAATTTTTAAACGAATTTAAACTCTTAGCAGATTCAAAGATCAATTCAATATGTTTCAAGGATTTTGCCTTAAGCTCTTGAATATTTGCAATTTCTATTATTTTGCCTTCTTTAATTATAGCTACTTTATCGCAAAATTTCTCGACTTCAGGTAAAACATGACTCGAGATAAATACAGTTATATTTGATTCTTTTTGACGTTCCGATACGATCTTGTAAAACTCAGATTGCATTAAAGGGTCCAAACCTGATGTTGGTTCATCCATAATAAGTAACTCAAAATCTCCCATTAATGCGGTTAAAACTCCTACTTTTTGTTTATTTCCTTTACTCAATACTTTGGTTTTTCTTTTCAAATCTAGTTGAAGACGCTCAGAAATTTCTCTAACAAAATTCCAGTCGATATCAATATCGTAAAGATTCGCTAAGTATTTTAATAAACTTTCTGCCGACATTTGTTTGTATAGGCCTAATTCCCCAGGTAGATAGCCAACTTTGTTGCGATATCTGACATTTTTTTTAGGATCTAATCTATTACCAAAAACAGATACCTCACCTCCATCAAGATTAAGAAAACCAAGGATGCAACGTATTGTGGTAGTTTTTCCCGCTCCGTTTGGCCCTAAGAAACCAAACCGAGCACCTTTCTCCACTTTAAACGAGATATCATCAACTGCTCTAATTTCACCTTTCTCGTAATATTTTTTTAGATTTTCTACTTCAATGACATTCATTTTTGTATCATTCCTATTTTCACAAATTTTAAAAATTAAAAACTTATTATGAGAAAATTATACACACACATATTTAAATGTTTCACAAATTTTAAAACTTAAAAATAATATATTAATATTAAAAACCCCTTTATATTAAATATAAGTTGCCTATGGTTAACAAATCTTCAAAAAAACATATATATCAAGGAAGAATAAGAGAAATTGAAGAGAATATCATCGAGTTTTTAGTAAAGATTGGAAAGCATCGATACCTCACTCCTAAATTTTCAATGATATTTGGATATTTACTCATACATCAATTTCTTTCTCAATCAGAATTAAGCGATTTAACGGGTTATTCAATAGCCACCATATCAAATACCTTAAGAATAATGACTAATTTAAGGCTAGCGAATAAACGGTTAAGACCTAATTCACACGAATTTGAGTATTATTTATTTAGTGAGAATCTCAATCTAAGCAATTCTAATTTAACTCCACAATCTAGCAAATTTAAATTAGATGCTGTTCAGGAAGCTTTCGATTTCTTTTCACAAAAGAAACTTGAACTTCAAAATTCTAATCTTAATGATAAAAAAGGATATCTCCTTTTAATTCAAAGAATCGAAGAACTACTCAATTTCCTAATAGTCTGGAAAAGTATACTCGAACATCAAAGAACCTTGTTAATTGAATTTATGAATAAAGCAAATAAAAATTGAGGAAAAATGGTTGATATTGAATCTTTTGATAAGGAGATAGCAAAAAAAGAAAAAGAAATCATTGAATTTATGATAAGATCTCCCTTGTTTTTTGATCAAGATCAAATTTTTTCAACAATTAAATCATATTTTATCACGCGAAAATATCTTGACCAAGCATCCTTAAGAAAGCTTACTGGTCTATCTGCAGGAAAAATATCACAGGAATTACAGAAACTTGTGGAAATGGGATTAATAAAAGAAACAAGGTTCAATAATTCAAAAAAAAAAATGTATTCAATGGAATCGATCCAAGATTCTTTTATAAAGACAGCGATAGATGCAATGGAAGAAATTTCAGAATGGCAATCAAATCTTAAAGAGTTAAAAATAGAACTGGAAAGAGATAAGAAAAAGCTCCAAGATCTTAAGGGGTTTGAAAAAATTAATAATATAATACGGCTTTTCTCCTCTTCTTTACCTTTAAACCAAAAGATATTAGAAATATTAGAGGAATATCGATTAAAGTGAATTATGACTATTTTTCCCACGATTTCATGACTACATGAGTATTACTCTGTATTATCCCTTCTATTAAATCAATCTGATTAGCAAATATTTCAAATAATTCTTCTGAAGTTTCAACCTCAATTTCTGCAAGCAAATCGTAGTCTCCTGTTAATGACATTATCTTTTTAATTTGTTCTATTTTCTTTAATTCTTCAATCACTTTATTAATTACACTTATTCCTAGTTTACAAAACATAACCGCTCTAATTGTCAAATCTAATTATACCTCTTTTCTAAGTAATTTTTTCCATCTTATTGACAAAAAAGATCTCTACTTTTTTAATATCATCAATACTTTTTAGTTTTTTATCTACAAGGTAATAAAAATCCTTAATCGAGCTGATTTTAATATTAATTAATAAATCATGAGACCCGATTAATGAATGTATAGCAATAATTCCATAATTTTTTAGTAATTTAACGGGTAATAACCCTATAACTCCTTTCCTTAGCGTAATTAATAAAAAGGCATTTACCATATTTTTAACTTCATGTGCATATCGTAAAATGATGGAGATAAGAATCAAGAAGATAAATGTAATCATTAACTCAAAAGGAAAAAATTCATTGACAAAAATTACAGATAGGATAATTGAACCCATCGGATCTATTAAATTTAAGATACTACTCCATTGGCTATAAGTGAGATTCGCTGATTTCCAATTCACATTGGCAAGATAGACGAGAAGATAAGGAATTATAGTAGAGAAAATAATTAGATATAATATCTCCCATTGTCCCATATATAAAAAGATATTGGGAAATTCATTAAAAAATAATATTATTTCCACTCTAAAATCGCTAAAAATTGGTAAAAAATTTAAAACCATTAAAAATGGTATCATTAGTAAGGTTCCAATCAGAAAAGAAAATGACATTTTTATTAAGAATCGTGGAATTTTGTAATATTTATTTTCATTAATGCTTGTTATTTCTCTTTTTGAATATGAGTCTTTATTGATACCGATATAAAGAAATGAAATCGAAACACTAAATAGGATTAGATAAACAAACCCATTAAGATAAATTAATTCACCACCAAGTCGAACAGCTTCATATGATACAAAAAGGATAATTAAGATGGCAAAAACCATTAAAGTAATATATAAAACTTTAAAAACATCAAATTTTTCAAAATTTCTCCCAGCTTCATAAATGGCAATGATAATTACACTTAATAAGAATCCAATCATAGTAAATGAAATCGAAGTATTCTTTAATGTGAGAAAGAAAAAGATAATATTGAGGATGACCCCACAAAATCCGATTAAAATATAATAATTATAATTTCGAATGTTATTGAATCTTCTATTCTTGTGCCTAATATTTTCAATTAAGAGTTTGAGAGATATTTTGGCATTAGTAGTGAAATAATTATTTACGAAAGTGAATATGATAGCAATAAATAGTAAAAAAACCCCCGAGATAGTGAATCGAATGAAAATTATCATAAATACTGAAATTTGGGAGACTAAATCGGAAACGAGGATTGGAATAAAACTCCATAATAGATTTGCAATAACAATATTTATTATGTATTTGTTCTGCATCAGAATTTTACTTCCACTATTTATCTAATTTTTTTCTATGAGGCTCGCAAGATTATATGAAGAATTATTTGAATACTTTACGATCTTTCTTGTATAATATCCTAGTTCGTTATATAATACCATCTATACCCATTTCATTCCCAATATAGGAATTGATATTGAGGGTTTCCTTTCATGGGAAAAAAATATATACTATCGGTAATATTCTTACAAAAGAATTACAATAAGAAGATATTATGCCGAGTTCAAAAGATTTTATTGATATGGATCATGAATATTGTGCTCATAATTATCATCCAATACCCGCTGTAATTAGTAAAGCTGAAGGAGTTTGGATGTACGATCCTGAAGGAAATAAATATTTGGATTGTTTATCTGCCTATTCAAGTCAAAATACAGGGCATAGACATCCAGAAATCATAAAAGCATTAAAAGAACAAGCAGAAAAAGTCACTCTTACTTCTCGAGCATTCCATAATGTTATGATGGGACCATTTCTGAAAAAATTATGTGCGGTGGTTGGACCACATGTGAATGATTCCCAAAATAGTGGAATCATGGCATTACCGATGAATACTGGAACAGAAGCAGTCGAAACGGGTTTAAAAGTCACACGCGCATGGGGATATATCAAAAAGAAAATTCCGAAAGGAGAAGCAAAAATCATTATCTGCAGAAATAACTTTCATGGAAGAACTATAACAATTGTTGGATTTTCTACAGATATATCTGCTGTTCGCTATTATGGAAATTTTGGACCTTACACTCCTGGATTCATAGTCATTCCTTATGGAGACGCTGAAGAACTTGAAAATATAATTTTAGAGTTAGGTCCTGAAAAAGTTGCGGGATTTTTATTTGAGCCGATCCAAGGAGAGGCAGGTGTAAACGTCCCTCCAGAAGGGTATCTTAAAAAGGTGAGAGAAATCTGTACTAATTATAATATTTTAATGATAGCAGATGAGATTCAGACGGGTCTAGGAAGAACAGGAGAATTATTCGCATGCGATCATGAAAATGTTAAACCAGATATGTTTCTTTTAGGAAAAGCATTAGGTGGAGGCGTTTATCCGGTATCCGCAGTCGTAACCACTAAAGAAATAATCGGACCAGAAGTTATTAAACCTGGTACTCATGGTTCAACATTTGGTGGAAATCCTTTAGCTTCAGCAGTTGCTATTAAGTCTTTGGAAGTTCATATAGAGGACCATTTAGCTGAGCGAGCTAAAAGACTTGGCGCTTATTTCATAGAAGGATTAAAAAAGATAGTTGATAAGGGTCCAAAAATTCCTGTGAAAGAAGTTAGGGGGAAAGGATTATTAATGGCCATAGAATTTGAAACTGATGCCAGACATATTGTTGAAGAATTGAAGGATAATGGCATTCTTGCGAAAGATACCCATTCCACAACAATCAGATTTGCTCCACCCTTGATCATCACACAAGAGGAAATAGATTGGGCTTTAAGCGTAATAGAAAAAATTCTTATAATATAAGAAGTACATTCTTTTCCATCTTATTTTTCTAGTCCCATATAAAAAAAAAGGAAATATTAATAATTACACATCTTACACTATTAATAGCGTAGATATTTTACAGATTCTCTTACTCTCCATATATCCCATATCTGATATCTCATAGGTTTATAAGTCCAAGTCTCATAGAGTGCTAATTGATCATATGCATGTGGACTTATCTCATAATATCCATTTATGAATCCACTCTGACCTGGGGGTATGACATTCATCGCTCTAGGACCTTTACGGCTAGGATAGCACCACCACCATCGTCTGTTTCTTCTCATTTCTGCAATCTGATTATAGGTTCCACGATTCATTTCATGCATAACTGTAGGTGGTAATATTCCAATTCCATCAAACCAAGTAGTTTCTACATATTTGAGCCATTTGTCAATATCAGAAGTCTCATATTCCTCTTCTAAAGCTATAATAGCTTCTTTTAATACTTGATTGATTAATTCATTTTTATTTTCGCCATTAAGATAATCATAGTTGAGAAGCAGCTTCGAAATAGGACCATCAAATACATGAATCAATGTACTATCTCTTGCACGCACCCCTCCTGGAAGGTCATCATCAAAAACAGCGTTATCTATCATGTCATGCCATTTATCAAATATAGTTAAACCAGGATCATCATACTTCGCGTCATTAGCGGGCCATCGTGGTTCTTCTAAATCATTATAATGATGATTCCATGATTCTAAGTAAGGTAATACTGCTTGAATATCGGGATCGACAGACGTTTCTGCTGCAGCAATTAAATCATCTAATAAATTCATAGCTGGAATATGATTGTAACCCGCATCCTTGTTTATTTCATTCATATCTTCAAAAGAATATTTATCCTTCATACTCAAAAGATCTTGTATTCGCTTAACACGGTGCCCCTCACCCCATCCTGCATCAGATTCCGCAAAAGACCAATCAGCGATTGGTTTATTATTCCAATTAGCTATAAAACCTTCTTTTGGATTTACACATTTTGGATTCACTTCAAATCCAGTGAGACCGAGCCATTCTTCTTCTCCAGTACCCCATAAAGGCAATCTATCATCGATAATTCTTCCTTCTCTACCTTCTTCAGGTTTTATAGGAAAACGTCCTGCATGAACATATGCAATATTACCATGTTTATCCGCCCATAAAAAGTTATGAGATGGTTGAACAGTAGCACAAGCTTCTAAAAATTCCTTGTGATTTTTAGCTTGCTGAAACAGAGACCAACCTTCTTCAGCTTCGAGATCATTAAAATAATAGGGCGTTTTCATTGTGAAAGCTAAACTTTCCTCCTCCCATTCATCAATAATCGGACCATGTATCGTACGCTTAATTTCATGGTCTTCATAATAATTTTTCCCAAGATATATCCGTTCGGTTCTCACATCCATAGCCTTCCATTCACCATTATACCAATATTCGCTATCATTGGTAGGATTTATAACTTCAATATAAGTATCCATTACATCTGAACTTCCAGTAGTAGATGTCCATGCTCCATTAGTGCTTACTCCAATTAAAATAGAAGGAACCATTGGCATCATCATTCCAACAGCATTAATTCCAGCTCCATGTAAACCCACTTCCATCACAATTTGAGGAATTGAATGTCCCATTTGAGGTCCTCCTACTTGAAGGGCATTTCTTGATTCAGATCTGCCAGGATGGACAATCCATGCATTACTTCCAAAAGAAGTGGGCACACCTAAGGATTGTAGTAATTCAATTTGTTCTTGTTGGGTTTTTTTATATATTTCTAAGAATTCGGTTGAAATCTCAATAACACCACAATCACTAAATGAATAATCAATAAGTTTATTTCCACAACATTCTCCTCTGATTGAAACTTCTGCTCCAGGATCATTTTGTGGGTAGAGATCATTAAAGATGTCCCAACCTATATTAGTATAAGGAGCATAATGCTCTTCTAGCCTTTGCAGAGCATCAAGATAACTGAGTTCAGCACCACCAGTCCCTCCAAATCTCCATGCCATCATAGACATGATTGCTACACTATCTTCAATCGTCCAAGGTTCAGGAAAGAATCCAAAATATAGATATTCTGCAGGTATTTTTGAAAGATCTCCTTGATTATAAGCCTCTATTGCTTCTTCAATATACTTGTTCACCCCATCTACAAAAGCTAATAGCATCTCTTTCAGTTTAGCTTTTGGTTTTGACGGAGTCCAACTATTAAAAATCTCTAATAACTCTTCTCTACTATATCCTATTTTTCTTGTTTGTAAATCTTGCTCGATCGTTGCGAAACCAATCTCAGCTAAATTACCGAAAGCAGATCTTCTATATATCTCGGCTTGCCAAAGCCTATCTTGGGCCATGGCATATCCACATCCAAATCCCAATCCCTCTTTAGTTTTTGCATAGACATGTGGTACTCCATAATCATCTCGAATTATCGTGATTAGTTGTTTTCTATGTCTTCTCCCACATGCTTCCACACTTCCAAATTGATTAACCATCAATAATAAAGCTATTACTAAGATACACATATATAATTTTTTTTTCATGTATATTTCACTTTCTTAATTTTTTAATTAAAATTGGATTCATTAACATTTGTGTCAAGATATTATTTAAATTTTTTTATGAATGATACTAATAGGAAAATACGCTCTATATCACTTATAATTGACAAAATGAAATGGAAAAAAACAAGATCTTTAAAAAATATTAGATATAGAAGTGTGTACCTGCTTGTGTTAATGTGCCTCCAGAAGGTTATATACAAAAAGTGAGAGAAATTTGTTCAAAATATAATGTTTTAATGATAGCTGATGAAATTCAAACTGGTTTTGGAAGAACTGGTGAATTATTTGCCTGTGATCATGAAAATTCTAAACCTGATATGGTTTTATTAGGAAAAGCACTTGGAGGTGGCGTTTATCCGATCTCAGCAATTGTTACTACCAAAGAAATCACTGGACCAGATGTTATAAAACCTGGTACCCATGGTTCAACTTTTGGAGGTAATCCACTTGCTTCAACCGTTGCTCTTAAGTCGCTTCAAATACATATCGAAGACCACTTAGCTGAAAGAGCTAAAAGACTTGGAACCTACTTTATTGAAGGATTAAAAAAAATAGTTGAAAAAGGTTCTAAAGTTCCAGTAAAAGAAGTGAGGGGTAAAGGTCTTCTCATAGCTATAGAGTTTAAAGCAGATGCTAGACATATTGTTGAAGAGCTGAAGGATAATGGTATTCTTGCAAAATATACTCACTCAACTACTATAAGATTTGCACCCCCGTTAATAATTAATCAAGAGGAAATTAATTTGGCACTCAATGTTATAGAAAAGGTTCTTATTATTTAATTCCCTATTTATCCAAATCAACAAGAATTAAATCCCATAGATTCATATTTCTACTAAAAATGAAATATTTTTTTCTTGTTCTATGAAATCAATTGATTTTGGTTTGGAAATTGAAACAAATATGATTCAAACATGGAAATTATGGTTTGCAAGTGATATTGATCACTTGAAATACGAAGATAGACCTAATTATTTCAAATTTACTACTAATATAAAGTATCCATTGGCAAATGGTATCTTCAATGCCAAAGTAACTCCAGAATTAGTCCCAAAGCTTATTAAATCATTTAAAGTTGAAAACCTTCCATTTATATGGTTAATCACTCCATCGAGTAGACCAGTTGATTTGAAGAATATATTAGTTTTAAATGGTCTTAATTTAATTAGTCAATCTACCGGAATGGCGATGCAAATATCTAAATTAAAGATATCAGAGTCTACTAGTGAAAATTTAGAAATTGTCAAAGTCGACACATTAGAGGTTTTAAATGAATGGGTTAAGGTTGCATTGATCGGAAATGGATATCCATTGGGTTTAATCCAAGATTTTTTTATTGATGCATTATCTCCGAAAATTTTTAAAAAGAAGTTAGAAATTTCTGCTTTTTTAGGATATTATAATAATGAACCGGTGGCATCATCTTTTGTGTACTATTCTGGAGGAGTTGTGGGAATATATTGGGTTGCTACTTTAGAAAGAGCTCGTAAAAAAGGATTCGGGACAGCAATGACACTTGCTGTATTCCAAGAAGCTAAAAAGATAGGATATAATATTGTTATTCTTCAATCCAGTGAAATGGCAATTAATATGTATGAGGGAATTGGATTTCAAAAATATAATAATTTCCAAATTTTTGGTTGGATTCCAGAATTTTTCTATTAAGGGAGATATAATCTAATCAAGAAAGAAATGAGTCCCTGCCTTACCTTCTAAAGCTTCCTTAATCTTTTCAATGGAGGTTATAATAGCGCGTTCTCCCCCTTTTTCAAGGAAATTGATTACTGCTTCTACTTTAGGACCCATGCTTCCTGGAGGAAAATGACCTTCTTTTAAATATTGTTTTGCTTTAGAAATCGAGATCTTTTCAAGTATTTCCTGGTTTGGTTGACCATAATTAATTGCGACTTTCTCAACATCAGTAGCAATTAGTAGTATATCTGCTCCAACCTGTTCTCCCAGTTTAGAGCTAGCTAAATCTTTATCTATAACTGCTTCTACACCTGATAGCCGTTTTCCTTCTTTAATAACTGGAATTCCTCCACCACCGCATGCTATTACAATCCATCCCCCAAGTTCCATCAATCGCTTAATTTCACGCCATTGATATATTTTTTTTGGTTTTGGAGAAGGAACAACTCTGCGCCAACCTTTCGCAGTCTCCACATAGCCAGGTTTCGGATCTGGATATGCAGGACCTACTGGTTTCGTGGGCTTATGAAATGCTGGATCTTCTGGATCAACTTTAACATATGTTAAAACCGTAATAAAAAGTCTTTCCTCATCTAATCCTATTCTCATTAATTCTTCATCTAAGGTTGACTCAATCATATATCCTATTTGGCCCTGAGTTTCAGCAACCAATATTTGTAATGGTCTTTTAGAAACCTCCATTGTGGCTTCCTGTTGCATAAGAAGCATGCCCACCTGAGGACCATTACCATGTGTAATAATAAGTGAGAAATGCTTAGAGAGCTCCGCAATCTGGCTAAGAGGAACCCTTAGATTTCTAAATTGCTCTTCTGTAGTTCCTTCTTCTCCAAATTTAATTAAAGCATTTCCACCAAGCGCAACTATTAAGGTCTTCATTTATCGTTTCCTAAACTTCAATTTAAATGAAAAATAATAATATTTTACTTCTTATTTAAAATTTTTCTCGCAAAAAGAGCATAATAGCCTTTTGGATATGCAATCGATTTTCTGCTTCATCAAAAACAATTGATTGCGGTCCATCAATCACTTCAGCAGTTTGTTCATAACCTCGCATAGCAGGTAAACAATTCATAAATATAGCATCTTGCTTCGCAATCTCCATAATCGATTGTGTGACTTGGTATGGCATAAAGGCTTGTTTTCTCTCTTCATCCTGCTCTTTTGGTATTCCATAGCTCATCCAGCTATCAGTATATATAATATCAGCATCTTTAGCAGCATCTTTAGCATTGTGTACAACTTTAACATCTGCATCAGTATTTTGAGATAATTCCGCGACTTCATCTAGAACAATTTTCTCAGGTGAATAAATAGTGTCCTTTGGACAAGCTACATCCATTTTCCAACCAAGTAAAGCACACATCCGCATTAGATCATAGGTAACATTATTATGAGCATCACCAAAATATGTCATTTTTTTTGTTTTCAAATCTCCCTTCTTTTCCTTTATTGTTTGAAAATCCCCTAAAATTTGGCAAGGATGGGCAAAATCATCGAGCATATTAATTACTGGTACATCTGCATATTTAGCAAGATCCCAAATGTCTTGTCTCCTAAAAACTCGGGCTGCAATTATATTTACAAACCTAGATGCTACTTTTGCAGTATCTGAAATGTTCTCTTTTACTCCTAAAGGTGAATCCTTTATAGAATAAAAAATAGCATGCCCTCCCAGTTGTTGCATCCCTGTTTCAAAAGAAATTCGAGTCCGTAAAGAAGGCTTCTCGAAGAGCATCAGTAATGTCTCTCCTTCCAGTATTTTACTAAATCTATTAGGACTTTCTTTTATCTCAATACCTTTCTGGATAACTTTTAGACATTCTTCTTTGCTAAAGTCGGATATTTTTAATAAATTTCGAACCATAAGATTAACACTTTTAAAATTCCTAATTACTTATTGTATACTTTGATTTTGAACTTTACTTTAAATCTTCTTCTTGACAGAAATCACGATCACATGACAAACTAATTAAGATATCCTTATCTTGAGAGGTTAATTTATTATCAATCAACCGATAGAGAAGTTCACCTAATCCTGGGCCAAGCATAAAACCTTGCCCACATAAACCCACAGCGTTGATATACCCATCAATGGAGTTAACTTTACCTATAATTGGATTTCCATCTGGAGTCATAGGATATAATCCTCTCCATGTTCTTCTAATTTTAATATATTTTAATCTTGGTAAGATATGAATCATCCTTTTCGAGATCTGGGGCAGAAAGGAACTAGTTTCTCTTCGATCCATTCCCGGTATGTTAGGCTTTGGGGTTAAACAAAACAATATTTTTCCCTCTTTATTTTGATAAAAATAATAATTCTTCGAATTTCCAAATACAGGATCTTCGAAGGGACGAAGGTCCACCACCATTGGGTCAAAAAATTTTTTTACAGGTTCAGTAATTCCCGCTTCATGAGACTCAGGTTGGACATCAATATCTAAATTAACCATTTTTGCCACAGATCTCGCATTTGCGCCAGCAGCATTAATAACATACTGACTTTTATAGATCCCTTTTTCTGTTTTCACTCCAATTATCTTGCTATTCTTAGTAAGGATATCATTCACTGATTCATTAAAGAGATAATTTGCACCATATTCCCTAGATTTACGATAAAAGGCATGTAAAGCTAAAAGTGGAGAAGCATTTCCATCTTCAGGACTAAAGGTCCCCCCAAATAATCCATTAGGATTGATTCCTGGGATTAGTTCTTGAATTTCCTCAGATGGTAGATATTTGATATTTAATCCATAATCTGTTTGTTTTCTGACTGTTTCCTTTAATAAAATCTCATCGTTGTCGGTATATGCAACAAAACAATAGCCTCCCTGAGTCCACCAAATATCATCTTCATATTTTTCTTGCCAGCTGGAAAAGATATCTATAGAACGTTTACATAAAATAATCTTTGCTTTATGAGTATGAGTTGCTCGAATTCCACCAATTGCATGTTTGTTATCCCCTTGAGATACTGATGGGAATTTATCAATTATTAATGTTTTTAAGTTATTCTTCGAAAGTGCTAATGCAGTGGGTACACCAGCACTTCCTGCACCAATAATAATAACATCATATTCCACTTTTATAGATCCTCCTCTTTCTTATCTATTTTCGCAAAGATTCCCATTGGAACTTCAAGGAATAGAGGACGCTTAGTACCTTCAGTAATTTCATTAGTTGGTATACCTTCTTCTCTAAAAATTTGATTAATTAAAGAAGTACATGTTTTTCCCCCACATGCACCCATTCCCACTTTAGTTAAAGCCTTTAATTCATTAAAATCTCTAACACCATATCGTATCCATTTTCTAATTTCTCCTACGCTTATTCTTTCACAACGACAGACAATTATATCATTATTAGTCGTTTGAGGTTGATAGAGATCGATTGATTGATCATAAGAAGTTTTGTGAAGTTTGATCGCTGTTGCGATTTTTGCCAACTTTTTCGGCATTTTAATTGAAACTAATTGAGTTTTGGGGAACTCTTTCAAGATTCGAGAGCGCAAAACGGGAAATTTACCCAGATCACCGCTATTACTAACCACATAAATATCTTTTCCAGATTCCAATTTCTCATCGCTTAACTCAAATGGAAAGGTGACAGTTGGGTATTCTTTATCTTTTCTATAATCTACTAGAGTTACTGCTAAACCTGGACAAACAGCTACACATTTTCCACATCCGATACAATCTTTCTCTCCCTTGAAATAAGGCAGCTTTGTTATAAGATTATCAAAAGTTTTGATTTGTTCTTGAGGACAAACAGTAGTACATGGATTACATGGAATTTCTTGTGTACAATGAAAAAGTGGTATAATTCCTTTTTCCTGTTTTGGGTACTTCATACTTTTTGATGGTGGAGGTTTAGATTTCATAATATTGGCCATTGTTTCCAATTCACCAATCTTATGGCTGTGTTGATACCCTATTTCATTAAGAATCTTTAAAGCTCCAATTCGACCTGTGAATATAGCTGCTGAGGCTTCTGCTATCTCTTGAGCGTCACCTGCAACCCATACTTTAAATTCAAATTGTTTTGCTTTCTGATAAAATTCATCTACAGGATTTAAACCCACAGCGATTAAAATTGTATCGCATGAAAAAGTTTTTACAGAACCAGAAATAATATTTCCTTTTCCATCTAATTTACCAATAGTAATAGATTCAACCTTTTCTTTACCATTTGCTGAAATGATTGTGTGTTTTGTAAAAATCGGGACTCCTAAATTTCGAAGCTTATCTTCATGTACCTTATATCCACCACATTCAGGAAGTGCTTCAATCAAACCAACAACATTTATTCCTGCTTGGACAGCATGATAACCAGCAATTAATCCAACATTTCCTCCTCCAACAATAAAAATTTTATCCGCTGCTTTTACTAAATCCCTATTAACAAGCGTCTGGAAAGCTCCTGCCCCATACACACCTGGTAAGGTATTCCCTGGAAAAACTAACATTTTCTCCCGAGCACCCGTCGCAATTAAAAGATAGTCAGGTTTAATCAAATAATATTTCTTATTATCCTTTAATACCCCCACTATCCCATCACTAAATACTGCAACAGCATTGGAATTCAACCATACACTTACAGATTCCAAATTCAGAACATCTTCTCCTAAAATTTGACCTATCTCAATTCCACGTTTCCCAGCATAGACATCTTTTTGAGAACCAAAGAATTTGTGAGTCTGTAGGACTAGTTTTCCTCCTAATTGATTTTTATCATCAACCAACACGACATCAATGTAATTTTCACCTAAAATTTTAGCCGCAGATAATCCTGCAGGTCCAGCTCCAATGATGAGTACCTCGCATTGCATTATTGAAGGATCACCACTCTCAGGGACGTTATTTATATGAGGCAATTCAGGTAAACCATTGCATGGCTTGATTTCCATACCATCTTCAAGAAAAGTCATACAAGCCTTGACAGGAATGCCATTTGCTATTACATTGCATTGAGAACATTGTCCATTTGCACAGAAAATACCTTGAGCTGCATTAGAATTTTTAGGATGATGACCAAAAACATGAATATTATTTAGAAATAAAGCAGAAGATATAACCATACCCTTAAAAGCAGTACATTTTTCTCCCTTAAATGTAAATGAGATTTTCTTTCTTATAGGTATTTCCAAAATTGGGTGTTTGGTTATATCATCCATGTGTAAACGTTTTTTTCTATTATTCTTGATATTATTGGTATGGAGCAATGATATCTATTATATCCTCATAATCCAAACCTAATTCTCTTAACTTTTTAATGGTTGGACAGCCATTTTTATTCCACCCTCTCTCTAAATACACGGCATCTTGTAATTTCTTATATTGTTCTTCCCGATGATTCCTTAGGATCTCGATTTTTTCTTCTACAGTTTTATCTAAGATATCGAATCCTAGTTCTTTTAATTGTGTATCATATCGTTCAACTCGACTATTATATTCTAATGTAGTTACGGGACCCATTGCACGGTAAGGTAAATTTGAATCATTTTTTCGTAAACCTTTTCCTTGACGAATATTAAATATCCTCTGTAGGTTGTAAACACGTTCAGACATTTTTATTAAATCTTCGGGTTCAGATTTTCGCCCAGTAACAGCCGAAAAGTATTTTGCATACCATTCAACATGATCAGGTACCTTTGCTCGGATTAATTCTCCTGTTTTTGGATCCTTTATTGGATAATCTGCTTGACTTTCTGGTTGGATATCATTCCATGGCAATTTGCATAGACCACATAAACTAAACCAAGTTCGCCAATAGGGAAACCAGCGTAATGCTCTTGCCTTATCCTCAAATGTAGGGATAGATTGGCGAATTACATCTTCAAAGAT
>Ga0180438_10004565_pt1 | contig 19858 bp, 15 predicted proteins | sample SS_ome_12_FD_132455 | JGI IMG/M metagenome (GOLD analysis project Ga0180438, IMG submission 132455) | Hypersaline lake sediment archaeal communities from the Salton Sea, California, USA - SS_3_D_2 metaG | ecosystem: Environmental > Aquatic > Non-marine Saline and Alkaline > Hypersaline >... | reverse complement strand
CCTTTGGAATCAGTACGAGCGGCGGTTCTAAAAACGTCCTTGTGGCAATGGAAACGGCCCGGGACATGGGGCTTTGCACCATAGGATTGACAGGATGCGGGGGCGGTGAGCTGGTCCAGAGATGCGACCTCTGCTTGATCGTGGATTCCCAGGCCACTGCCCGTATTCAGGAAAGCCACCTTGCGGCAGAGCACATTCTATGCGAGCTTGTGGAACGCATCCTCTTCCCCGAGAGCTTCACGGAAGGTTCATGAAAAAGCAAATGTCAAAACGGTTCAAACCCATAGACCAAGCACCGCTGAAAACCTATCCCCTGGCATCGCGAAAAAGCAAGGTCGATCGGGCCCATTTCGGCCGCCCCTGGAAAGGGGAAGGGACGTTTAAGGATTTCCTGGAACGTCTGCCGGATATTCTGGCAGCCAGGGATTTTAAGGAAATCGTCTCAGCTATTGTAAAGGCCCATCAGGGAGGCAACGTGGTGGTCATGGCCATGGGTGCCCACGTGATCAAGGTGGGCCTTAACCCTATTGTGACTGATTTGATGGGCCGTGGCGTGATCACAGCCATTGCCATGAACGGGGCAGGCATCATACATGACCTTGAGGTGGCCATGATCGGGAGGACCTCGGAAGACGTCATGGAAGGCCTGGACAGCGGTGCTTTTGGCATGGCAGAGGAGACGGCGCACTTTCTGAACCGTGCCATCAGAAAGACAGCGGATACGGGGTTGGGCCTTGGTGAGGCCGTGGGACGGGCCATCATAGAAGAAGATCTGCCCTTTGGTCAGGAGAGTATCCTTGCTACGGCCGCACGGCTTGAGATCCCTGCGACCGTCCATGTAGCCATGGGAACGGACATTATTCACATCCATCCAGAATTCGACCCTGAGACCACGGGCAAGGCGACCCATCTGGATTTCAGGCTCTTTGCCTCTGTGGTCGCCGCACTGGAGGAAGGCGTTTACATGAACGTCGGCTCAGCAGTGGTGCTGCCGGAAATCTTCTTAAAGGCCCTCACCTTGGTTCGCAACAGGGGGTACAAGGTGGACCGATTGACCACCGTCAACATGGATTTTATCCGGCACTATCGGCCCACGACGAACGTCGTCCATCGCCCTACGAGCAGGGGCGGAAGAGGCTACAGTCTCATCGGCCACCATGAGATTATGTTTTCCCTCCTGGCCGCAGCGGTAATCGAAGAAATGGCGGCGTCTGCTCGTTGAGGTGGGGCTGGACAAATAGGAAAGATCGTCTTATATTCCCTTTTAAAACATAGGAACTTCACGGCGTAAAAAGGCCGCTGAACGTCGGCTTCAGGCGCTTTCCGCCAACCATGACGGCGTGCTGTTGGAAGGATTGGAGGCCGGAGGGAGGCGGTTTTCTTTGCCCTGGGCTGTCAGCATTGACACAGAGTCTATGAGGGCTTTGCATCACTACTTTGTGCGACCATTATAAGCTTTTCTGGGGAACCCCCCGGCGAAGCAAACGGTCCGCCCCGGCGGATTAGAAAGCTTATAGGGACAAACGAGAAGCGCGTGCAGAGGTCTCTCTATATCAATCATTGAGGAGGCTATAGCATGCCCATATTTGAGTATCACTGTACCAAGTGCGACAAGGATTTTGAGGCCCTGGTTTTTGGGAGCCAGAAGGTCGAGTGTCCCCATTGCAACGGCCAGAAGGTGGAAAAACTCCTTTCCTGTTGCAGCTTCAAGACCGGAGGTGCCACCTCCGGCTCAGAGGAAAGCGGTTTTTCTACTTCAACGACGTCAGCTTGTGCATCTTGTAGCGCCACGAGCTGCAAGACCTGCGGACACTGACCATGGGTGTTATTAGAATCGGCACACGGGGAAGCGCTCTTGCGGTTTGGCAGGCTGAATGGGTCCGATCCCAACTCCGTACCCTTTACCCTGAACGGGAAGTCGAGCTGGTCAGGATAAAGACCACTGGAGACAAGATTACAGATGTGCCCCTGGCCCAGGTCGGCGGGAAAGGGCTCTTTGTCAAAGAGATTGAAACGGCCCTGCTGGAAGGGAGGGTGGACTTGGCAGTCCATAGCATGAAAGATATGCCTGCTGAAATCCCGCCGGGCCTTTGTATAGGAGCCATTCCCGAACGGGAAGATCCCTCAGATGTCCTCATGTCCAGAAACGGTCATTGCTTTGACGATCTTCCAAAGGGGGCCCATGTTGGGAGCAGCAGCCTCAGACGTGGTGCCCAGGTTCGACATCAAAGGCCGGACATCAACATCCACCCCTTAAGGGGGAACCTTGACACCCGCATACGAAAATTGAACACAGGGTCTCTGGATGCCATCATTGTCGCAGCCGCCGGTGTGAGAAGGCTTGGATTGGAAGCCCACATTACAGAGTATATCCCTGAATCGATCATGCTTCCTGCCATCGGGCAAGGAGCCTTGTCCATTGAAACGCGAGAAGACGAGGCATCGCTTCGTCTGGTCTCTGCCATGGATCATCTGGAAACGCGCCTGGCAGTGGAAAGCGAACGGGCCTTTCTGAGGCGGCTCGAGGGCGGTTGCCAGGTCCCCATTGCTGCCAAGGCCAAGGTCCAAGGAGACCGCATGGCCTTGACAGGGCTGGTAGCCGAGGTGGATGGCACCGTCCTTCTCCGCGAGGAGATCACTGGCCCGGTGAGACGACATGAAGAGATTGGGGTAGAATTGGCCAACATGCTCCTTGAAAAGGGGGGAACAGAGATCTTGAAAAGACTCTTGGGCCGAGCGGTAAAGGATTTGACAACATGAAGGAGGGTAAAGCCTATCTCGTTGGTGCCGGTCCCGGCGATCCGGACCTTATCACCGTCAAGGGGATGGAATGCCTCAGAATGGCCGATGTCATCATATATGACCACCTGGCCTCTTCCAAGCTGTTGAAACATGCAAGACGAGACGCTGAGACCCTGTATGTGGGAAAGGAGCAAGGGGCCCATACCCTGCCTCAAGACCAGATGAACGAGCTTATCGTTCAAAAGGCAATGGAAGGCCATACGGTGGTGCGTCTCAAAGGCGGCCACCCCTTCATCTTCGGCAGGGGCGGCGAAGAGGCAGAAGCACTGGCAAAGGCAGGTGTTTCTTTTGAGATTGTCCCTGGTATTACGTCGGCCATTGCTGCGCCCTCCTATGCAGGCATCCCTCTTACGGATCGCAGGTACACAGCCAGCGTGGGGATTGTCACCGGCCATGAAGACCCCACAAAGCCCCATTCTACCGTGGACTGGTCAAAGCTCGCCACCGGTGTGGGCACACTGGTTATCTTGATGGGCATGAAGAACCTGCCGAAGATTGCAGAAAAGCTGATCGTAGCCGGCCGGGACCCCAAGACCCCGGTGGCCCTGGTAAGATGGGGCACCACTCCCAAGCAGACCACATTGGTCGGCACCCTTGAAACCATTGTGGCAAAGGCCCAGGCTGCCAAACTCACCCCCCCTGTGGCCATTGTTGTGGGCGAAGTAGTACGGCTCAGGGACACCCTGAACTGGTTTGAAAAAAAACCCCTCTTTGGCAAGACCGTGGTCGTGACCAGGACCCGCGAACAGGCCAGTGATTTGGTGTCGAACCTTTCGGCCCTGGGAGCAGAGTGCCTGGAGTTTCCCACCATCCGCGTGGTACCCCCCCAAGACTGGGCGCCGTTAGACAGCGCCATCGATCGCATTGATACCTACGACTGGCTCGTTCTTACCAGTGTGAACGGGGTCTCTTTTTTCTTTGATCGCCTCTATGAAAGCGGCCAAGACGTGCGGGCACTTAAAGATATCCGCACGGCCACCATCGGCCCTGCCACGGCAAAGCGGCTGCGGGATTTTGGCTTGAACAGCGACATTGTGCCCCAGACCTTTCGGGCGGAGTCCATCATAGAGGCCTTTAAGGACGAAGACATGGGGGCCAAAAGGGTGCTCCTTCCACGGGCCAAGGAGGCCAGACCTATTCTGCCCGTAGAAGTTCGTAAGATGGGGGCCACCGTGGATGAAGTTCCTGCTTACCAGACGGAGCTGGTCCGCGACAATGTGGATGAACTCATAGGCCTTCTGGAAAAGGGGGCCATCGACATTGTCACCTTTACCAGCTCTTCCACGGTTCGCAACTTTAAGGCCGGTCTGCCTCCTGAACGGTTTGAGCCCCTCATGGGGGGGGTCAGAACGGCAAGCATCGGCCCCATTACGTCAGACACGGCCAGAGAACTCGGATTCAACGTGGACATGGAAGCCACGGAATACACCATCCCCGGCCTCTGCCAGGCCATTTTAGGTTACTACACCTGACCACGCCCTTTGTCGCCTGAAAGCATCTCTCCCGAGTAGTCAAGAATGAAATGCAAGGGGTGCAGCCCCATGGCCTTGCGTCTGGGAAATTTGGGGGCAGAGAGAACGAAAGATTTTTTAGAAATCATCAAGAAAGAGAAAAGAGCATGACAAAAGCATACGAGCAAGAAATTCAAAGACGCCGGACCTTTGGTATCATCAGCCATCCAGATGCCGGCAAAACCACGCTCACCGAGAAACTGCTTCTTTTTGGAGGGGCCATTCAGTTGGCAGGGGCCGTAAAGGCCCGCAAGGCGGCACGGCATGCCACCAGCGACTGGATGTCCATAGAAAGGGATCGGGGGATCTCCGTGACGACGTCGGTCATGAAGTTCAACTACCAGGGCTATGAAATCAACCTGTTGGACACACCAGGCCACCAGGACTTTTCTGAAGACACCTCCGGGTCCTCACGGCCGTAGACAGCGCACTCATGGTAATAGACGGCGCTAAGGGGGTGGAGCCCCAGACCGAAAAACTCATGGAGGTCTGCAGGATGCGGAACACCCCCATCATCACCTTTATCAACAAACTGGACCGCGAAGGCATGGCCCCCCTGGATCTCCTCTCAGAGATTGAGGACAAGCTCCAGGTGGAGTGTGCGCCGCTGTCTTGGCCCATCGGCATGGGGAAAGGCTTTAAAGGCGTCTACAGTATCTACCGAAAGGAACTCCATCTCTTCACCCCGGGAGCAGACAGGAGACATGACGATGGCATTGTCATCACCGACCTATCTGACCCGAAGCTGGATCAGTTCCTGGGCAGCCAGGCCGAAGAGCTTCGCGAGGACATCGCGCTCATCGAGGGGGCTGCCGACCCCTTCTCTTTTGAGCACTACCTTCAGGGAAGTCAGACACCTGTCTTTTTTGGAAGTGCGATCAACAATTTCGGCGTGAAAGAATTGCTGGAGGCCTTTGTGGAAATGGCCCCTCCTCCAGGTCCCAGGACCGCCGTCCCCAGGAAGGTCTGGCCATACGAGGCCCCCTTTTCCGCCTTTGCCTTTAAGATCCAGGCGAACATGGACCCCGCTCATAGGGACCGCATCGCCTTTGTCCGGATCTGTTCAGGAAAATTTACCAGGGGCATGAAGGTCATTCATCACCGCATCGGCAAGGAAGTGATGTGGAACAATGCCATCATCTTCATGGCCCAGGATCGGGCCCATGTGAATGAGGCCTTTGCCGGCGATATCATCGGTATCCACAACCACGGGACGATCAAGATCGGCGATACCTTCACAGACAAGGAGTGCCTCCGTTTCAGTGGCATCCCCAACTTCGCCCCTGAGCATTTTCGACGGGTGCGACTCAAGAACCCCTTGAAGGTCAAGCAGCTCCAAAAGGGATTGGCCCAGATGGCCGAGGAAGGGGCTGTGCAGGTTTTCCGGCCTTTGGGGGGAAAGGACTATATCTTGGGGGCTGTGGGGGTGCTACAATTTGACGTGACCATGGCCCGTCTAAAGGCAGAGTACTGGGTTGACGCCGAATACGAACCCATCAGCTACACCACGGCCCGCTGGATCACGTGCGACGACAAAAAGAAGCTGGAAGCCTTTGAAGAGAAGAATCGCCCCAACCTTGCCAATGACGGGGAGGGCCATCTCGCCTATCTTGCGCCCAGCAACTGGGAACTGGGCTACGTCATGGAACAGTCACCGGACATCGCTTTCCACAAGACCCGCGAACACGCCTGACATCAACATCTGTCGTGAACCCTGGGACCTTTCCGGTCTTAAAGGCTCCTGTTCCTTCTGAACGGGGGTTTTACCAAGCGTTGGTCCGCAGAGCAAAGAATCAGAACGTTCATCTCGTGCGCCTTTGGATCCCCTTGAGCTTCCTTATGGCATCCATCTTCTGTCGGTCACCGATCCTTGCCCCTTCAACGGCTTGCCTTAGGATCTCAATGGAGCGGTCGTAGGATCGCCTGTCCACCAGATAGGGATACCCGTCTTTGCCGCCGTGGGCAAAGCTGAACCGGGCAGGGTCCCGGAAACTCACACTGGCCCCGTATATGAGCTCCGACAACAGGGCCAGGGCCCGGATCCCTTGTGGCCCCACCCCCCGAAGGCCGATGAGATTCTCAAAGTCTTTGGGCTGGGCCTCATAGGTCTTAATGAATATCTTATAGAGTCGGTCGGGATGAAGGTCCTGGGCCAGGATCTCGTGGCGGGCAGGAAGCCTCAAGGTCTTTATCTTTTTTAACTCTTTGACCAGGGTCTCTGGATGTTCCTGCCCAATAAGGGCGCTTGCCTTGCGGGCCTCTTCGCCTTCCTGGGCCACCATGTTCAAGACATCCTTTCCCGCCTGACCCGCGCAGATCCCAGCATGGGGCTCACAGGTAAAGCTGGAGACGGCTTCTCCCAGCCAGTGATACCGCCTGGCGTATCTGTTTGTCTCGTTCATCCCCTGCTGCACCACCGTCCAGTCCCCCTTAGAAGTAAAAAAGAAGGTATGATGATACAGGTTGTATCCGTCCTGAAGACCGGCATTGTCTACCTTGGCGGAGATTCTGCTAGCATAGACAAGGGATTCAGGATCGGTGGAAAGGGATGGACCGAAGGCGCGGATACTCTCCGGTGTCTTTAAGGCGGCTCTGCCTTTCCCGCCAGCCACGAAAAAACCCAGGTCTTTTTCCAGCCCTCTGACCCCTTCCTTGATGGCCCCACAGGCCGTGGTCGTAAGCCCGCTGCTGTGCCAGTCAAAACCCAGCACCGAGCCAAAGGCCTGAAACCAGTGGGGGTCAGAAAGCCTTAAAAGAAGCTCCCTGGTTCCAAACTCCTCGACCATCACCAGGACGAGCTGACGCGCCAGGGCGGTCATGCGCTTAAAAAGCCATCTGGGGGCCTTGCCCCCGTGCAGGGGGCTATCTGCGACGCCTATTCTCTTCATGCCTGTCCTGCCGGGTCGGCGTTGGTAAGGCTGATCCTCACACACGTCTAACACCTGGGCAATGTCATTATTGTGTTTTAAATGATCTTTCTCAAACCGCCGACTGTTGAAGCAGGGATATCGAATGTCGAAGTGAATACTTTTCGATTCTGCGGTTTCTTGTCCCAGATTTGACGTTCCATCTTTTCAGGTGGTTAGATTAACACTATGCTCTGTATTGCGGCGGGTGTGTATCAAGCCCCTCCCCGTCAGGGGAGGAGAATCCCATTCTCTGCGGAACCGTCTCTACGGGCTGTTACCCAAACCAAAATCCGTTTGAGCGCTTATTGAAGCGTTTTTTGTCAACACATCTTGGCGAAGCGGAAGACCAGTGATGTCAACTGTCTGAGCCCGAAGGGCGAGTTTTGACATTACCTGAAGTGAGCCCTAGATTTGTCAAAAAACGTTTCAGGGCCAGCGAAAAGGGATTTGAGCAACAGCCCGTCTATAGGTGACCATATCATGTAAAAACAGATAACCCGAAGAAGAATCTCCTTACGTGGCACTCCAAATTGGCCAACAGCGTAGGGATCTAAATCATACGGCACAAGACACACCAGGATCAATAGGGCCCCGAAGACAGTGAATCCGAAATCAAGAAGACTGGCCACAGTGGCTGCACTTACAGCACTAGGAGGTGCCACGCCTCAACGGAAAGTACCTCTTCACGGCGCCCTGAATGTCGGATGTTCACGCGAGGAGACCACCTCTTTCTATCGCAATGACAAGCCTTTCCTTGACAAAGAGACGCCATTGCTACTATCTGTCGCCACAACTGAAACTTGTTTCTCTGTGCTGTTACGGCATGTGGGCGTTACCAACAGGGACAAAAAAAGTGCCTTCAATGAACAATCTTTCAAAAAGGGACCTTAAACACTCCACCTGGCGACAGAAAAGACAATGGGCCCATGAAGGCCTCTCTGAAGCCAGGAATTTCATATACCTTGCTACTGGAATATTCTTTGTGGGCATATTGACCGGAGCCGTCTACCCTGAACTTTTTGGGGTCGTCTACGAAACGGTTGCAGAGACGCTACGATACCGCTTTGAAGATAAAGGCACATGGCTGACCATTGTTCTTCTCTTTGTCCAAAATGCAGCAGTGGCATTTGCTTCTATACTACTGGGCCTCTTGTTGGGTTTAGTCCCAATTTTTTCAGCTGCTGCAAATGGTGTTGTGGTGGGAGTTCTTTTTTCTGTAGCAGCCAGTTCAGGTCAGCTCTATGGTTTGTGGAAGTTGCTCCCCCATGGGGTCTTTGAACTGCCTGCCATCTTTACTGCATGGGGTCTAGGCCTTTGGCACGGGGCATGGATTTTCAGAAGAGATAAGGGAGAAACGTTGGGAAATAGAAGGCGGAAAGCCTTTCTGGTTCTATTCCTCTACATCCTGCCATTGCTCATCATTGCTGCCATCATAGAGGGCCTTCTGGCCACGCTCTGAAAGACACGCAGGGGTTTTGGGCCTTCCTGGCCTCATGCCTGCCCCTCTGCTGCCTGGCCTGGGCCATGATACAAGGCCAGGCAGGTAAGGCTTCGGCCCGCGCCTCCTGCTTGTCCCCATCTTGACAAGACCCTCATGGGCGATCTAAAAAGACAAATGGATCTTGACGGGCTGTTGCCCAAATCTCTATTGGTTCATTGTGAGGTTTGAAGTATGAGTTTTGATCTTCGTTGTTGGACCCGGATGGAGTACAAGGGCACCCCCCTTTATATTCAGAAAGAAGCCTCTACGTGGTTTGTTCCCAACAACGCAGGTGACGCCCTGCTGCGTCAAATGGGCCGAACGGGGAACATGGACGGAGATCTTTCCGCTCACAGGTTCATTGAACGCTTGCCAGACACCACCCCGTTACTATACCCGGGTAGGGCCTCCTTCCTGAAGCTCGACCACCTTAAAGAGCTCTGGTTTCATGTGACAAACCGCTGCAACCTGAAGTGCAACCACTGCCTCTTCGTTTCTTCACCTGACGACAGGGCAGGGCTTTCAGCGAATCAGGTCTTAACACTGGCTGAGGAGGGCCATGCATTAGGCTGCCGCATCTTTGTCCTCACCGGTGGAGAACCATTCATTCACCGGGGCTTTCAACGAATAGTCGATGCCATTCTCAGCTACGATGCCACTCACGTGGTGGTGCTCACCAACGGTATGCAGCTTGCCTCTGTGTTGGAGCGCTGCAGATGGCCCTCAGATCGTTTTCATCTCCAAATCAGCGTAGACGGCCTTCAGGAGCAGCATGACCGGATTCGCGGCAAGGGTACGTTTGAAAGACTTATCAAAAATCTGAAATGGCTTCACTCAAAGGACATCCCCTACACCATCTCCATGTGCGTCAACGCCGGCAACGTGGGTGACATGCCTGGGATCGTTGATTTTGCCGCCGAGATGGGGGCGGGAAACGTCCATTTCATGTGGTATTTCATACGGGGACGGGGCGAACCGGAACAGTTTGCCCTACCAGAGGAGATCTTTCAATGCCTCACCCGCGCATCACGACGGGCGAAGGAGCGGGGCGTTGAAATCGACAACATAGAGGCCCTTAAGACCCAGGTTTTTGCCCCTTCTGGCACCATCCATGATGGAACCACGACCGCCTGGGAATCCCTTGCCGTCGGACCGGATGGCAGAGTTTATCCATCGGCAGCACTGGTCAATATACCCGAGCTGGCAACGGACCTTGGTGACGGCCTGGCGAAGGCCTGGCGGGAGAGTCCCGTGCTCAGCCAAATTCGCGAGGCAACAGCAGCCGCGCTCTCTTCTCCCTTGCGTTTCCTTTTGGGCGGCGGCGATACGGATCACAGTTACGTTCACGGCCATGCTTTTGTGGGCAAGGATCCTTATATGCCGCTATACGAAAACATGGCGTTATGGCTTATCGCCGAAGAAGCCGATCGGCAAAAAGAAACCCAAGTCCCTCAACTACGCTTGAAGATGGGCGATGTTCTTGAAAGCTGCGGGGCCCATGGCCGTGTGGCATTGACCCATTCCAACTGTCTGCTGGCCACGGCACAGGAAAACAGCCTGACCGTGGTGAAGTCTTTTTATACGGAGGCCGTGGGCGATAAGAAAGAAGAGATCTTGAACCCCGTCTGTTATCCCGAGGAATTGATCTCTCACATCCCTGAGAAATTTCGATTTCGCGGCTACGGGTGCGGCAGCCCTGTCATTGATGCCGACATCCGGAAAGGCGAACAGGTCGTTGATCTGGGCTGTGGAAGCGGCGTGGAATGCTTTGTGGCCGCGCGGTCGACCGGACCAACAGGAAAGGTCATAGGCGTTGACATGCTGGATCTCATGCTCCATCTTGCCAACGAAGCCCTTAACGGGGTGTCCAACAATCTAGGGTACAAGAACATCGTCTTCAAAAAGGGTTATCTTGAAAAGCTGCCCCTGGAAGACGCATCGGTGGACGTGATTCTCTCCAACTGCGTCATGAATCTTTCGGTGAACAAGCGGCTGTCCTATTCGGAGATCTACAGAGTCCTGCGTCCAGGAGGCCGGCTGGTCATCTCGGATGTGGTCTGTGATTCAGAACCGGATCCCGCCATTCGTAATGACGAAGTCTTACGGGGCGAATGTATTGCAGGGGCTTTGACGCAGAAGGATCTAATCGGCATTCTGCTGGAATCTGGTTTTCAATCCATCCGGCTTATCAAACGATTCCCCTATCGTGAGGTTCAGGGGCACCCCTTTTTTTCCCTTACCTATCTGGCCCGAAAACCATTGCCTTCGGAAAAGATCAGGGTCATGTATCGCGGCCCTTTGCCAAACATCGTCTCTCCTGAAGGCACCGTGCTGACTCCGGGAATTGCCTACCACTTGCCCAAGGAAGAAGCAGAGCTGCTGGGAGAGGAGGTCTTTATCCTTGACGAAAATGGTGCCGTTACCAACGTGGCAGCAGAAAATACCTGTGCCTGTTTTCAAGCCCCTGAAGTAGAAAGTGCCCCTTTTGTCCCCGCTGATCCGGGTGACATCCTCCAGCCCATCGCCTTGACCAAAAGGGCATCGGGGTGCATGGTCTGCGGCGCACCCATTACCTATCTGTCTGAGCCAAAAGAGATTGCCTGCGCCTACTGTCAGAAGACCTTTTCTGCGAATGCCCTTTGTGAAGAGGGTCATTTCGTATGCGACACGTGCCATCTGAAAGACGGCCTAATGGCCATGGAACACATCTGTCTGGAGACAAAAGAGACGGATATGCTTTCCCTGCTGGAAGAGATTCGAAGGCATCCTGCCATCCCTGTCCACGGCCCAGAGCATCATGCCCTGGTGCCGGGGATTATTCTTGCCACCTTTCGCAACCTCGGGGGTGACATACCGCCTTCAATCATTACAGAGGGGATAAAGCGTGGCAGTACCATAGCAGGGGGACACTGCGCATTTATGGGCGTCTGCGGTGCGGCAGTGGGCGTGGGAATTTCCTTCAGCCTCATACTTGACGCCAATCCCTTAAAACCATCGGAGCGGAAAACCGTGCAGACCGCGACTCAGGCCGTACTTGCTGAAATCGCCAAGCTCAAGGCCGCTCGATGCTGCCAGAGAGACTCTTGGATTGCCTTGAAAAAGGCGGCGGAATTGTCCAGTACAATCCTCCCCATTACGTTGCTGGCAAACGCTTCCGTTGTCTGCCGTCAGCAAAAGAATAACAAAGAGTGTCTCGGTTCTGATTGTCCACTCCTCAAGGCCAATAGGAAGCGTGCCTCAAGAAAGAAGAAGTCCCCTCAGCCCTGAAAGACTCGGGAGCGCTCCTTCGCCCCCCGGATCTACTGGTCTAAGCCTCTTTTCTGCGCACGCCACGAGATTCTGGTTACATTCAAAAGTCGAGGCGAACCCCTTTCAAGACGCTAAAGGGCTGGGGGGATCGCTGAACGCAGGCATACAGCCATTTCCGCCCACAACAATGTCAGAGGCTACTCTAAGGCCTTGGATGACGAAGAGAAGCGATGGCCCCCAGCCTGAATCTTTATTCGGCGATACACGATGCCAAAACTTCTCAACGTTACTAAGACTTTGCAGTGAAGGACTGTTTCTGATATGCAAGGGCCTTACTCAAGGCCCCGTTGCGGCTGGCCATGGCCGCAGAACGACACCACCCTCTATAGGGATGGTTCTTTGTTCCAACAGGTACGATGAATGACATTCAAGTCTCTCACTGACAGCCCCTTTCTTCCCGTGGGAGGAGTCCCGTCAGTCCACGTGGCTGCCGGAAAAGGTCCCTATGCCAACACCTGCGCGGCTCTGTCCCAAGTGGATCTTTCGCCTGCCCGGGGGAAACGGGTTTTGGTAAAGCCCAATGTCGGCAGGGTGGCCCCTCCCGGGGAAGGCATTGTGACAGAGCCCCAGGTCGTGGCCGCTGCAATTGATTGCTTCAACGAAGCCGGGGCACAGGTCGCTGTTGGGGAAAGCCCCATAGTGGGGGTGAAGGCCCTTGAGGCCTTTCACGCTTCTGGCATTACAGCCATCGCCCAGGAGCGTGATTGTCCCCTCATAGACATGAATGCCCGACCTTTTGTCAAGGTGGCGGTCCCTGAGGGTCTTGCCATCGATTCTCTCAAGGTTTGCCCGGAAGTGCTTGAATACGATCTTGTCGTCTCCGTGCCGGTCATGAAGATGCACATGCACACCGGCGTGACGCTGTCTGTCAAAAACATGAAAGGCTGCCTGTGGCGACGAAGTAAGGTGGAGCTCCATATGTTACCGCCCGTGGAGGGACGGGAAGAGAAACCTATCGACATCGCCATAGCAGACCTGTCAGGGGTACTCCGGCCCCATCTTGCTATCATTGACGGCACCGTAGGCATGGAAGGCCTGGGACCGAGTGCCGGACAGGCAAAGCCCCTGGGCACCGTTGTCGTCAGTGCTGACGCCTTTGCAGCCGATGCCGTAGCGTGCAAGCTGATGGGTGCCGAGGCCGAGCACATTCCCCATTTGCGCCTGGGCGCAGAGCGCGGCTACGGTGTCATCGACCTGGAGGCTATGTCCGTAAGCCCGGGCCATTGGCGCCAATGGATATCGCCCTTCTCTCCGCCGTCGGAAGACCTCTCCATAGAATTTCCGAATGTCAACATACTGGACGAAAAGTCATGTACCGCCTGTCAGGCGACCCTCTTTTTGTTTCTCAAGCATTACGGAGATCGCCTTTTTGACTACTTTGATAAAGACAAAGGGGTATGCATTGCCATCGGCAAGGGCCACGAAGACGTGCCGGAGGGCACGCTGTGCATCGGCAATTGCGCAGCCATGCACCGCCACCGGGGGGTCTTTATCGCGGGATGCCCCCCGGTGAGCAGTGAGATCCTCACGGCTGTTTCTGGCAGCCCGTCGGTGGACAGCGCCGATGGCCATATTGAAAAATCAGACAAGGGATAGCATTTGCCCAAATCAAGACTTCTCAGATCGGCTCGGAACTAAGGGAAAAGACATTTTGGCAAGAGCCCTAAAGGATGACTCTATGTGGGGACTATGGGCAACACATTAGAACATGGTGGGGCCAGATCGTCTGACGAAGAGGTCTATGCACAACAATTAGCCTTGTTCCACGTTTTGAGGAAGCCGGTCCTTTGTTCAGCCATTGAGGCATTGCACCTTCCCCCGGGGAGTCGGGGACTGGACGCAGGATGCGGGATCGGCCAGGTCACCTTGCTGCTGGCTGAGGCTGTGGGACCTGAGGGACATTGCACCGGCCTCGATCTCTCTGCCCCCTTTGTGGCTCGGGCAAGGGAGATATCAAGAAAGTCCCGCCTGTCAGGACGGGTCTCTTTTCAGCAAGGCAATGTGGATGCCCTTCCCTTTGATCATCATCGCTTCGATTGGGTGTGGAGTTCAGACTGCGTGGGATATCCTGCAAGAGAACCTGTCTATTTGCTCAAGGAGCTTTCGCGGGTGGTGAAGCCGGAAGGGACCGTGGCCATCCTTATCTGGTCTTCTCAACAGCTTCTTCCCGGATACCCCTTGCTGGAGGCCAGGCTGAACGCAACGGCTGCGGGCATGGCCCCCTTCACCAGGGAAATGGGCCCGGAGCTACATGCCTTGCGGGCCCTGGGTTGGTTTCGTGATGCGGGCCTGGAAGACCCCCTGGCGCACACCTTTGTAGGCACTGTCCACGGGCCACTGAGTGACGGCATCCGCAGCGCATTGATATCGCTCTTTGACATGCGCTGGAAAGATGCACAACCAGAGATGGCACCCGAAGATTGGGCACAATATGAGCGCCTCTGTCAACCAGAGTCATCGGATTTCATTTTGGATTTTCCCGATTATTACGCTTTTTTCACCTATTCCCTGTTTCGTGGCAAGGTCGGCAAGTCCACGGAAGGGCGAAAGAACTTGGAGGTCGATCATGTTTAGGAAACTATTTGTCGCAGTGTTGGCCAGTCTGTTATGGGCTTCCTTTGGTATGGCGATGGACACGGCCGGCATCACCATGCCCCCTTCCATAGAGACCGGCGAGACACAGTTGCTCCTAAATGGCGCCGGTGTTCGCACCAAGTGGTTCATGGGTCTTTATGTGGGCGGTCTTTATCTGAACAAAAGGGGACGCGATCCGGAAAGGATCATCACGGCCGATGAACCCATGGCCATCAGATTGCACATCATTTCTTCTCTCATTACGAGCGAGAAGATGGAACAGGCAACCAGGGAAGGGTTTGAAAACGCCACAGGAGGAGATATTAGTCCTATCAAGGCTCAGACAGAGAAATTCATCTCAGTCTTTAGACAGAAGATAAACGAAAATGACACCTATGACCTGATCTATGTCCCTGGAAAGGGCGTGGAGGTCTACAAAAACCAACAGCTCAATTGTCTGATAGAAGGCCTTGCTTTCAAAGAGGCCCTATTCGGCATATGGCTCTGTGACAAACCTGCCCAGAGGAGTCTTAAGCAAGCAATGCTCGGTCCGTAGCACGGCAGGGCGGCGCTTTGTCAAAGTCCTGGAGCGCGTTCCAAGGGGCGAACAGCCCCTGACCACCCACCCTTTCATTGCCAGCATGTCTAGGCCGTGGGGCTACGGCTTCTTCTAAGCACCCAAGCGTACATCAACAGGTTTATACCCAGCACCACGGCCCCTAGAATCATCTGAAACCCACGTGTGAGGGGTGTGGGATAAAGGAGGGGGAGGAGATACTGTTCTACGAACCCGAGCTTCTGGACAGAGATACCGCCTTTCAGGCGGAGCCAATGCTCGAGCGGTGTGAGGGGGCACATCCAGCCGGCGAGTTCCACTATTACAGCCCACAGGGCAAGGGGGACATGTATCCAGGCCAATCGCTGCCATCTGAGTACCAGCAATGCACCGAGCACCGCAAAGAGAACAAAGGCAAAATGTAGTACCAAGACCAAATCTGCAAGATGTCTGTAAAGCATGAGTCTATAGGCGATTCCCTGTTCACCAATGGGTCGCAACTCGCGTGAGTTTTAAGATACCTGTAACGCCCCCCTTGTCTAGGGACCATCCTCGTCTCTGATCCCTTTACGGACCTCCACCCACTGTCCCACGTCATCGTAGACCCGGATCGATGCGATTCCTGTGCTTGCGGCGTTTCGGCGTAGCGACTCTGTGGAAACCTTGCGATCATCAGCCATGTAAAGGTACTTACCGCCCACCAGGGCTGCTCCTCCGGGTCGCAAGACGCGGTAAATCTCACGCATGGCCTTCTCCCGGTCCTTTTCCATGAGCAGCACAGGCCCCACACCTGCAACCAGGTCAAAAGAGGCATCTTTGAAGGGCAAGGCTCTCAGGCCGCCTGCTCTGCACCGGATGCGCGAGGCAAGCTTTCCTTGGCGGATTCTTTCCTCGGCCTGGGCTGCCACTTCCTCGGAAGCGTACAATGCGGTGATCTCGAGATTCGTCGTGTTCACGAATCCTTGCTGCACGGCCTGCTGCAACATGGTATCACGTTGGCAGATCAGGAGCGCTTTTCCTTGGGTGATCCCAAAGTCAGCAACAAAGCGGTTGGCAATCATGTGTGGCCCCCCCTGAAACTCCTGGGCCGCTTTTGGCGCTTCAGGGCCGATGATTTTGACCCACTGGCCCAACTCACTGATGACCTGGGCCCCGGCAACACCTGACTTGTAGACAATCCCCCTGAGCTTTGCTGTTGAGATCTTGCAGGGTTCAGGCGTGTAGATATACCGTCCCCCGAGAAAAGCCACCCCTGATGGCTTCAGTACGCGGTCCACCTCGCGTAGGCATTTTGCGATGTCGGGGATAAAAACCAATGTGCCGCGGCTGACAATCACGTCGGCATAGTCGTCAGGAAAGGGCATGTCTTGAGCATCGCCCAGGACAAAGGAAACGCGGTCCTGAAGGCCCGCCTCGCGAATTCTCTTTTCGAACAAGGGTTTTGCCTCTGGATCTATGTCTAGGCCCTTAATGGTGAAGTCGGATCGCTTGGCAAGCTCAATCTCCAAATGGCCTAACCCACATCCAACGTCGATGCAGATTCCGTCATTTATCCCCCCGCACTCGGCGAGCATGCGCATGGCCGTTAAGGGATAGGTGTGCTTGACCCGGTGCTCGGCCACCCACTCATAAGCTTTTGCAGACGTATCCGGGGTGATGGTAAACCCCATACTGGATTCAGACCACAGACGATGTCCAATGGGACCACCGGCAAAACGGACGAACCGGGCCGCCTCAGGGTGCATGGTCAACACAGCAGCCTTCACAGGTTCCATGGAAGGATATTCCCATGCCACTGTCTTTGTGCCCTGAAGCAGGTCCAATGACGTCTTGCTGCCGGCTGGCACCGGCATACAAATGGCCACATCAGCTCCGGTCTCTTTCTTTTTCACCAGGGTATTCACTTCCGGCACTGAGAGGAGGCGAAGAGAGATCGGAAATCCAGTGAGGCGACTGTATTCGTCGGTAATCATGACAAGTGGGTCTTGGAGGCGCTTGTCGGCTAGCACCGTCAAAGAGGGCGCATTGACTTTGTTGCCAAGTCTCTGCTTCTCCGCAGACCACGCAATAGCGTCCAACCCTGCCACACAGACCACCAGGAGCACCAGGAGCACGGAAAAAGTATTCTTGAGCATCCTTCTCATCCCCCTTATGAAACGTCTTCACGTGACGGCCGCGACTGATCTGTCCCCATGCCGTCAGCTTCAGTCCAGCCATTTTAGTCAAAAGACAACCCTTTAATCAACTCATATCTGTCACACAAGGCTCCAAGCGTGCTGCCTCCACAGGTCCAGGCGCAACAGTTGTTGCGTGCACGTTTTGCCTTGACTTTTGGAGACATTTGCGCTAACGGAGCGCGTTGGGAGTAAAGCAGCAAGCCCTGCTCCGCCTTTCAATGGCTAATGAGAACTCTCCCAAGAGTCACGTTTTTCGACTTTGTTGACCCCAAAGGCGCCAAGACCGGAGATTCCTTTTGAAGAGATCTCCGCAGGGTGGTTGTAAACGGCAAGTACCTGGACCACCACACCGAGGAGTTTGCGTTGGCTGGAATCTCGCGCTCTAGGGGGTGTGCTTGCGCTAAATCAAATGGAAAGGACGCGAACGAAGATGAAAAAGAGAGCCTTGGCACTAATCTCCATCTTGTTTTTGGCATCAATTCTACTAGGCTGCACCTCCGGATGTGGAGCGAACAAAGGAGCGGTAGGCACTGGCGTAGAGGTTTCAGATGCCAGCAGTAGTGACGTGCAGCCAGGTCCGGCCGCACCCAAAACAGACGAGGCGCTGTCAGCAGAGCCGACAACGACAGCCGCAAAACCAAGCCAAGAAGTGGTGGCTGCCGAAGAAGCCGCCTGTGAAGAAACACCTGAAGAAGAAGCAAAGAGAGAAATGGGTGCAAAGGCCGTGGAGAGAGAATTAGCAGCCGCACCAGAACCAAAGAAAAAGATGGCTCCACCGGAAAAGAAAAGGGGAGGACAAAAAGGCCCGGCAGCGGCAAAGGCAGAGCCAGGGGGGACACTGACGGAGGGCGACATAAGCCAGCAGTTCATGGTCGGCAGTTTTCCCGACGTCATCATGATGGACCGCAGCACCATCGAACAACATGCTGCTAAAAGGGACCCCCGTCTCGGGTATCTAAAGATCACAGGATTAAAAATTGCCGAAGACGGAAAAACAGTTGAGTTCAATATAGAAAACACCTTTTGTCGCCCAAACGCACAAGCTATACACATTGGTGAGATTATGCTCAGCGGTATGGCCCGTGTTGATTATGACGATGGCGCCGCGTTGCACAACTGCGTTTTACTCAAAGAGAGGCGGGTGGAGATCAAGGAAGGACCGAACCTCTTTAAAACCGATCCCCAGGTCTACCCCCACGTCACCAAAATAGAGGGTTTGCAGTTTTTCGTGACCCCGGCGGAACTGTCAAAACCGGTGGAAAGAGCCGGCAACACGGCAGAAACGACCCAGCAGTTTTCTATGGACAATCTTCCTGAAGTGATCGTCATTGACCAAAATACCATTGACCAGCATAGTGTTAAAAGGGACCCCCGTCTCGGGTATCTTAGGATTACAGGGCTGGAGGCTGGGCAAGACGGCCGCACCCTCAAGTTCTGCATAGAGAACACCTTTGACCGTGCCAATGCAGAACCGATTCATGTCCCCGGCCTCATGGTGACGGGAATGGGCCGTTTCGACTATGACGGTGGCGCTGCGTTGCGCAGCTGCGTTCTATTTAAAGAAAGACGTCTCACATTTGAAAAGGGATGCAAGTGCTTTGAAACAGATCCTGAAACCTACCCCCATGTGACGAAGATAGAAGGGTTTCAGTTTTTCTTTACGCCCTAACTCGTAAAGGATCATTACAGTAGACTGCGGCACCGTGAAGGGACAGGTTTCGGTGGCCGGTGAGGTGGTCATTGTCTTGATTAACGGGGCGACCCGCATACTGCGGGGACGAATGGGCTTTCGCTTTTGCCCTGAAGGCGGTCCAAACCGGCTTCAAAGATCAAGCACCACCCTCCTAGTAGCCCCTGAGCCCACTGATATGAGTTGATGAATAATGGATTTAAGATTCGACGTCACACGAACCTGGCAATGATGCTTCTTCTGCACTGGTCACTACTTGACAGAGTCGTAAAAAGTCGAAAAACACCATTTCTCGTCCTTCCGGTGGAAGCCGGAATCCGGTAATTTTAAATAGTTGGAATGTTCCTGGGCTCCGGTTTTCACCGGAGCGACGACTCTTTGTGAGTTCATCGCTGCTTATCAATCGTCAATAGTGCCTTCTCGGTGTACTCCCGGCAACCCGCAAAGGGGCAGGTCCACCTTCTGCTTCTCTCAATGGACACACCTCTTGGAGGTTAATGGCAATGGCTGAAGTGAAGAATGGGCTTCGTCCCTCAGTCTTCGTGATGGGTCGTTTTTTGGCCGCAGTGGTCGTGGCCCTTGTGCTGATGCCGGAGGCTTTGGCCAAAGAGATCGATGTCCCCAAGGACCACACAACCGTCCAGAGCGCCATAGACGCCGCCAAGGAGGGCGACACGGTAAGGGTGTGCCAGGGGACCTACTATGAAAAGGTCACCCTAAAGGAAGGTGTCATCTTGGAAGGAGGCTGGAATGAGGATCTCTCGAAAAGGAATGTCTCTTCTCATATCACGACCATAGACGCCGGAGAAAAGGGTGGCTGGGTCGTTTTAGGGGCCAACCATGCCACTTT
>Ga0180438_10004564_pt1 | contig 19861 bp, 17 predicted proteins | sample SS_ome_12_FD_132455 | JGI IMG/M metagenome (GOLD analysis project Ga0180438, IMG submission 132455) | Hypersaline lake sediment archaeal communities from the Salton Sea, California, USA - SS_3_D_2 metaG | ecosystem: Environmental > Aquatic > Non-marine Saline and Alkaline > Hypersaline >... | reverse complement strand
TCTGACCATCCCGTAACTAAAATATTGTGTTTGAATAAACCCGCAATAAGGCAATCTATCTTGCGAAGGAAGAGAAAAATAGTATACTCTTCCTTTTCAGTTTTTGTTTTTTAAGCTGAGGGTATATGTTCTGGCCATCTTCCACATACGCTCCGTGGATTATCAGCGTTCTCCTGTTGGCGCTGCCAGAAGGGGTAAGCGTTTCTTTATCCCACATAAGCTCTTCTCTTCTTTCAAGGTGTATAACCATCACAGGATCAAAGGCGACACAAGAGCAAAACATCCGGCTTCAGCACTGGGCCGATGGACAGCTGCAGGAGATGGAGTGCGCAGTTTCACAAGCTAAAAATATTTCATTTCCCCATCTCACAGCTTCTGTGCTCTTCCAAGCACAAACCTCTTGGAGCAATACCTTGTGGATTCATGCAGGCTCAAAAACAGAAGCGCCGTTTAGTATTACAAAGAACTGCCCTGTCCTTTCAGGAGATACTCTCGTGGGTATTGTCGACTTTGTAGACAAACACTCTTGTCGTGTTCGGCTTCTTTCCGATCCCACAGTTCATCCCGCGGTTCGTGTTGTTCGCACAAACAGCACAAATAGGCAATCTCTTCGCGCCGCTAATGAGCTTCTCAATGTTTTGGAAAACCCTCTAGAAAACTCTCGCCCAGAGCTTCTTCCGGCACTAAAGAGGCTCCTAACCCATTTTATCGAATCCCTTCCGGCCCCTTTAGCGATTCGTTTGGCAAAAGGAGAGCTTCAGGGGGCCGACCACCCCTCTCAACCACATCTATGGCGTGGTGTAGGCTTTAATTTTGATACAGGAGACGCGGAGGGACCAAGACGAGATCTTCGAACAGGGCAAAGAGATGTACAAGACGAAAAAATCCCCCTTATACAACCAGGAGACCTGCTGGAAACAAGTGGGCTTGATGGATTTTTCCCCCGAGGACTGCCGGTTGCCACAGTTACGAAAGTCTTTCCCCTTGAAGAGGGAGCAACCGCCTATCAGATCCTCGCACAAACAGAAGCTGTAGAGTTTCCCCATTTCGATTTCCTCACCATCATTCCCCCACAACCTCAAGAGCCTCTGTCTCCTCCAGAAACAGCAGATCTTATTCAACAACTTATCCAAGAAGAGAAAAGCTTGTGAACAGACTTTTAATAGTACTTCTAAACTGTCTTGTGAGCTGTTTTTTATTGACCGACGAAACAAAGGTCGCGCAAGAGCCCCCCCTCCCCAAACAACCCGTCTCTGTTACCATTATTGGCGGGGGGATTTCAGGACTCGTCTGCGCATTAGAATGCTCCAAAATGGGGTATGACGTTGTTATATGCGATGATCCGCAAAAAAACTGGCGGGAGATTGAGCATCCAGTTTCGACATGGCCGGGAGGTCCTCAGGAATCATGGAAGGATCTTCTACAAACATCCAAAATAGAGAGTAATGAAAACGTCTCCGTCTACAAAACAAAAGTAACACAAGTTACGAAGGTCCAAAAACTCTTTCAAATTACATCTGAAAAGGGCTCTTTCTCCTCCCATGCTCTTGTTGTCGCAACCGGACAAGAACCAAAAAATATGCCCCTATTTGCAAAAAACCGCTTTTTGCCGCGCCCCTGGGTAACAAGCGCGATTAAACCATCGGAAACCGTTATCATCATCACAGACAATGATGCGTATGCTCTACCTCTTGTTCGGCTTGCCCTTGGTGTCAAAAAGGTCTATTGCCTTACTCGCAATGTCAAACCATTTGCCCGAACACCTCTTGAAAAATTAGCCAAGACTATGCCCAACATCGAGAACGTTCTTTACGACCGGCTCGACACCATAAACAGCACCCAAGATACCGTTCGCCTTGAATACACACGACAAGGATCAAAAAGACAAATTGATGCTTCATGGGTTGTTTTAGATACCATTTGGACACCAAACTCAAAAATAGTTTCAAAAATCGCTCCCGTTGACTCTCTCGGTGCCATCATCACAGAACGAGAAACCGGACAAACGTCAACTGCAGGTCTTTTTTCCTGTGGAGAAGTCGCCCACAGACAACCCATTTCGGGCATCCAAGCAGCAGCAGAAGGAGGGCTGGCTGCTCGAGCCGTTTGTACCTATCTTCTCGAACAAGGCCTGCTTCCCAAAAAAGAACCCTTCCTCCTAAAAATCGAAGAAGAGGCTAAACCGAAATCTCAATAAGCTTTGCAGGCAAAGAAAATAGACTTCGAACGCCCTCTTTCTCTACGACAAAGGTATCCTCAAGCCGAACACCACCTTTGCCCTCAATATAGAGTCCGGGCTCTATTGTGATTACATCTCCGATCTTCAGGGCCCCCTCATCCGGCCTCTCAGGACTCAACCTGGGAGGCTCATGAACTCTCATCCCAACTCCATGGCCAAGACCATGGGGAAATCCATCCTTATGTCCACATGTAGCTAAATATTCTCGTGCAAATACGTCTAGATCGTGTGGCAACACTCCAGGCTTTGCCCTCTCCATAACCCCACGAAACGTCTTTTCTACATGCGTAAAACATTGCCGAAGATCATCATCGACATCTCCGTAAAAGACAACCCTTGTCATATCGGAATTATATCCATCCTTTTGCACACCGAGATCGAGAAGAATAATCGAGTCTTTTTTCAGCGCTGTATTCGAACAGCTCCAGTGCGGACAAGCACTATTTGCACCGAAGGCAATAATGGGGGAAAAGGCAACGTCATCGGCACCATGAGAGAGCCAGAAAAGCTTTATTTCTTGCTCAAGTTCTTGCTCAGTAATTCCGGGCCTCAAACGCCCTAAAACATGAGAAAGACCCTCTTCACATATCTGACATGCCTTTTTTATTTTAGAAATCTCCTCAGGATGCTTTTCCCTTCTAAGATCTCTAAAAAACCTTGAAGCAGAAACAAGATCTGCTGACGGCACTTTTTGAAGAAGGGTTTGATATTCTCCGTAACTTGTGTGATCTTCGTCAAAGCCGATTGGGCCCTGAATCTGCCCGAGAACATGTGCCGTAGCATTCTTCGTTTCAGATTTTGATCCAGAATGTATCTGAAATACAGGTTTCAACATCTCGGCCATAAGAACATAGCGACCATCAACAAAGAGATGAGCGGAAGAAGGCGTAATGATAAGGGCTGCAGAAGAGAGGGCAAGTCCCGTTACATATTTGAGATCGATCGGATCAACAATAAAAAGGGCCGAAAGAGGACTCTGTTTCAATTTTATCTGTATCTCTTCAAGTATCATATATTTGTTCCTTGTAGTAGAAGGGCCCCCTTGGAGACAAGCTCCTGAAGCACCCCTTCGGTTAAATGTCCTACACAAGTTGACCCATCAGGAGCAAACTGAGGAGATCCTCGAGCTTTCCATTGTTTATAAACGTCAAGCGCAATTTGTGGAGAAATAGGAGAGGAAAACCCCTTCATAGCCGCTACATAAAGCGCTGCATACCTTTTGCAGAACAGATCCCTCGATCTCTGTAAGGCAAAAATTCCCTCTCGAAGGATTTCTAGAATAAGTGTATGCACATCCACATCTACAATTCCAGAGGGAAGAGCCTCCACGAGAAAATGCTGCGGACCAAAAGGACGAATGGAAAACCCAAGTTGATCAAAATGCGATAGGCTCGAGTTCAAAAGATTCGCTTCATCTGGAGCATAGTTGAGAGTAATCGGCAACAAAAGTGGCTCAGAAGATGTTTTTTCTGATTTGAGATCATTGGTAATTATAGCTCTCATTGCTTGTCGCAAGTCCAAAACAAGTATCGCAGTCGGCTCATCGCTAAAAAGAGCACAATCCCCAACAACGGCCAAACAGCGCTCTATTCGCTCAGGGATAGGCAAGGAAAACTGCTCTTGGTGAACAGTTGAATCGTCCCGAAAAAAGGGTTCATATTCAGTTCCGGTTCTTTCGTCGGAAGAAGAAGAGTAGGGAATAGGCAAAAAGGTGTCTATATTATCTGAATATCCAAAGAGAACCTCTTGGACAGCCCCTTGTATATATTTCTTTAACCACTCTTCATTAGAAAAGCGCACCTCTCTCTTTTGAGGGTGGATATTTACATCTACAGAAGAAGGATCCAGCGTGAGCTGCAAGACAAAAAGAGGGTGTCTTCCACTTTCGCATGTCGTACCATATCCGGATCGAACCGCATATGAGATAGGTAAAGAGTAGACGTGGCGCCCATTTACAATGACGTGCTGCCCAGATCGTGTAGATCGTGTGTGAGTAGGTGAGACAATAAGCCCTCGAAGATCGACACCATCACAACTCTTTGTAACCGACAAACCGTCTGTTTGAAAGGGATCTTTAAGCAAAGCCCGAATCCTGGCTTCTACATCATGGTCCTTTTCAACAAAAAGCAAGCTCTTACCATCTGCGACCAAACGGAATGAGACGTGCGGCACAGCAAGAGCAATATTGGTAAGAGTCTTAACAATTTCTTGCGTGTCTCTTAACGGGCTTTTCAAAAATTTTCTTCGGGCAGGAACGTTATAAAAAAGGGAGGAAACCTCTACACACGTTCCAACAGGAACCTGTGCCTCTTTCACAGATTCTACTTTTCCTCCCTTGGCTATCAATACCGCTCCCTGACAAAGAGGGGCGGCACCTAAAGTTTGGGCAGAACGTATTGTCATATGAGAGACGGCAACTATGGCTGCCAATGCCTCTCCTCTAAAGCCCAAAGAGGTAATACGATCAAAATCTTCTATTTTTTGAAGCTTTGACGTAGAGTGGCGCTCAATAGCAAGACAGAGCTCCTCTTGAGACATACCACAGCCATTGTCGGTAATCCGAATGGACTCCCTTCCACCGAGTTGAATCTCTACTACAATTTCTGTTGCCCCAGCATCTAGAGCATTATCGACAAGCTCCTTGACACACGACGCCGGTATATCGACTACTTCACCTGCAGCAATCTTATCAATAGTAAGAGAATCAAGACGTCGAATGCGGGGGTTCATACAAAAGAATTATTTAAACAAATACTTGAATATAAGAGAGATAGCATACCTCAATGTTATATGTGAGAAACCCCTTTCATTTCTACAACTTTATCAACTGCGCCCCGCCATCCCCACTTCCTTAATGTATCAAAAGTGTGATATACTCTTAGACTGTAACCACCTAAAACGTGTTGAACAATGGCTCCTTCTCACCAACAGACAGCACACAGCATTGTCGAGCGCCTTCAAAATGCGGGCTATACCGCCCTGTTTGCTGGGGGGTGGGTTCGCGACTTTGTTTTGGGCCATCCGAGCCAAGATATCGATATTGCCACCAACGCACACCCTGAAGAGGTGATGCATCTTTTTCCCCGATCAATTGCTGTTGGAGCGCAGTTTGGTGTTGTTCGCGTGCTTGTTAATGATCAAGAGGTTGAAGTGGCCACGTTTCGCTCAGACGATCAGTATGTCGATGGCCGACATCCCACAAACGTCAATCTCTCAGCATCTCCCCAAGAAGACGCTCAAAGAAGAGATTTTACAATCAACGGCATGTTTTACGACCCTACAAGCTCTACGCTCTACGACTATGTCAAAGGGCAAGAAGATGTTTCCAAAAAGCTCATCCGAACAATAGGAGATCCATATCAGCGATTTACAGAAGATCGCCTGCGCATCATACGGGCTATTAGATTTAAAAATAGCCTTGGCTTCTCTATTGATCCCACAACCTGGAAAGCTATTTGCCAGGAAAGTCCCCATGTCATCGAGGCGGTTTCGGGAGAGAGGGTTTGGCAAGAGCTGTACAAGATGCTTGCAAAAGAAATCCTAGCCCCTTGTCTTCGGGACTTAAAAGAGTGTTCTCTTCTTTTTTCGCTTTTTCCTTCTCTTAAAAACATGTCTGGAAAAGCGCTTGAAGCGCGATTTCAATCAATAGAAAAATATAAGGGATCTTCGCTCATTGCAGCCCTTTGCCTTCTCATTTCCCAACAACGAGAAGAGCTCGTGGAAAGATTCCATCTTTCCAACAAAGAAAAGGATCTTATTACAACGTTTTCCCTGCTTGAATCTCTTCCAGAAGACGAATTAAGTCTTGTCTCTTTTTATGCAAGGCCCGGATCGGAAAATTGTCTGCACGCCTACTCATGCTCTAAGGAAGATCCAGAACGCTTTTTGAACAGCCATGAAGAGAAAAAACAGAATCTCTTCTTTTGGATAGAGCAGTTGCGCACCAACTCCTTTTTCATTGGGGGCAGTGATCTCATCGCCCTTGGCATACAACCGGGCAAAAAGATGGGAGAATATATTCAAAAGGCGTTTCATCTCTCACTTAAAACGAGAATTACGGACAAAGAGGCTCTACTCAACGAGTTAAAAGAAGAGCTGTTATGAAAAACAAAACAATCTCAAGCCCTTCAAATGAGAGAGTCAAACGCCTTGTTCGGCTCCAAAAAGAACGCCAACAAAAAAGGCAAACAGTGCTTGTTGAGGGAAAAAAATTACTCCAGGACCTCGTACAGCGCCATAAACCAAAAGAGGTTTTTGTCACGGAGAACCATTTCGAAACCTTTGCCCACCTTCATCCTACCATTATCACAGAACAGGTTGCCAAGAAGATCTCCGATGTCGTGACCCCAGAGGGCTGTTTTGCCGAGTTTGAGGTTCCACAGTCTGTTTTCCCCACCAGCATCTCTCACGGTCTTATTCTCGATGGTGTACAAGATCCTGGCAATGTTGGAACACTGCTTAGAACGGCACTCGGCTTTAATATACGCTCTATATTTTTGCTGGAACCTGCCTGCGACCCATGGAACCCAAAAGCAGTACGGGCAGCAAAGGCAAGTCAATTTGATCTAAACATCCTCTCTACCACCTGGAAGGATATTCCAACCGATATTCCCTTGCTTGTAGCCGATCTTTCAGGCACCAACATCGACACCTTTTCTCCTCCTAAGCAGTGGCTATTAGTCTTAGGAAACGAGGCACGAGGTCCCCGCATTCCCTCCTCGCACCCCTTCCAACAAGTAACTATTCCAATGGACGGGCCTGTTGAATCTCTCAACGTTGCGCAAGCAGGAGCCATTTTATTGTATTCACTCTCTTCCTTCATTACATCAAAATGAGAAAAACAGAAGACTGGGACGAGCTTTTTTCCCCATCGAGACGCGAGATGCGCCACGAGCGTAAACGCGCCTCCAAAACAGACCGCTCCAAATACAAAAAGACAGACCAAAAAAAAGCCCCAGCTCAACGAGAGATCTCCCCAGAACATGTACTTGGCAAAGTGGTTCGAATCCGATCGCGACATATCGATGTTGCGATCGGAAAAAAGATGTACACCTGCTCTTTGCGGGGGACCTTAAAGCAGGAGAGGACTCGAGACAAAAACCTCCTTGTTGTCGGAGACAATGTATGGGTCTTACCATTAGATGAAACAGCTGGCGTTATTCAACAGGTTGCCCCAAGAAAGACCGTTTTGTGTCGACAAGAGCATCTTCACAGAAAAAAACAGCAGTTAGTGGCCGCCAATGTCGACCAGGTGGTGATCACGGTCTCATTGGCAGAGCCCATCTGCAAAACAACCATTATCGATCGGTATCTTGTGGCCGCCAAAAAGGGGAACCTCTCACCCCTTATTGTCTTTAATAAGGCAGATCTAAAAGAAGCCCATCCTAAACAAGCCGCACTTATAGATGAATATCAGCGCCTGTACTCTTCTCTTGGCATCTCAGCAATTGTCGTAAGCGCCCGAACCGGAGAGGGGATAGATCGACTCAAAGAAGCCCTCAAAGACAAAACGTCTGTGTTGTCTGGACAATCCGGAACAGGTAAAAGCAAGATTATCAACGCCCTCACAGGCCTCTCTCTTAAGACAGGATCTGTTCGAGCAGTCGGCAAAGGCGCCCACACAACTACATTTGCCCAACTCCTTCCTCTTCCATTTGGAGGGTGGTGTGTCGATACCCCTGGAATACGAAGTTTTGGCATTTGGGATCTTGAACATCAAGATCTTCCTCTTGCCTTTCCAGAGATTTTCGATCAACCATGCGCCTTTGCCAACTGTTGGCATCGGGGCGAAGAGGGATGCAAGGTGCCAGATGCGGTTGAAGAGGGAGCCGTTTCTCCTTTTCGACTACACTCATACCACGCCCTTTTAGACTCGGTAGAAAAGAGGTCATTTTAGGTCCTTTCGAAAGCAGTATGAGCGAGAATCGTCTGCATATCCCATCCGCTGACTCTCAATATAGTAGCCATTTTCTTGAAAGAGAAGTAGATCTTCCCAGTCCATACTTTCAGCAGAGATAAATAAGAGCTCCTTTTCCCTAGCCTCTTGTTCTACGCGCGCAAGAAGCCGCTTTCCCCAACCAGCGCGACTCCAATCTTGATTGACCCATATTCGTCGAATAAGTAGCGCTCCATACTCGATATCTGCAATAACACCTCCTACAATCCGCGATGCGTTATCTCGAAGTACTAGGCCTGTAGGTTCGATCGTCGAATATCCTTTGGCAGCAAAAGCGTCTAGGTGAATTCCTGCAAGCAGCGCCTCTTCAAGCTGCCACGTTTGGGGCCGCAAACATTCTAATGTTGCCTCATGCTCGGGAGCTGATGTCTGACTCTCAAAGGAGACAGCCGGAGAGCACGCGGAGAGAACCTGAATAAGGTCTGGATGGAGAGGAGAGGAGGGAAGGTCTTGCAAAGGAATCCAGTGGTGCGACTCGTGCGTTGTCGGATCGATAGTTATGTCTAACGAGACGGGAGTAACCCGAAAGACATATTCACGAACCCTTTCTCCCTCTTCTGTAGAAAAATCAAACGAGGTCAGAAAATGAATCTCCGATGTTACGTCAATACCCGCTTCTTTTTTCACAATACGTTTTAACGCATGAGAAAAGCCTTCATTTTTATATACCTTTCCACCGGGCGGCTCTTCTAAGCCAGGAAAGGGGAGTGTCTCGCATTTTTTAAGCAACAATACCTCTATATCTTTTTCCGATGAGCGCAACAAAACAGATCGAACAACAACGTGGGCAATACCATCAAAAGAGGCCTGTTTTCGTAAAGCATCTAAACAACAGCCCGAATGAGATTTCTCCTTTCTTTCATCTGTAAGCTGTGAAAAGAGCGCTACATCGTAGCGCTCGTCATGAACAGACAGATGCCTTCGAAGCGTCCCCTCAAGAAAAAAAGAAAGCTTTTGAGCAAGAGAGAAGAAAAAGTGATGGGTTGGATGAACCATTAAGCAGATCTTCTGGAAACGGTTCTTGAGCCGATCGAACAGCTGTTGAAACGCAGAAACGGCGCTATCTAAAGAGACGTCTGAGGAAAAGGCAGCGACGATTTTAGAAGAAAGATCCTGCTCACAAACCCTCCAAAGAAGAATGTACCCAGAAATCTCTCCAGACTCTTCGACAACCCAAAATCGCTCGTTATCGTCCAGAAAACCCCGAAAATCTATGCTGTCGTGCACCGGCTTTGGCAAGCTTGTCTTCGCCTCCACGCCGCTCAAGGTCTTTTCAATAACGATGAGATCTTCTTTTGTGCCCTGACGAATGTGAGGTACAACTATTGGCACACCCATACACAGTCCTTAAAAGATGTACGCCCAACTTAAGAAGGGCTCTTTGCTTTGGATTTGTTCCGAAACACCTTTTTTGGCAAGAGATATATTACCCGGCGTGTAAGCCCTAAAAACCTTACCTGATCGATTGTCTTTGTAGATCCCAATCAGGCAACAGCTCTCCTTGATTTTCTAGACACCGAAAATCTTCCTGGGACATTGGTGCAAAGCCCTTCTCCCGAGACCGTTCAACCTGTTCAATAAACAGATAGTAGCTCCCTCTTGACCCATCATACTCGGACAGAGTAAAGCTATTTCCCTCCCTAAGATTCGAAAGTGCCTGCTGTATGTTTCGAAGATATGCTATATATCCGTCGATATTGGGTTGAAGCTGCTCGACATGCCTACCATCCTCAATTCTTTCTAATTCAGCGCGTATAGATTCCCGAAGCTCTTCAATCCTTCCCTCCTCTAATTTTTCCCGAATCAGAGCCCAGTCCGCACTATGCCAATCGAGCCGAAGTCGCTGCTCGTTTTCTCGAAGAGGATCTATAAGAGGGTCTAGAAAATTTTTCAGACTCTCTAAATGGCCAATATTTTCCTCAAGAGCTTCCTTTGCTTGATTCACACTCTCAAGTACCCGTGAAGGATTTGTTTGTATAACGAGAGGGGGAGACCCTTCCATCTCTTCGCGTAATTGCTTCGCATACTTCACACGGTCATTACACCACACCTTCCAGTCATTAAAAGTATCGTTTTCGACAGTAATCGTGGCCATATCTGAAAACAGATCTCTTGCTTTACTCTCCGAAAATTTTGGACGCCGAACAACCGGTCTTGACGCTTCATCAACCTTTTGAGATGCAAGATTCAACTTCGATTTTTCACTCCACCGATGCAGCAGTTTTTCACATCTTCGGTGTCGAATGTTCGAAGGCGTGGGCGTCCGGCCTGCCGCATGGGCACGACACAGTGCCGCCGCCCCCAATAGCACGCCCCCTACAATTGCAAGTGTTATCGCTACTGGAGGAACAACGGCCACAAACAACACCGATGGAATCAAGGATGCTCCTCCAAGGGATCCTAACCAAATACTCAGTGCTCGTAATTGTTTTGTGTGTGTTTCGGTTTTTTCCGGTCTTCGCCGAGCTAGGTCGATCTCGGCCTCTTCAATGGCCGCTTTTGCTGAAATGCCCTGTTGTTTTTTCAATGCGGCGGCCATGATGATTTGTATGGCCATCCGCTTATCGCTCTTCCAAGAAGAAAACCACTCTTTAGATAATCTCTGATCGATAAAACAGGGTTTTTTGCCCTCCTTGGCCGCTAGCTTTTCAACAAGCGCGTCTACTCCTGTTCCTCGGCCACTTTTCATATCTACATCGATGCCATAGTCCCTTTGTAAAACCCGCATGATCCGTCTCAGCTGTCTTTGAGAAACTTTTGGCATATCTTTTGTTGAAAATACGCACTCTAACGTCGCTGTTGGTACTTCCTCTTCTTGAAGCGCTTGTTCTGCCACACGACCGGCTTCTGTCCGTTCTGCTCTCCGAGCGCCTTGTGGTGTGTCAACCGCTTGGGGCCCGCTCTGTGGCGGTATTGGTATTGCCATGTTGCCTCTCTTTGTTATGCTCTTTTCCCCACTCTTTCTTACAAAAATTTTTTTGACAAGAGATATGTGCAGATTAAAAACTATTTGACGAAAGAGACAAAGAGGGTATGAAAGAAAAATGGTACGTATCAAGGACAGTCCTATGGAACAGTTAGAAGAGTGGTATGAAGAGGTAGAAGAGAGCCTCAACGAGATCTCTCAGGCAGATCCACTCTTTGATGTCGATACGACAAAAAAACGACTCTCTGCCATCTTTCAAAAAGTACACAAGGCGATTGCTCTTGTCTTCCAGATGCTCCCCGAGATCACAGAGGTGCTTCCCCATACCGACCAAAAGGCATTTACACAAGCACTGGAAGATATGGCTGGAATTGCCTCTGTTTTGACAAAAAACATGGCTCCGGCTTTCGAATGTATAGCCGAAGGGGGCTCTCTTCAAAATGTTCTCGAAATTACTGAGCAGACTCTGGAGACCCTCTATCAAGTGGCGCGTCATGTGTACGAGCAGCAGCACTATGAAGAGGCAAGCGGCCTCTTTTGCCTGCTCTCTCTTCTTAATCCCGCTTACACCAGCTTTTGGTTAGGGCTTGGAAATGCAGAATACTGTCTCGGTAAATATACAGAAGCGCTTCTTGCCTACTCTTTTGCCGCACAAACAGACAATGCCAATCCCTTTTGCCATATCTACTGTGCGCGCTGCCATATGGCTCTTAATAATCGAGACGGTGCCAAAATCGCTCTCTCCCTTGCAGAGAGCGTGGCCGATGAGCCTATATCGAAAAAAGAGATTTCGCGCCTTAAAGAGGAGATACGATGACCACTCCAATAGGACCACAACAGCCCTCCGCACATTCGCCAGAAGAAAAGAAGACGGAAAAGAGCGCGCCCTCTTTACCAGAAGAGCTCGGGCATCCAAGTGCAGCTCCACACGCCCATCTTCCCCTCGCTCTGCTCTTAGGAAAAGAACGCATACCCCCAGAAGCACAAAAATTAGGCACACAGATAGCAGCACAGCTTGTTGTATTCGTACTTACACACAAGAAGTGACACAAAAAAGGCGGCTCTTTGGTGTCTTTTTAACGTCAAAAACACGGACTCAGTACCAAAAAACCGTTCCCCTACCCTCTAAAAGACCACGTAAATCTCCCTCGTCGTCCCGAAACAACATCTGCTCCTGGCGTATCAACAAACAAGGCCTGAGAGGCACCTTGGCCTCCAGGTGTTTTCGGAGAAGGAGGAGAGGATTTCTGAGCTTTGTCTGGCCGGGCAGCAGGCTCTGCAGATACGGAAGGAGTGCGCGCCTCCTTGACAGGTACAGGTAGTGGTGCCTGCTCAGGAGGTCTTGCGCTCTTAACACGAAGATCCTGTTTAGGAAGAGAGAGACGCTCTTCTTTAACAGGCGGTCTTACCGGTTCCGGCTCAGGAGGTGGGGGTAACAATTTTTGAAAGATCGCACTGACTCTTTTCATCCCAAGTCGAGGGCGAGACCTACCATACTCGTGATACTTCTCTGCTTTTTCACCGAGTCGTGCACATAACCTCTCTGCATTAGCATCGTCTTCAAGACGGAAATTCTCACTACCGAGCTTCTCGAGAATTGTTGCAAAATCAAATGAAGAACCCCACCATCGTCGTATTCTATTAAGCAATCCCCACCGATAATGCTCTTTAACCTCAAGTGTATTATCTTTGCTCAAACAAAAATCGTAGTCGTTTAACGATATATCCGAAGCAAGGGCATCTTTTAAGGCTCTGCCTATATAAATTGTTGAAACTGTCATCTTTTATTCCTTTTCTTCATATGTTTTGGTAACCAAGGTACAAGATCGACACATAACCGACAAGGCCGTTTTGCATATCAATGACGCAATGACACCTCGCCAGCTACGCTTCTGCTGATAGAGGAACTTGATTGATGAGCTCTCGCATCTCATCGATGGTTGAGGCGTGGCTCAGCGCCTCTCTAAAGGCGCGCGCGCCAGAACAGCGACCGATATACCAACACCCGACGCGTCGCATATCGGTGAGCGCTCTTTGGTCTGAACAATGAGCCAGCGTTTCATTGAAGTGGTCTATGAGAATCTGTCTTTGCTCTGCTGCAGTATGGACTGGGATCTCGCCCGTTTCTGCATAGTGACAGATATCACTGGGCAGCCACGGCTTTCCAAAGAGACCACGGGCAATCAAAATTCCATCACACCCGCTTGTCTTGAGTTTGTGCACAGCGTCTTCTACAGAAAAGATATCGCCATTTCCAATAACGGGTATCGTTGTTGCTGCCTGTTTCGCCTGCTTAATCCACTCCCAGTTTGCCCTACCCAAATACGCCTGCTTTCGAGTTCTGCCGTGAATGGTGAGCGCTTTGGCGCCGGCGAGCTCTGCAATACGAACAAGCTCTGTATGAACCAGGCTCTCCTCATCCCATCCGGCTCGGATTTTCACTGTCACAGGAATGCGGACAGCGGCGACCATATTGGAGACAATCTCACCGATACGAAGGGGCGTGCGAAGAAGGGCAGAGCCGCTACCATCTTTTGTCACGTTATCGACAGGGCAGCCGCAGTTGAGATCCACGACATCAAATCCCATATCCTCAATAATACGAGCGGCAGGCCCCGCAAGCTTTGGGTTGCTTCCACACAGCTGCGCCCCTATTGGCCGCATAGAAGCGTTGTAATGGAGCATTCTAAAGGTATCATCATCATACTGCAAGAGCGCCTCCATCTTGACCATCTCGCAAAAAAGAAGTCCTGGGTTAAATCGAGAGGCTATCTGACGAAACGGATAATCGGTACAGCCTGCAAGAGGTGCGCACAGAATATTGTTTGGAAGTTGCAAGGATCCTATAGAAAGGGGATTGACGCTCATATGGAGAAAAAGATCGCCCGCTTAATAACAGCTTCCAAGATATGCAGCATAAAAAGAGCCAAAAGGGGGCTAATATCTAATGTCCCACCAATCGGAGGAATAACTCGGCGAAAGAGGTCCAGATATGGATCTGTATATGTTCTCATAAACCGTATGATTTTATGATCTCTGGCCTCTGGAAACCACGAGCTCAAAATAACGATAATGATCATCCAAAAATAACAGGCAAACGCTATGTCGACAAACTGATACAGAAAAAACACCTCTTTCTCCTTATTCTTAGGCTACTATAGGATATCACGCAGCTCTTTAACTGTACAAAAGTGATTTCCTCGATCTATATAAATTCCGTATACTCCAGCCGCATCTTTTTAAATACGCAAGAGGTTATATATGTCTATTTTGTTTATTTCGTATCACAATGAGCCACCAGAATATATCGCAAACGCATTTCTTAATTTGGAGCACCTTCAGAAACAAAAAAACACCCTCATAACGCACCTTGTCACCGACGGCAAAGAACAGATAATACAAATAAGCAATGTTAGCTGCGAAGTTTTTACCCCACAAAATATAGATCTTTCCACTGATTCAAAGGAGCGGTCTCGGCTTATCGATAAGATAGTAAGGCCCCATGTAACAACCGGCACAATTATATACAAAGATACGCATGTGCCCTTTATCGAAGCAATTATACACTCTCTTGTATTGCTGCGGGGAGGAAAACACGGGCTCTGCTGTTTTTCGACAGCACAAGACTCTGTGCACACTACAGCTGCAACGTCGAGCCAAAGTTTGCCAGAGGAAGTAAGACAGCAAAGAGCATTGCTCCGATAGCAACACCCATTGTAATGAGCAGTACGGGTTGTATCAAGCTAACAGCCCGCTCTAGCACGCGATCGCTATCTTCTTCATAGAGTTTAGCAAGGTTAGCCAAAATTGGGGCAAGGCGCCCCGTCTCTTCACCAATTGCGACCATTCGAGAAAAGAGGGGGGGAAGGTATTTAGACTGCTGTAAAGACGAAGAAAAGCTTTTTCCTTCAATAATTTGGCTGGATGCATGGGCAATCTCCTCCTCTAACACCTTATTTCCCAGCGCCTCTTTCGCATATTCTAGGGCCGTACTGAGGGTCGTTCCGCCCAGAAGCAGGTTTGAGAGGGTCCGAGAAAACTTTCCAAGAGAGGATTTTAGAATATATTGGCCTAAAACCGGCCACCTGAGCATTTTTACAACAACTTTTGAGCGCATATCAGGCTGTGAAAGCATATATATGCCTCCCGCTATTGCCGCCACAACACAAAGACCTAAAAACCATGTATGCGCATGAATAAAGTGCGTAATCGAGAGGACAAACGAGGTAAAGGCGGGAATTTCTTGATCTTCAAACAGGCTCTCTAGCGATGGGATAACAAAGAAAATCATAATCCCCAAACTGACAACCAAAAGAAGAGAGAGAATGGCCGGATAGACCAAGGCCGAGATAAGTCGCTGTTTTGATTGTCTTTCTGCCGAAAGCTGCTGGCTTAATCGAAGCAGGGCCTGATCTAAGCGCCCGACAGATTCACCAGCTACGACGATAGCCCGAAAAAAGGAGGAAAAGGTCTCTGGATATTGAGAGAGGGCGGCCGAAAAAGAGGCACCTTTCCTGATGTGCTCTCGAAGAGAAAAGATGATACCTTGGTATGACTCTCCCTCTGCCTGCTCTTCCAGGGCCTCTAAGCTTTCATATAACGGAACATTGGCCTCAAGCAGTTGAGAGAGCTGAGAGGTGAAGATCACCTGTTGCTCAAAGGACATCTTCATTGCTGTATTTTTCGAAGATGTGGCCTCTTTCAAGGCGAGAATAATGAGCTGCTGCTCACGTAAAAGTCGCTTTGCCTCCTCTTGGGAGGCCGCTTCTACAGAACCTTTTAGCCTCTGGCCATCAGGACGAATGGCCTTATATTGAAAGACTTTCATAGGGCTATTCACCGCCCCGGGTCACTCTCCACACCTCTTCTGCTGTCGAGATACCCTTTTCAACAAGTTCATTACCGTGTTCTATCAAGGTCTGCATGCCTTCGCTTTTTGCTGTCTCCAACAACAGCGAGGCCTCAGGACTGCTCGAAACCTGCTTTCTAATAGCTGGCGAAAACTTCATCAGCTCATAGAGCCCATGCCGCCCGACAAACCCCGAATCCATGCAAAGAGGACAGTCCTTCTTTTCTCCCTTACAGGCATGGCAGACCTTCCTCACAAGGCGCTGAGCAAGAGCGCCAAGACAACACGAAGAGATGAGATATGGCTCAATACCCATGTCAACGAGCCTGGTCACCGCAGAACAGGCATCATTGGTGTGGAGCGTTGAAAGAACAAGGTGGCCGGTTAGTGCCGACTGAATAGCAATCTCTGCTGTCTCCTTATCTCGAATCTCACCGATCATAATGATGTCTGGGTCTTGTCTAAGAATATGCCTAAGCCCTGTGGCAAACGAGAGGCCGATCTTTTGATGAACGGCAATCTGCGCAACACCGGGCAGACGATATTCAACCGGATCCTCAATGGTCATGATATTCGTATCGCCACTTTTAAGCTCTGAGAGCGCACTATAGAGCGTTGTTGTCTTTCCACTACCGGTAGGACCCGTAACAAGAATAATCCCCTCTGAACACGATAAAAGGCGCCGAAAATCAGAAAGCACGGAATCGGACATCCCCATATGGTCGAGACCTAAGATCACATTCCCCTTATCGAGCAGTCGCATAACAATACGCTCTCCAAGCACAACAGGAAGGGTGCTCACACGGAAATCGATAGCCTTTGCTCCCATTTTCATCTTTACTCGACCATCTTGTGGAAGGCGTCTTTCTGCAATATCGAGTTTCGCCATCACCTTCACGCGCGTTATCAGCGGAGACTGAAGCTCTTGTGGGGGCTTAATATGGGGCTGCAAGACGCCATCAATACGAAGACGAACGACAAGCCCCCCCTCATCGGGATCGAAATGGACGTCGGAAGCGCCCCGCTTGATGGCCTCTCCTATAATAAGATTTAACAGACGAACAGCGGGCGGTTGTTGGAGATCATCTTCAAGGATGTCATATATTTCTACATCTTCATCCCGTTTGATCTCTCCTGTCTCTTCAATGCCTTCTAAAAGAAGTGTTGCGGCGTTTTCATCTTGCTGATAATACTCATGGATAGCAGACAAAATAGCGTCTCTTGGCACCCATATCAGGCGAATCTCTTTATGAAACTGAAATCTGAGCTCATCAAAGGCCGCTGTTGCCAAAGGATCGGCTGTGGCCACAGTAAGAGTGTGTTCGTCTTCTGCAACAGGAAAGACAAGCTCTCTTTTCACAAAGGCATATGAAACCACCTTCATTAAAGATCTGTCGATGTTGAGCTCTGAGAGTGTTTGAGCCGTCGGAAGACCCAGCCTTTTGGCTGTAGCCTCTCCTTCGTCTGTAGATCGCGCTTTGACAGGCCGCGGCGTCGCCCCCGAAACAAACGGTTGGGACTCCTGAGAGGTAGCGCTCTTTCCAGAAAGGGCTCGAACTCGAGAGACCGCCGAACTACATCCCCTTTTTAGCTGTTCCAAAAGGTCTCTTACCACCATAGACGCTCCTTAGCTCGAGATATCTGGTGAGCCGAACAACATGCGAAGGCTTTTGGCCATCAAGCCCTTTTTCTTTTCCTGTTTAGCCTCAAGAACCTCCCTCAAAAACTCTGGGGTGTCTCCCGGTCTTTTGGAAAGCTCTTGCGCTCGGATAGCTTGCCACTCTTCATGCTCGTCTGGAAGAATCCTCGGCGTAAGAAAGATAATCATCTCAGTGCTCTCATCCGAAAGTGTCGACATACTAAAGAGCTTGCCTAAGCCCGGAATTTCCCCGAGAAAGGGGATCATCTGCTTTTGTCCACCTGAGAGCTTTCTTCTTAATCCCCCCAAAATTACCGTCTCACCATCTTGTACGCGAACTTCGTTTTTAATATTTCGTCTCATAACGTCTGGCTTATCGCTCTCTTTTTGTTGCGTATTATCAAAAATAATATCCGTTGCCAAGGTGACATATTTTGGCTCATCCGTCTGATCGCCATCTATTTTAGAGTGGATTGTAGGGGTAATCTGTAGGGTAATTCCGTATTCGGCACGAGAAAAAGAGTCTTTAACGTGTCTATCGGTTACTTCAACAGCGCCCGTATTAATCGAAATCTGCTCAACAACTGCAATCTTTGCCGGCGTTTGGTTGATAGTTGTTATCGAAGGGTTTGCGTTAATCTGAACATCGTCTTGAGTAAGCAAAAACTGATATGCAATATCGTACGCCGGAAACCATCCACTTTTCTTTTGAGAGAAAAAGAAATCTAAAATACCCCTAAAAACACCCTTGTCGTTGTTGTTGTCATTATTATCGTCTTCTCCCTCGTAACCGTCTTCATTTTTGTGTTTTGCTTTATGTTTTTTTCTCTCCTTCCCTCCACCATTCCAAAACAGCTTTGTCTTCGATTTTCCCGAGGCGGCATCAGCAAGCCTTAGGTTGTTTAATCCCATTGAGCTCGAATCAGAAACTCTCTTTTCAAAAAGCAGTACATCAATTTGAACCATGCGCTTAGGAACATCGAGCTTATGCAACAGCTCTCGAAGTTTCGGCAAGAGGTAGTTTTCGACAACCATGATGATCGAGTTGGTCTTAGCATCAACGATAAAATTATCGGAAACTTCCTGCTCAGACTGGGCTTTAGGTTTTGGCTGCGAGACAGAAATGGGCTCAGAATTAACAATAAGAGAATCCTGTGCGTGGCTGCGCGCTTCGGTTTTCTCGCGCTGCCATTCCATCCACGTCGGGCGCTCTGGTTTTTTTTGGGGGGCTTCTGTCTCTACAGGAGTCTCTAGACCAACCATCCTCTTATATACCTGACTGAGCACTTTTGCCAGCTCTTCAGCTTCCGAATGGCGACATGCGTACCAATGAATTCCTCTTTCCTTTACCTGTCCTATGCTCGTTTCCAGCTCTTCGATAATTTGACATGCCTTTTCTATCTGCTCTTTTTTTCCCATAAGAAAGAGAGAAGAGGCGGGGGCCTTAAGGGGTATTACACGAAAGCCAAAAGAAGAGCTTTCCTGGCGAGAACCAAAGGAAGGAAGGGGGGGCATTTTCTCTCCGCCTCCTCCTTCTGAAATATGAACGCCCTCTCCTTCGAAAATAGAGGAGAGAACCTTGGCCACTTCCTCACTGTCTCCTCGTTGCAAGGTGACAATTCGATGCTCATGGGCGCGCTTCGGAGAGACGATAAAGTCATATACTTTGAGGAGGTCCTGTATTTCTCGCACAGGACCAACGAGAACGAGGTGGCCACCAACGATTTGAACAGAAAGCGACTCCTGGGGAGCAAATCGCTCAAGAAACTGAAGAACGCGCCGCAACTCTCCAGTTGGTGGCGAACAGACAAATGCGATCTTTTCATGCGGAGATAAGGCGCCTACCAGTTTTCTCTCATCTGTAATGCAATGTAGGCCCGATTGATTCATTCGTAAAAAGTAGAGCTGCTTTACAAACGGCGAGAGCTGTTTTATTCCAATGCCGAAGTTAGAGAGAATGACGCTTAACATATCATCCCAATCAGCTCTTGGAACAGATAGCTTTGAATTTAGATGAATTTTATACCCCGCTATCTCCGGAGGCATCACAAAAACGGCATCACCACTACTATAGTCGATAACAAGCTGCCCTACCGTTGTGTCGGGCTGGTGCCACAATCCTTCAAAATCATCGGTAGAGTCCTCTTGGGCAAGCTTTTTCCACTCTTCCTCTAGCTTTCGAACTTCTTTATATAATTGAAGAATGTCTTTTTTATACTGTTCTACAGTCTCTATCTGCTGAGGATCTAGCT
>Ga0180438_10004563_pt1 | contig 19867 bp, 21 predicted proteins | sample SS_ome_12_FD_132455 | JGI IMG/M metagenome (GOLD analysis project Ga0180438, IMG submission 132455) | Hypersaline lake sediment archaeal communities from the Salton Sea, California, USA - SS_3_D_2 metaG | ecosystem: Environmental > Aquatic > Non-marine Saline and Alkaline > Hypersaline >... | reverse complement strand
GTCGACGGTTGCGGGCGTGCTGACGACGTCGGTGCTGGCCGCCTATGCCTTCTCGTGGCTGGACTTTCCCGGAAAGGACCTGATCTTCACCGGCTTTCTAGCGACGATGATGATTCCAGGCCAGATCCTCTTGATTCCCAACTTCCTGACGATCACGCGACTGGGTTGGATCGACACTTACTGGGCACAGATCATTCCCTGGGTTGCCAGCGTCTTCAACATCTTCCTTCTACGTCAGTTCTTTGCGAGCATTCCCAAGGATCTCTACGATGCGGCAGTGCTCGATGGTTGCGGTCACTTCCGCTATCTGAGCATGATCATTGTTCCGCTCTCCAAGCCAGTGCTGATCACGGTGGGACTGAACACCTTCCTCGGCAGCTGGAATGCACTGCAATGGCCGTTGATTGTGACCAGGAGCGAGTCGATGCGTCCGATTCAGGTTGGTTTGTCGTATTTCCTGACCGAGTCGGGCACCGACACGCACTTGATGATGGCCGCTGCGACGATGACCATACTGCCTATCGTGATCATGTACGCCTTCGCACAGAAGCAGTTCATGGAAGGCATCTCAACGAGTGGTCTAAAGGGCTAGCACCGTCGCAGCCGGAGCCCTACGTTTTGCCACATCCGCTACAATTGCAGCTAGAGCGCCAAGACGAGCCCTCGTCCCACACGGTGCGCGACGCTGCAACGCCCGGAGGCTAGCATTGGAGCGCTGCTGCTGCGCACTGGACGCTTGTGCTTGCCCGGAAAGGAGGTGAATGGGGGCGATTCGTGAGGAGAGTACATTTCTTTCCCGCTTGTGGTTTTCACCAACGATGAACGGAGGAGGATAGGAAGAATGAAGCGTCAGAAGTTGCTGGTCTTGTTGATGCTGTTGGCCGTGGTCTTGTCGGCGTGCGCGCCAGCAGCGACTCCCACGCCGACGCCGCGGCCTCAGCCGACCACGCCACCACCGACGGCTCAGCCCACAACACCCCCGCCGACCGCTGTTCCAACCGAGGTTCTAGATCCCATCAGCCAGATCGATCCCAGCGGTCAGGAAGTGTTGTTCTGGCACGTCTCGACCCAGATCCACGAGGAGGTGCTGCTGGAGTTGATCGAAGAGTTCAACAGCACCAACGAGTGGAGCATCACGGTTGTGCCGGAGTACGGTGGTTACTACGGAGACCTGATGACAAAGAACCTGGCGGCCATCAGTGCAGGCACCCCACCCGACCTATCGATCGCCTATGCCAACCAGGCCGCCGCGTACGCTGAGGCAGGTGCCATCGAGCCCTTGGATGACTATGTCAACAGCGCCAAGTATGGTTTGTCTGCAGACGACATTCTGGACATCTATCCAGCTTTCCTGCAGACCGACCGCAACCCGTACTTTGACAACAAGATGCTCAGCTTCCCACCCAGCCGCAGCATGGAAGTCATGTTCTACAACATCGACTGGCTCAACGAGCTGGGCTACGACGAGCCGCCAGAGACCTGGGAACAGTTCAAGGGGATGTGCATCGCGGCTACCGATGCCGAGGCAGGCACTGCTGGCTATGCCCTGTCGGTCAGCGCGTCGACTTTTGCCGGCTGGATCTGGAGCCGTGGCGGCGAGCTACTGAGCCCGGATGCCGAGACCGCCATCTTCAACAGCCCTGAGGGGGTCGAAGCGCTGACTTTCCTCAAGGAGCTGATCGATGGCGGCTATGCCTACCAGATCGCCGAGCGCTACGGCGACCAGACCGACTTTGCCAACAAGAAGGCGCTGTTCACCTTCGGTTCCACCGCTGGCCTGCCCTACTATGCCCAAGCGATCCAGGACGAGAACACTGGCGAGCCGAAGTTCAACTGGTCAGTGGCGCCCTTCCCGCACAGCTGTCCGGATCCTGTGGTGGACATCTATGGCCCTAGCATCTGCGTGTTCAAGTCCACGCCCGAGAAACAGCTCGCCTCGTGGCTGTTCATACGCTGGTTCACCCAGGCTGAGCCGAACGTAAAGTGGGCCAAGGTGGCAAACTACTTCCCCATCCGCGAGTCGGCGGCCCAAAGCGCGGAGATGCAGGCATATATGTCAGAGAATCCGAACTACCAGAAGGCCTTTGGCTTCCTGCAATGGGGCAAGGGCGAACCTGTCGTCCCGGCATACCAGACTATGCGCGGCTTCATCGATGATGCCACCACCGCGGTGGTGACCGGTCAGGCCACCCCGCAGGAGGCACTCGACTTTGCCGTAGAAGAGTCCAACACGGTGCTCGCTGAGTAGCGTTTTCCTGCGCTGTGCTCCAAGCACCAACCCTTGCCAGGCTTGAGCCTGGCAAGGGTTGGTTGTCATTGCACCGCTACAAGGTTCCTGTCTAGGCAGCTGTCGTCGCGCATCAGTGCATTGCCCGTGCTTGGGCCCAGTCGGGAGATGACACGCGTTGCCAGACGGAAGGCCACTTTCGTCCAAGCCCATCATGCACACTGAGGGGTCGTCGTGTCCCGCAGACAGATGATTCCGCTGCTGGTTTGTGTCCTGGTGCTCGCCCTGATGTCCGGTTGTCGCACAACAACGGTGGGAACGCCTGCGCCACTGGCGACCAGCGTTACCTGGCCTGAGGCAGCGACCTCAGTCTCACCAAGCCCCGTGTCGAGCGCCGCGTCGACCAGCTCGGCGCCACGTGCTCGACAGGTGCTGATCCTGTCTCTTGACGGCGCGCGTGACGACTGGGCGGATAGCTACCTGGCTGATGGGACCATGCCCAACCTTGCCGCTCTTGCCAAGCGTGGTGTGCGTGCCGAGTGGGCACAAACCATCGATCCATCTCTGACCGCAGCGGCACACGTGTCTCTGGCCACTGGCGCCTATCCGTGTGCCACAGGCCAAGTCTCCAACAAGTTCCACCTGTCTCAGGACGCCTTTTACTGGTACACCGACGGCTTCGATGAACCGGAGATGCAGGTCGAGCCACTGTGGCGGACGGCGATGCGCCACGGTTACACCACCGCCACGCTGTTCTGGCCCGGCACCTCTCTCCTTTACCCAGACCGTCTGGCCGACTACACGGTAGCCTACGGCACGCGCGAAGTCTACTCCCGATTGCACGTGGTTTCGCCACAGCAGGCCAAGAGCTGGGAGGACGCACCGACGTCCTACAGCCCGCACTTGGAGGCCGCGCTCGCCATTCTGGGACGCGATGATGCGCTGGTGACGACGGTCTACGTCCTGCTGGTGGATTCCGCGGACAATCACATCGTCGACTATGATACGTTCTGGCTGTGTCCCGAACGACAGGCCGACGATCGCTGCGCCCAGTTGCAGCCAGGGGGCTGGGCCCCGCTGCTGGCTCGCCCCCGCCTGCACGGCGGCGGATACTTCAAACTGATCCAGGCTTCGTCCGATCGTCTTGAGGTATTCCAGAGCGCGCTGTGGTACAACGAGGCTAGACCGGCTGACCTGCTGCGCGACATCAATGAACGGTTCGGATTCTTCCCACCCGCTCCTGACTACTACGCGCTGGAGCAGGGGTGGATCGACGCAGCAGACTACTGGCACATGGTGGAAGTGCAGACGCGGTGGATGGGAGAGGTGGACGCGTATGTTCTGGAGAGCTACAAGCCCCACCTGACCTTTGCCTGGCTTGGCGCGACCGACGAGTGTGGGCACCAGTTCCTGATGGTGGACGAACGGCAAGCTGGCTACCACGAAGCGAAGGCCCAGCAGTACCAGGCGTACATCCGGAGTGCGTACGCGCTAGCTGACGAGGCACTGGGCAGGCAAGCAGGTGTCCTAGATCGAGCGCAGGACGCCGTTTTCGTTGTTTCAGACCACGGTATGGCACCTATACATGCCGAGGTCTATGTCAACACTATACTCGAGCAAGCCGGCCTGTTGTGCTATGGTCAAGGAGCGAGCTATCCCGTCGACACGTCTGCGAGCCGAGCGGTAGCCTTCACCTCAGGCGGGGCGGTGAACGTGTATATCAACCTAAAGGGCCGCGAGCAACCCGGGATCGTGCCGCCTGAGGACTATACCAGGGTCCAAGCGGAGATTGTGCAGGCTCTGCGGAGCGCTAGGGGGCCGGACGAGCAACCACTCTTCGCGCGGGTACTGCGGCGGGAAGAACTGTCTGCCCTGCATCTGGACGCGCCGCAATCAGGTGATGTGTTCGCGCAGGCCCTTCTGGGCTACGCGTTGACCGATTGGAGGGGCAACCCGAGCATTGTTGAACCGGCGACGTACTACGGACAGCACGGCTACGACTGTACCCTACCTGAGATGCGTGCCATCTGGGTAGCGGCCGGACAAGGCGTGCAGGCGAACGTCATGATGCCACCTGTGCACGTTGTCGATCTGGCCCCGACCGTGGCGACCCTGCTAGGCTTCCCACCCACCGACACAATGGCTGGCCACGTCTTGCGAGCAGCCCTGCGTTGAGGGGCATCGAATCTGGTTCAGCTCCGCCGCGCTAGCCAGCGCACCAGCTGCGGAACTCCCCCCTGCAGTCCGCGAGTTGGTCGAACAGATGCTCCCGATTCTGCATGGTGACGGTCACTACAGTCACATCAGGATGGCGCTTGAGTGCCTCCACCCAGCGATCGCCGTGCTGCATCACCGTGCCCAGCACTGACTTGGGACTGTCCACAGCCTTCTGCACCGCCACTCGAAAGGCCTCGCACAACAGCTCCATCTTGCCGATCTCATCGATGATCACATCGTCCGCCTCAGCAATTGCCCGCTCGATCGCCGGCACGGCGACGGCCTCCACATGCTCTACGTACACGCCATACTTGCCCACTCGAGGTGCCCCGCGTCGCTGCACATGGGCCAGCAGGGCACGCTGCCCGTCTAGGCTCACGATCTCGAACCCCACGCGGGTACCTGACTCGCGCAGCTCCTGCGTATAGAAGCCACCACAGCGCCCTTGGTGCGCACTCGTCCACTTCCGGATCAGCGTGGTCTTGCCCACACCGGGCCTGCCAGTTAACAGCACCGTCCTGCCCATTGCCCGTCTCCAACTCTTGACATTGCGGGGCAGCCGACGCACCACTTTTGACAGCTGCCCCCACCGCCGTTACACTGCCCCTGCCGCTGCAGGAGGGGAGCATGAAGGAAATCATGCCTGGTGCGGAACCTTTCTTCTACCAGGGCGGCACGGTGGGCTGCCTGCTGCTGCATGGCTTTACCTCAACGCCGCAAGAGATGCAGGGCCTGGGACGCTTTCTCGCCAGCCACAGCTACACCGTGCACGCACCACTTCTGGCGGGTCACGGCACACGTGTGCAAGATCTGAATGGCACAGGCTGGCAAGACTGGTACCGATCAGCCCTACAGGGGTGGGAAAGGCTGGACTGCGAGTGCAACCGCGTCTTTGCCATCGGCCTTTCTCTGGGCGGAGCCCTGACGCTCTACCTGGGTGCGCAGGTCACGCTGCGCGGCGTCGTGGCGATGGCCACGCCGCTTGTGCTGGATGCCAAGCTCCTTTGGCTAGCCCGCCTGCTGAAGCATGTAACCCCCTACCGCAAGAAAGGGCTCAGCGACATCAAGGACCCCGCCGCTCTGGCCCGAAGGGTAGCCTACGACCACACCCCGACGCGCAGCAGCGAGCAAGTCCTGTTGTTCTTGCGCCGTCTCAACGACGACCTGCCCCGCGTTGGCGCTCCAGTGCTGCTCATACACTCGCGCCAAGACACGACCGTCGACCCGCGGACGATGCCGCGCATCTACGAGCGGTTGGGAAGCCACGACAAGCAGATGCAGTGGTTGGAGCACAGCGGTCACATCGTGACCGAGGATCGAGAGCGCGAGCAGCTGTATCAGGAGATATTCGAGTTTGTCGAGCGGCACACCTGATGTGCTGCACTCATCTGCATCACGCCGGCCGGCCTTGCTGCGCTGGCCTCACCTTGACCAGGGTCACGGAGGAGAGCAAGAACAACGCACCGTAGATGGCAAAGATCACCAGGTAGCCAAGCCCCCTCTGATAGGCATTGAAGAAATCGGCCAGCGGGCCACCGATGCCTGCACCTACTACACCTGCCCCCGCTCCAGCGAGGTTGGAAACCCCTAGATACAGGCCGGCCTCACCGGCCGGCACCAGCTCCGTCCCCAGCGCCCAGTTGACGGTCAAAAAGATGCCTGCTGACAGGCCAATGATGATCCCAGAGAGGACCACCACGGTCATGCTCTGCGCCACAAAGAGCAGCGAGGTGCCCACAGCCGCCGTGAGGCCGGACAGCCCTACCAGCATCTTGCGGCCCAGCTTGTCCGACAGCCAGCCGCTGGCCAGGGCCGATACCACGGTAAAGACACCCACTACCCGCAACAGAGTCCCTGTCGCGACGGGAGCGTTCTCGACACGCACCACGTCTTGCAGAAAATACTGGGCAAAGCCCTGGATCGAGCCAACGCTGGCCAGATAGAGCAGACGGTTGACAACCCACCAGGTGAACGATGGATACTTCTGTGCCCCTTCGCCGATCCCGATCTGGGCACTCCACCACACCCCTAGCACAATCGCCCCAGCCATGGCCGCCAGACCGGCCAGCCCCACGCCCACCAGCTGCGCGACTCCCATGCCTCTCAGCAGCCTGCCGACCGCGCCGACCAGCCCGCCGAAGACGGTCGTGACGACGCCAAAGATCAGTGTCAGCAGAACAATGCGCCGCATCTGCGGCCACAGTGGCTCATCTGCTGGCTCAACCCGAGGCTCCTCGCGTACGGCAAGAACGGTAATCACCATCGTTACCAGTAAGAACGCCATCACCAAGCCAATCGCCAACGTGAGCCTGCCCGTGCCCACGAGAGGAGCTGTGGTGAAACCCACCAGGATAACGGGCAGGAGTTCCATCACTGCTTTGACCGCCGACGCGCGGCCACGCTGGTCTTCCGGCACGCGGTCGGGGATAAGGCCTTGCAGCGCGCCGTGGGCGATGTTCGATGAGAACTGCAAGAGCAGCACGGCAGCAAACAGAAGCCAGTAGCTCCCGGCAAAGGCGATCATCGCCAAGAAGACCATGTCGAGCAGTGTCCCTAGGATGATGAAGGGCCGCCTGCGTCCCACGCGCAGCATGCTGCGGTCGCTCAGCAACCCAGCAGCCGGCTGGACCAGGATTGCCACCAGCAGACCCGCAGACCGCAGCATCCCCAGATGCGTTCCCTTTACTGCATCACCGACAAAGTGTGCGACCACAAAAGGCAGGATGATGGGCGTGAGGCTGCCAGTGGCCATATTCAGCCCTAGCCAGTAGAGGTTGTACGTGATATAGTCGTGCCAGCGCATCCGCTTCATCGGCGACCATCCTCTGTGCATCAGCATGCCAGACATGGTAGCAATGGGCTGCGAGATGAACGAGCAAGGTGAGGTCAAGCGAATGGCCCCTCGGGCGCCAAGAATCGCGCCCATGGCCCACACCAGACGCAAGTCAGCCGCGCAGCAGGCCAACCGCTCTGCTCTATCCGCACTCACACAGCAGTTGCTGCTTGTCTACTCTTGGGATCTGCTGCTAGCTGAGGCAACCGGCTCTTCGTAGGCGCGCTGCCAGAAGGGCGCCTCGCTGACCAAGACCCGGCGTGTGGCCATGTACCACTCGGTGACAGTACGGAAGCGGTCCGGGCCGTCTTGCATTGGCGCCAGCTGCACGTTCCGCACTGATTCATCGACAGCGTAGCTGTACACCGGATGGTAAAGCGGCAAGGCCGGCACTTCCTCGGCCAGGATGCGCTGCAAGTCCCGGTACAGCGCCGAGCGGCGCACTGGATCCGTTGTCCTGCGCGACTGTTCCATGATCAGGTCCGCTTCGTCATTGCTGTACCCACCAAAGTTCTGACCGGGAGTCTGCGTCTGCGTTGAGTGCCATTGCGGGTATGGATCGGGGTCCGTGGGGAGCCGCTGCCACTCGTAAAAGACCGCATCAAAGTTGCGCGGCATGAGAAAGTCTCTCACCACACCAGAAACCCCAGCCGTCTGGGGCACGGCACGCACGCCGATCTCCGCCCACTGGCGTGTCAGCTCGTTGATGACTTGGATGCGTGTGGGATCATCGTTGCTTAACAACCCGAACTGCAGCGGTAGATCGCCTTTCTCGCGGACGCCATCGCCGTCCGCATCCGTCCAGCCCGCCTCCTCCAGCAACGCCGTCGCCTGCGCCGGATCGTACCCGTACTGTTCGACGTCGGGCTCGTAGGCCCACGAAGACGGCATCACCGGCCCGCTGGCCACCAGTGCCTGACCATCGAGAAGCTGATCGATGATCTTTTGCCGATCGAGGCCCCACAGCAGTGCCTGGCGCACCTCCAGCTCCTGGAAGATCGGCCGCTCCAGATTCAAAAAGACCAATCCATATCCAGCCAGCGGCGCGGAGTAAACGCTGAGATCCTCTTCGGCAAGAACGCGTCCCATATAGTCCGCGGGGACGTGACCGATGCCATGAACCTCCCCGCTGCGATAGGCTGCCAACACACTGGCATAGTCAGGGTAGAACACGAAATCAATCTGGTCCAGGAAGGGGCGACCGGCATAATAGTCCTCGTTAGCCAGGAGGAGGGCATGCTGTGAAGTCACCTCCCCCACCTTAAAAGGGCCGGTTCCGACGGGTTGGAGATTGAAAGGATGCTCGGGGAGCTGCTCGGCCGACGTGTCCTGCAGCAGATGAGTGGGCAGCAGGCCGATGGTGGTGAAGCTGAGGAAAGGTGCAAAGGGCTCGGAAAGGGTCAGGCGAACTGTGTGGGAGTCAAACCGCTCCACCTGCACGCTGCGCCAGAGTTCGGCCAGGCCGGGTGGCCCCTGAAAACCTGGGGCCCGCAGCACATCGATTGTAGAAACGACATCGTCCGCAGTGAATGGCGTCCCGTCGTGCCAACGCACATCGTCACGCAGATGGAAGGTATAGGACAGGTCGTCTTCGGAGATGTCCCAGGTATCAGCAAGGTCCGGCAAGATCTGACCGCATTCGCCGGCCCTGGTGAGACCGTTGAAAATCAGGCTTGCCAGGTCGCGGTCGACGTCGTTATAGGTGCTGAGCAGGGGATTGATATATCGCGGATTGCCGGCAACACCCTCAACATAGGTACCGCCGTAGTCTGGAACAAGGACAGTGGAGGTATGAACCGCGGTATAGACGCTCGCTGCCAGGATGGCAATGACAGCGAGCGTCGCGATGACCACCTGCCATCGCATGTTCTTACCTGCGTTCGCCGTGCTCAGGCCTGGAAAATGACACTGAGCAGAGAGAACACAAAAAAGACCACGATGAGAAGGACGGTGACGTTGAAGAGCGTCTTCTCAAAACCACGGCGCGTCTTGTAGACGCCACCCTCCCCGCCAAGCATGCGGCTCAGGCCGCCCCCCTTGCTCTGCAGTATGACCAGCGCAATCACTGCCGCGGACAGTATGATCTGCACCACATTCAAGTAGCGTGCCAAGTTGTAAGTACCTCCGTTGCATTATGAGAACGGCGACCATTATAGCACACTTTGCAATGGGCCAAAAAGCAGCACCGTGATCCCTTCATTCGAAAGTCATCGCCCCGAAGCGACATCATCATGTGACTGGGCCGGCCGTGGGCGCAGGCGCACCGCCGCGCTGCCCGTCAGAGCATTCCAGACGGCGCTGCGCGCGGGTGCAGTCTGGGCCTGCCTAGGTTTGACATCTCCCCTTTGCTGTGCGAGAATAGACGCGTGCCGGTAATCGATTTCCACACCCACATCTTTGCACCGCACGTGATCGCCAACCGCGAGGTTTACCTGCAGCGCGATCGCTGGTTCGGCCAGCTGTACGCCAGCCCCCAAGCCAAGATGGCCACTGCAGACCAGCTGATCAGCGCCATGAACGCTGCCGGCGTCGATTGCGCCGTGACCTTTGGCTTCGCCTGGGCCGATCAAGGCCTCATTCGCGAAGCGAATGACTATGTGCTCGAGTCCATGGCTCGCTGGCCCGATCGGCTGCTGGGCTTTGCCGAAGTGAACCCGGCAGCCAAGAGCGCAGCAGCCGAGGTGGAACGTTGTATGCAACGCGGGATGTGGGGTCTGGGCGAGCTGATGCCCGACGGGCAAGGTTACACCTTCGACAGCCCGCAACTCCACGAGGTGGTGGAGCAGATGGCACATTGGGAGCGCCCGGTGCTCCTGCACTGCGGTGAACCGATCGGTCACAGGTACCCAGGCAAGAGCTGCTGCACCCTGGAGCCGCTCTACAGGCTGGCTGTGCGCCACCCGGATGCCACCTTCGTGGCTGCGCACTGGGGCGGCGGCCTTTTCTTCTACGAACTGATGCCAGAAGTGCGCCAGGCGCTGCACAACGTCTACTATGACAGCGCAGCCTCGTTGCTGCTCTACGCAGATCAGGTGTTCAACTTGGCCAACCAGGTCATCCCCTCAAAAGCACTCTTTGCCACCGATTACCCGCTGATCAGCCAGGAGCGGTTCCTGCGCCGCGTCATGCACGCGGCGCTCAATGCAGACCAGGTCAGTGCCTTTCTGGGCGGCAATGCCGCTCGCTTGCTGAAGATGGGAGTCTAGATTGAGCATGACGTCAATACGGGCCTTTGTAGCGATTGAGCTGGACGACGCGATCACGGCCGCGCTGCGCACGGCGCAGAACGAACTCAAGCGCAGCACGGTGTCGCACATTGGCAAGTGGGTCACGCCGCAGTCCATTCACCTGACACTCAAGTTCCTGGGCGATATCGCCGAGAGTCAGGTGCGGCCCATCGGGCAGGCACTGCAACGTGCCTGCGCGGGCACTCCGCCTTTCGCCATCTCCCTAACGGAGATGGGATGCTTTCCCAATCTGCAGCGACCCAGGGTGATCTGGGTCGGCGTGGGAGGGGATCTGGAAGCGCTCACTCAGCTGCAGCGCGCTGTAGAGTCCGAGATCAACCCGCTTGGATTCGAGCCTGAGAGGCGCGGCTTCACCCCACATCTGACCCTGGCACGCATCCGCGACAAGGCGCATTCTTCAGAGCGCCAGAAACTGGGCCAGTTGCTGACCAAGGTCAGGGTGGACACTTCGGTCGGGCAGACCGTGGAGCAGCTCAGCCTGATGCGCAGCGAACTCCGGCCCAGCGGGGCCGTCTACACCTGCCTGGTCGCTGTCCCTCTCGGTGCACGCTAGGCAGGCAGCGCAGTGGAGGGCACAAACGCGATGTTCATCGCCGTGATTGGAGCTGGGCGTTGCTCCGCCCCCATAGCAGCGCTGGCCGAAGGCGTCGGACGGGAGCTGGCAAAGCGCGGCGCGGTGCTGGTCTGCGGCGGCCTGGGTGGCGTGATGGAAGCCGCCTGCCGTGGCGCCAAGGCCGAGGGAGGGTTGACGGTTGGCATTCTGCCAGGCAGGTCGCGGCAAGACGCCAATCCCTATGTTGACATCCCCATCGTGACCGGCATGGGGGAGGCGCGCAATGTGCTAGTGGTGCAGTCGGCACAGGCGGTCATCGCCGTGCACGGCGAATATGGCACGCTGTCCGAGATCGCGCATGCGCTGAAGCTGCGCATACCGGTGGTGGGCATTGGCACCTGGCAACTACTGAAGGACGGAGAGGAACGCCAGGCTATCGTTCGCGCAGAAACCCCGCAGGAAGCGGTGGAACGAGCCATGGCCTTGGCTGGGGACTGAACACCAGAGAATGGAGGCGACGATGCACTTCCGGGACCGTCATGAGGCCGGCCGGCTGCTGGGCAAGGCGTTGGCTGATCTTGGAACGGCCCAAGATGTGGTCGTTCTGGGCATACCGCGTGGCGGGGTTGTCGTTGCCCACGAGGTGGCGACGGCGCTCAGCGCGCCGCTCGATGTCTACATCACGCGCAAGATCGGCGCACCCTTCAACTCCGAACTGGCCATCGGCGCGGTAGCAAGCGACGGTACGCTGGTCCTGGATGACGATCTCGTGGCCCGCGTGGGCGCCTCGGCCGACTATGTAGAAGCGGAGACAGAGCGTCAGCGGCGCGAGATCGAGCGCCGCATACAGGCCTATCGGGGAACCTCGTCCACCCTACAGCTGAAAGACAGGACCGTCATTCTGGTTGATGACGGAGTGGCGACCGGCGCAACCGTCCTGGCCAGCGTGCGCGCCATCAAGCAACAAGAGCCAAAGGAGCTCATCGTTGCCATCCCGGTCGGTCCCGCAGATACGATCCACGTGCTGGAGCAGGAAGCCGACCGTGTGGTATGTCTGCACACGCCGGAGGTGTTCTGGGCGGTAGGCGCCTTTTACGAGATCTTCGATCAGACCTCAGATGAGGAAGTCGTGCGCCTCCTTCGAGAGCACCAGAGCTAGTCCTCGCCATCTGTTGGCGCAGTCTCGGTAGGCATCTTCTCTTCTGAGACTTGCGCCTCGGCCACAGCTTCCTCAGCCATCCTCTCAAGGCGTTGCTCCTGCGCCCGTTGTGCGGCATCCCGCAACCACATGGCAGCACGGAAGAACGCCCAGGGCAGCACGCACGCAACCAGGCAAAGAGCACCGATCCCCACCAACTGGGCCTGCAGCTGGCTGGCACCAGCTGGCTGGTAGCCAGGAGCCAGGATCAGTCCCGAAATGCCTTGACCCTCCACGCCCAAGTATTCGTCCGCTCCAACCCCGTTCCAGCCCGCCCCCCACCGACCGTCGGCAAAGATCGCCACCGCCAGCAGCCCCCAGATGCCAGGCACACCAAAGGTGGCGAGCGCGGCGTTGGGGTCCTCTAGGTGCAGCACCTGCTCACTGACGTAGAGACCGAGGAGCAACAGCAAGCCAGCTAGCGCACCGATCAGCAGGGCTGCCCAGGCCGGAACCAGGCCACAGGCCGCGCTGATAGCCACCAGTGCAGCCACTGTACCCCGTCCCGTGAGCAGCGCATCTGGCACGCCGGTGACGAACCAAGAGTAAAGAAAGGCCACCATGGCGCCACCTGCCGCCGCCAGCAGTGTATTCGTGGCCACGAGCGAAGCGGAGATTTGCTCTGCGACGAGCACGTTGCCCAGCATCAATGCCGGCCACCCGGCCAGGGCGAGCAGCGTACCCAGCACCATCAGCAGCGGGAAGTGGAGCGACGGCAGACGCGCTGGCTCCTCTCCGGCAGGCCGTTGCGGCTTCAGCAGCAGATATGTGGCAAGCACCACCATGGCGCCCAGCAGGAAGACGGTGCCGGAACCACCTACATCCACAAAGCCGTGCCCAAGCCCGAGATTCAGACCCAGGTTGGATAGCCACCCGCCACCCCACACCCAGTTGCCGACCAGGGGATAGACAAGCCCTGACGTCATCAGCCCTAGAACCCACAGTTGGATCGGGTGCAGGTGTTTGCGCAGCGCCAGCAAGATCACGAGCACCGCAGTCGTGACCCATGGCAGGTGCGATACAAAGAGTAGATAGGCGTCAGGGTTGTACGCTTCGGAGGAGAGGAAAAAGCCGCGCAGACCCACCAGCCCCCAGCCCGGCCCCCAACTGAGGTCCAGAGGCGACCACTCCGCTACCAGGCGCTGCAGCCCGGGCATGCCTGAGACGAAGGCGACCCCGCCGAACTGGAAGGCAAAACCACAGGCAAAATAGCCCAGCGCCGCGGCAGCGATTCCCAAGAGACCGGTTGCGGCCACCTCCTGCGCGTGCTCTTCGCGTGCCGCGCCAATGGCCAGCAGCGTCAGCCCGGCCGGCAGCAGAAGAGCCCACAAGGTGAGTAGTATGGCATTTGAAGCCTGCAGATATGGCATATGTCCTCCCTTAGGCAGCCGCCCGGTCGCCGTCGCGTCGCATGCCGCACGTGTCCCCAGGCCAAGCCGGAGCCGGAGCAGGCGAGGGGGCATCAGGCAGACCGAAGCGATGGGCAGTCAAGCTGGCAGCGGAAGCGTCCATTCAGGCTCTTTGTTCAGCCTGATCGAGCAGCGACAGGATCCTTGCCGTCACCAGCTCCATGGCAGCTACGTTCTGGCCTCCCAGTGGGATGATCACGTCAGCATAGCGCTTGGAGGGTTCCACGAATTCCAGGTGCATGGGACGTACGGTGGCCAGGTATTGCGTGATGACAGATTCGACCGTCCGGCCGCGCTCTGAGGTGTCACGCCTGAGGCGCCGGATGAGGCGCAGGTCGGGGTCGGTATCAACATAGATCTTGAGGTCTATCAAATCGCGCAGGGCCGGATCCTCCAGGATGAGGATGCCCTCCACAATCACCACCGCGCGGGGATCCACGGTCCTTGTGGTGGGCAGCCGGGAGTACGTGGCAAAGTCGTACTCCGGCACCTGCACGGAGTGGCCCTGATGCAGCATCTGGAGGTGCTCAATCAGCAGCGACGTGTCGAGGGCATCGGGATGGTCAAAGTTGAAGCTTCTGCGCTCCTCCATTGGCAAATGGCTGAGGTCCTTGTAGTACGAATCGTGCTGGATGTGCGCGATTCTCTCCCAACCCACCCGATCGAGGATCGCTTGCACAACGGTCGTCTTCCCAGAGGCCGTGCCGCCGGCCACGCCGATGACCAGTATAGGACTGCTCCTGGAGGCGCGCTTCGCATCTGTCATGGAACGCCCCAACGGCACCGCTTTGAGCCCCAGAAACTACGGCCCACCATGGCGCTCACAAACCTACACCAGTGCGGGCCGGCTTGCCAGGCAGATCAGCATACCCTGCTCCCTGCAACGCGCGCAAGGCCCGCAGGGTGACCCACTTGTTCGGCTGCTTCTTCTGGCCATAGTCCACCCACATCTTGCCACTGTAGTCATACTCCAGGCACCAGCGTCCCTGATCATCCTGCTTGCTGCGCACCAATGCCAGCGCGTTGGCCAGGCGCGGGTCGCCGCCCAGTCCCAGCGCGACTAGAGCCTCGACAACCTGCAAGACGTCCGTCACGTAGAACACGGGAAACCCGAACTTCCACCAGTTCGAGCTCGGCTTGTCGGCATACCCACTCGGATAAGCTGCCTCGGCTGGATCCACGCTGAACAGGAAATCGATCCCTTGCTGGATGGCGGCCTCGATGGCCGGGGTCCTTCGCGCCGCCGGCAACTTGCCAAAGGCGATCATGACCTTGGTAGCGCCCCAGGCACAGGGGAGCTTGTTGTTCGCCCCACAGCGAAAGGTAGGGCCGCACTTCCCTGCATAGTAGCGGCGAGGCGCGTCATGCTCCGATGCAGGCGCAATCCCCTCGCCAGTCACCGTGCGTGCCATCCAATCGAAAGCCACATCCAGGCGCGGATCACAGCTCCCGAGATCCAGCAGCGCGGCACAGAGGTTTCCCTGCAGGCAGTCCACAGTGCCCGAGGGCGTGCCGTTGATGCTGAACTGCCCGCCAGGCGTGAGGCTGTGCTCCAGCACATACTCGCAGGCGCGCGCGAGACGCCCGTCCGTCTCGATCGATGCGCCCAACTGCCCTAGGCTGATGACCGACCAGACGGTGGTCTTGTACTTGCGATAGTACCCCGGACCCGGCTCCAGCCAGTGGCCCGGTTCCTGTATCTGCGACAGGATCACCGCGATGGGCCCCGCAGTGTGAGCTACTTGCTTCGCGCGGACGAGCGTGGGATCGCTTTCGGAACACCGCAGCAAGTCGCGCAGAGCGAGGTAGCGCACACCTGGCTGGTCCTCTTCCAGCAACCAGGACAGGGCTGTCTCGTCCGGTGCACTCATCATCAGCCTCCAGGTATCAACGGACGCACAAGCCAGGCAATGACAAGGAGCTTGCTATGCCGCTTCATCCTCTGGTTTCATCTCCTTACGGTAAGCCAACAGCCCTTCCTCCAGCTCCTGCAGGAGCGGGTCCGAATCGACTCTGTGGAATCCACACTTGGATTCATAGAAGTAGTGATTCTTTTTCGCCCAATTGGGAGTGGCCAGGCGCCAGCTCTTGGTCTCTGGGTACGCCTTCTCGACGAACTGCCACATCTGGGTACCAATGCCCCTGTCTTGGTAGGCCGGGTCCACGAACATGGTGCCCAGGATATTGCGGTCACCCGGGAGGATCCACACGATTATGGCACCGACAACGTCACCTTTGTGAACGACCTTGTACCCCACACTCTCCTTGTAGTGGAACAACCACTTGCGGAAAAAGTCACCGTTGTCATAGCCCTCGGGACCGCCTCGCTCCTGACCGAGATGCTTCTGCGCATCGTCGTCGAAAGCGCGGGTCATCACTGCGGTCAGCTCGGGGACGTCAGCTTCGGTGATCTCCTCAAAGGACAGTTCAAGCTCCTGTTTAGCCATGCGTCCTCGTTTGCCCCTCCGTTCCGCGTGTGAGACCAAGCTACCACACCCCCGGCACAAAACGGTATCGCACCTGTGCCGCGTATTCCTTGTAGCCTTCCAGCTCTGCAAACAGAACCTTCTCTTCATTTGGTGTGCGGTACGCAACCAGGCCCACAAAGACAAGGGCGGGCACGATGGACGGCCATGAGCCAAAGACTAGGCCGCTGCTGAGGCCGAGCAGAACTGCGCCTGCGTTGTTTGGATGGCGAATATGGGCATACGGTCCCGTCATCACCACCTGATGCCCGCGATCGCTTTGGATGCGGATGCGAGCTGAGAGGTACTCGTTGTGCCGCAAGGCCCAGAGGACCAGGCCCATAGCGGACACCATCCCAACGACGCCGAGGGCATGCAGCCAGACAGGGAATCCCGCACTCCAGTGGAAGCGTCCCGCATCAAGTGCCGCGATGACAATATGCGCAATCCAGGAAAGCGTCGCGCCAATGCGGTAGACGGGTTCCGGTTTGCTGCCGGGACCGGGCTGCAGTCGCTCCCGCGCCACGCCTTCGGACATGGTCAGCGCGCAGGCGCCGCTAAAGCCCACGTAGATCCCCAGGTAGAGCCAGATGGCCGGCAGGTTGACCGTCCCCGCGATGAAGAAGATCACCGCGCCCAGCAGAACGATGAATGCCGTCGCTGCGAGGAAGGTGACTAATCTCATCATAGTGAAACTATAGCACAGATGACGGGGGATTACAATCAGGCGAGGTTCAGGCCGGAGACACGAACGGTGCACCGGTGTGCGAGGCTCCCTCGCACAGCAGATTCCGACCTTCCACGCTCAGCCGTGCCCGACTTGGCCAAACCTTTGGGCAAAGGCCTTCAAGTTGACGCGGCCTGGCGACGTATCCCAAACCGCAAACAGCACCCGAAGAAAACGTCCCCAGAAGGGGCGCTCTGGGCCGAGGTGCTCCCAGACGATGCTGGCAACCAGCTCAGGGTCGTTCTGAAAGACGCCACAGCCCCAGGCACCCAGGATCAGCACCTCACACCCGTGGTGGACGCCCAGGCTCAGCACTTTCGCACTGCGCTCGCGGAGGACACCCCCCAACTGTGGTAGGCTCTGAGGTTGGTTGTGCCGGATGGCGCCTGCGTTCGGTGCTGGACTCGTCAGGAAGTCGATCAGGTAGGGTTGCTCCAAGAGAATTCCATCATCGCTGCGGAACACCGGACAGCGCGGCGAGTAGATCATGCGATCCGAGTACAGCGCGTTGCGCTGTGAACGATGATAGTTGTAGTACGACGGGCAGCGCAGGAGGCTGCGGTACAAGCCTGAACTCCGTGCCAGGCTTTCCTCTTGAGCACGCGCCCCAGAGAGGAAGCCCCCTCCAGGGTTCTTGGGCGAGGCAAAGTTAAGCGCTCCTATCCTGCCCCACTGACCGATGGTGGCAAGCCGCGCAGCGGCTTGGAGCGTGGTCTCATCGGTGACCTCAAAGCTGGTGGCGGGGAATGGCGCGGGCTCGGCCAACACGTGTTCGCGGATCGTGCACAGTTCATCTGGCTCGTAGCACTGCGTGTTGTTTACGCAGTGGTGCAGATCCGCCGCTAGCTCGACAATGAACCCACTCGGCGCTTCATAGCTTCCAGCCCTCAGTATGCGGATCGTATCTTGGGCAATTCCTCTCAGCTCTATACCTGTCCTCGCCTGCAATGACTCCATCGGTGGCGCAGCCGGCTTCCTCACCGTGATCCGGGCGAAGATTGGGAGATCCTGCAATGTCGCCCTATCGATCTCAAGAATGTCTATCTGAGGCTCTGAGCGCATCGAGGCGGCGCTTGTTCTCGTATGGCTTCACGAAGCAGACGTAGTCGTCCTCTGGGATGTCCGTGCCGATCCTGGCTTTGACCTCCGCATAAACCACCAGCCGTTCCGACAATCTCTCGCACACATAGTGCTCACACTGCGCGCAGTTCTCCAGCCCCTTCTCAATAACGCATGGCCTGACCGGGCAACCGGAATCGATCAACTTCGGATCATCGGCCATGCAGCCATCGCAGCAGATCTCCGCCGCCGGCAGGCGAAAACCAAAGTACTTGAACCAGCCATCGCTCAGCTTCTGTCGGTTAGAGGGATTCGCGGTGATATTCGGTCTGTAGGCCAGACAGAGGTCACAGCGATAACCACATCTCGTCAGCACCGGTTGCATGTTTACCCTCCGGGTGGGCCTTGCGTGCCTGTACATGAGGCTGAAGGTCTCTCGACGCGAGTGTCAGCACTACCGAGCCCTATCAGATACGTCTCCGCAGTTCCAGTGGAAGATGCGGTTCATTCATACCCTAATGGGGATGCTCGGATCCTATTCGCGCATTCGGGTGCCTAGCCCACTTCTCAGCATTTGTCCACGCATCGGTTGGCGTGTTGCGATGTGCATAGTGTCCTAGTCATTCTCTCAGTCAAGATTCTGCGTCATGTTCTCGAGCGAGCATGGCCAAGAAGCTGGCGGGGGTCACGATCGGGATGCCCTCATAGGAGCTGAGGACGAGCAAGTCCTGGTCGCCACTAACGACAACGTCGGCCCTTCCCGCGACAGCGACTTCGAGGAACTTGTCGTCGAGGGGATCGCGGCAAGCCGTGATACGACGGCTAGGCGCCACCGACTCACCACGTAACAGGATCAGCAGAAGCACGGTCTCGATGTCATCATCCTCAAGTTGGTACTTTGCCCGGATGCGAGGACGGCTCAGCACATCCAGCAGCTCCTCCAGAATGGCCTCCGAGTACAGCAGAGTGAACGCTCCATCTCGCAGACGCTGCATAACGGGGCCAACCGTTCCGCCAGGCTTGATCAAAGCCCTCACCAAGATGTTGACATCAACGACCACGCGCATCAGGGGGCACGCCCCGCCCGCGCCTGCTCGATGTCTGCCGCGACCTCTTCATCGCTGTACGCGGCACTCCTCTCAGCCATCCGGGCCGACAAACGGTCGAATCGCCTCAAAACCTCCTTCTCCTGGAGCTGCTGAAAACGCATAAAGTCCTCATAAGGAATCATCACCACTTCTGGACGGCTGCCTCGGGTCAGGACATACGGTACCCGCTTGTGGGCAACCTCGTCAAAAATGGCTCGGAAGCGCCGTTGTAGCTCGGTCACGCCAATGATCTTTTGCACTGTCCCCTCCTCTCGCAGAGCGAGGTACATATCTTAATATGTATCTTACTATATATCCGGCGCACAGTCAAGCAGCATCGACGGGCGTGGCACGGTACCGCCAAGACGGCCCACCTTCGACTTGGGCAGGCAGTACAACTGGACGCACTGGAACGCCGACGAACGATGCCGCAAGCCGACGTGGCTCCTCTCTTCTCAGAGATGGTCAGCGCACTTTCGGTCCGGCTGCTAGCATGCCAAACAGGAAGCGCGCCACGCGGTTGCGGCGAATGATGAACTCGTACAAGAGCATGATCACCACAAAAGCACTACAAACGACGAGCAGATACTTGAGCCCAATGGCCATCGCCCAGTTGCGGATGAAAAAGGCGATGATCACAATCACCGTCTGGTGCAGCATGTAGAAGGGCAGGACTGCCTCTCCGGCATAGGGAAGCAGGCGGTGGGGGATGCTGAGGTACTTGCGGCCATAGCCCAGGACAGCCAGCAGCCAGCACCAGGTGCTAAACGTGCGCAGGATGGGCCACAGCAATTCGGGCCAGTCAGCAAAGAGGCGAGCCACCGGTGGAAGCACCTCTCCGAT
>Ga0180438_10004562_pt1 | contig 19870 bp, 19 predicted proteins | sample SS_ome_12_FD_132455 | JGI IMG/M metagenome (GOLD analysis project Ga0180438, IMG submission 132455) | Hypersaline lake sediment archaeal communities from the Salton Sea, California, USA - SS_3_D_2 metaG | ecosystem: Environmental > Aquatic > Non-marine Saline and Alkaline > Hypersaline >... | reverse complement strand
GTTCCTCCGCTGGCGGCAGGGTGAGCGCATAGTAGGCATACACGGTGGTAGCTCCAATCAGGCCCACGCAAAAGAGGAGCACTCCCAGCAGCGCGAAGGCAAACAGTCCTTGGATGAATAGGTTTGTTCGTGATCTGCGAGCAGGAGGCCTGCGAGGATGTTCCAGGTCGGTGGAATACTGGGTTGAGTTAGGGCTGGTGCTTGACATCTTTTTTCGGGGAGGGTGGCTCTGAACCATGGTGATGGTTACCTACGGGGCGGCTTTGGTGTCGCGGCTAGCTTTGCAGGGCCTGTTCCACAGCGTAAAGGAGATCCTGCTCTTCCCTGGGCAGGACAGTGCGCGGGTCGAGGATGAACTGGCCTCCTTCGATCCTCCCCACAACGGAGGGCTCGCCCGTCCTCAGGCGATGCGCGAAGCGATCAGGAGAGTCTAGCCTGAGAGCCACCAGCCGCGTGGGCAGTGTCTCACCCGGCAGAGATCCTCCACCCACAGTGGACAGGCCGGGAATGACCTCAACGCTGACTTGCAGAGCGGTCAGGTGCTCGCACCAGGACTCTGCCCTGGACTGGATCTCATCCAGGCCCTGGCTGATCATTTGCCAGACCGGCACCCTGTCCGCTGCCTCCTGCTTCTGGTAGTGCAGGAGGGTGGCCTGAATCCCTGCGATAGTTGTCTTGTCCACTCTAAGGGCGCGTGCGAGAGGGTGCCTTCTCAGGGAGGCGATGAGGTCTGCGCGCCCGACGATAATCCCAGCCTGGGGCCCCCCGAGCAGCTTGTCACCGCTGAAACACACCAAGTCTGCGCCCTGGGCGATGGCCTCCTGAACTGTGGGTTCGTGGGCCAGGCCATATTGGGATGTATCGAGTAGGCACCCACTGCCCAGATCTTCAACGACCATCAGGCTATGCTGCCCAGCGATCTCAACCAATCGGCTGAGTTCAACCTGCCGAGCGAAGCCCAAGACCTTGAAGTTGCTGTAGTGCACGTGCATCAGCAGAGCCGTTTCCTCGGAGATGGCCTGCTCGTAATCGCTCGGATGGGTGCGGTTGGTGGTTCCGACCTCGACGAGGCGGGCATTGCTCTGCTGCATCACCTCAGGGATACGAAATCCGCCACCGATCTCGATCAGTTGGCCGCGAGAGATGGGCACTTCCTTTCCGCTCGCCAGCGCGGTGAGAACCAAGAGCAAGGCCCCCGCGTTGTTGTTGATGACTAGGCCTCCGCCGGCGCCGGTGAGCAGCTTCAGCAATTCCTCGGCGTGTGCGTAGCGAGAGCCTCTGGATCCTTCGTCCAGGGCGTACTCGAGGTTGCTGTAGCCTTGGGCGACGAGCCCAATTGCCGCTATGGAGTCGTCACTCAGGGGAGCACGGCCGAGATTGGTGTGGATGACAACTCCTGTGCCGTTGATGACTCTGCGCAGAGTGGGTTGGGCACTGATCCCCACGTCCACGAGCACGCGATCCAGCAGCGTTTGCACTGGGGGACAAGGCTTTCCTGTACCTATCTCACGGCGTGCCTCGTCCATCACTCGCCTGGTGCTGAGCAGCACGAGCGGTCGGCCCCTGTCTTTGATGCACTCCTGCATCTCGGGGCTTTGCAGGAGTCTTTCTACACTGGGCAACTTGCGCAGTTCGTCTTGCATATGGTTTCCAGTAGTCATCAGAACGATCGTGACCATTATACCGGATCGCTATTGTCAAGGCAACGGGTGGGGATGCGTGGGCGCAGGCTCGCGGGTGCAGAGGCCTCACGGTTCTTCATACGATACCTCTACTGGACCCGCTTGAAGGTGCCGGAGTGTGACCCAGGCGTTGGGGAAGGGCAAATGCGGAGCGCGGTCAGTCGAGGGCTGGGGTCTTTCTCTTTGAAGGAGCTTGCGCCGCGCGGGGGCCCCAGACGCGTGTCCTGAGCTGTTACCGCCATAGTCGTCTCTGAACCAACCTGCCCGCCGTCGGACCATATCTTGTCGGCCCCCGCGGTGTTGTACCAAGTGACACACGGGGCCTGCGAGTTGGATGAGCAGATACCAGGCCGCGGGTGGGGGCAGGCAGGCGGAAGTGAAGATCCGCCGGTCTGTTGTGTGCGCGATGAGGGTATGGACGGGTGCAGGGCATGAGGTTGCACTAGGATGTATGTGACAGCCCCGCAGTTGCATAAGACGCACTAATTGGCGTCTCACGTGGCACCGATCGAGTGGAGACTACCTCTCAGGGCTCGGGGGGTGCGTCACGACTTGACAAGTTGTGGAATATGTGCTATCATATAGTATTGAGTGGTGCGGAACGCCGCGAACAATTTTCTCTGGTCAGGTTCGCACATCTATATGGGTTACACGAGGAGGTGATGCCAATAGAGAATGGTGACGATTCTGATAAGGAACCTGGAGACTCTAGAAGACCCATCGGAGGGAAATAGGAGGGTTCAGAGATGTCAGAGAAAACCTTGTTTGCCCGAAAGGCGACCGGGTTGGTGCGCGAGGTCGGATTCGTCACCGCTGTGGTGCTGGCCATCGCCAACGTGGTAGGCCTGGGTTGGCAGAAGCGCGTATTCCAGGCTGTCGGCGCCGAAGCGGTCCTCCCTACAGAGTATTTCCTCGGCATACATCCCATGATTATGGCTTTCTTCATCGTGGGAATCCTGATGCTGCTGTCGGTATACACCTTCGCGGTGCTGTCAGCAGCGATGCCCCGCTCTGGAGGCGGCTACGTCTTCATGTCGAGGATCCTAAGCCCCGGCTTTGCCTTCGTAGCAACGTGTCTGGAGTTCCTCTCAGTGGCCGTCTCCTACGGCCTGATCGCAGTTGCTACGTATGAGGCGACACTGATCTTCGGTGGGTTGGCCGGCGTCGACACCAGTGGCGTGTACAACCCCTGGTTCATGACGATCTTTGGCATCGTGATCATCGCCATCTTCAGCGGGATTGCGTGCTTGGGTACCAGAATGACCGGCTATCTGTTGCATGCGATCTTCTGGATCCCGGCGGCGGTCCTGGTGTTGGTATATCTGGTCTTCCTGATGGCTAGCCCAGCCAATATGGAGGCCGGAGTGGGGCTGATCACCGGAGGGCACACTGCGGTAGAGTACACACAGGCGGCGCTGGACCAGGGCCTGGCTTCGTCCGGGAGCTACTGGAGCGCTGTCTTCACGGCTAGCTTCTTCGCCTACTGGGCGTACATCGGGTACGCGGCTGCCACGTTTGTCGCAGGCGAGGTGAAGGAAGCGAGCCGCAGCATGCCTAGGGCCATCTTCACCTCGGGCATCATCATCATGCTCATCTATATGACCATCTCCTTCTTCCTCGCGCGCGCAGGGAGCATGGTTGGTCATGCTGGTGGGTTCGCCCTGGTGGATGCCGTAGGTTTCTTGGGAGCGGGGGCTGGAAGCTACGCCGATGCGGGCTTGCCCAGCATTGGCCCATGGATGCCCACCTTCGCGGGCATTGTGGCCTACGGGCAGTTCGGTGCCGCTGGCGGCCGCCTATTCGGATGGCTGCTGTTGGCCTTCGCCGCACTGTGGGTGGCCAATGACATCCCGCCTTTCATCCTCACCTGCTCCCGAATGATGTTCGCCATGGGCTTCGACCGCATTCTGCCCGAGTGGGTGGCTGACATCAACGAGAAGTGGCACTCCCCTGTGAACGCCATCATCGTCACTTCGGTGGCGGCGCTGTTGGGCGTGGTGGCCGAGGCCGAGTTATTTGGACCTGGCGGTCTCAACATCCCGCTGATCCACGCACCCGGTGGGCAGCAGTGGATCAGCTCCGCCGGGGCTGTGGTGGCTACTGACATGTGGGATGCCCTGTTCTTCAGTGGCACGGCTCTTGCCTGCGCCCTGTTCCCGTCGAGAATGCCAGAGGTCTTCGAGCGGGCACCGTGGAGACAGAGCAAGGGTGTGGTGGTCACATTGGCATGGATTGCCTTCGCTGCCAACGTCTTGCTGTCTGCGCTGATCATCTTCCACCCCAACGCCTATGGTTGGGGACCGCTCACGGGGAACTGGCTGAGCATCAACTTCTGGTTCACCGTAGCGCTGATCGTGATCTCCCTACTCGTGTACTACTGGGGTCGCGGCAGAGCAAAGCGCGTTGGCGCCGACCTGACCACAATCTTCGCCGAGATTCCGCCGGAATAGAGGTCCAACCGTTCGTGGCGTAGCTCAAGGCTCTCCGTGGAGACCTTCTGGGCTCACGGAGAGCCTTTTCCTTTATCGAGTTTCCGGATGGCCACACGTCGCGCGCGGAAGTGCGGCGGACGAATCAGCCCCATCGACGTCCTGGGTGTCGCTAGGTAGCGCGGTACAGACCCTCGGGGCACCCACGTGGTGGCGCGGCCCCGTCCCCCGGAGGCTGTGAGGAGCGGTCTCCAATTCCTCCAGAGCGTCAGGTTGCTCCTGGCCCAGCGTTGTGCTAGAATAGCGGAAAGGCTTGGGATGTCTACAATGGACGTCAATGACTACCTGTTGAGGTTGGAGAACAACCTCATGCTTGGATCGGGAAGATGGGTGGCGGACTTCACCGAGTCCTTCTGGGATTATCCGCTCGGAGACGTGGTCTTCGACATGTACGTGAGCGCTACGGTGCGACCCAAGGGCTTCTTTCTGTCCAGGGTGGCTGCCTGGTTGACCACCCCTAACTATTACGTTGCCTGCTTCGCCTACTCCCATGATCCAGAATTAGGACGCCTGAGCCAGGTGTTGAACACCATCTCGACTTTCTTGAAGAAGGAGGAGTTCGCCTGGGCGTGGCTGGTGATTCCACACGAGGGGCCTTTCTCTAGAAAGGCCAAGTCGATGGTGGAGAACACCAGTATCCGCGAGATCGGCATTGCCTTGGTGGATCTGAACTCTAAGGAAATCGTGCATTCGCAATCGCATTGGGGCCGGCAGATGGTCAGGTTTATCAGGTGCTTCAAATGAAGACCGTTGCGCCCTGGCAACTCATGAACCTCGCCAAATCTGTGGGGATCTTCTTCGTTCTAGTTTCAGTCGCCTGGATTGGAGCTAACTACCTGATTTTCAAGGATTTCTTCATCGGTTGGCCCGTTATACTGGGTAACGTCTTGGTGTCGGGTGTGGGGGGGCTGTGGTGGTACAAGACTAGACACCATGCCAGATTCTCCTGGGACGGTGACGGGTGTGAGTTGCAGAGAGGTAGGACTCCGCCTATCGTGAAGAGATGGGAAGCTATCTCGCAAGTGTCGCTCGTGCACGAGGGGTATGGCAGGTTTGCTGTGAGGCTCTACCCGAAGGAGGGAAACAGCGTCGATATTCCGGCTTCCGACCTGGGGCTGAAACCCGTCGACTTCCGCTTTGAGGTCATCGATCTGGTGCGTGCGAAAGCGTAGTGCATGTGTCGTCCAGTCTCGCCGGAGACTGGGAATGGCAGGCAGATAGGGAGGAGAACGCAATGCCGACTATGGAAGATGAAGTACGACGAGTAGTGGATGCCGGACGGGATAGGGGGGTCCACTTGCGGGTGATCGGTGGCGTTGCGGTCAAACTGCATTGCCCTAGTGCGGAGCACCGTTCGATGGCTCGCACCTACGGAGATGTGGATTTCATTGGATATCAGGTGCAGCGCAAGGAAGTGGCTCGCCTCATGGAGGACTTGGGGTACCAGCCCAACAGACGGTTCAATGCCCTTCAGGGACACAGGAGGCTGCTGTTCGATAATCCAAAGCTGGGCTACGATGCCGACATTTTCCTGGATGTCTTCACCATGTGTCACGAACTCAACCTCGTGGGGCGCTTGGAGCTTGACGAATACACCATTCCTATCGAGGAATTGCTGCTCTCAAAGCTCCAGGTGATCGAGTTGAACGAGAAAGACATCAAGGATGCGTGCGCAGTTCTCTGTGACCACGAGATTGCCGAGGTTGACGAGAGAGACACCATCGACCCGAGGTTCGTGGCCACCCTGTGCAAGGACGACTGGGGGTGGTACAAGACGCTAACCATGAATATCGAAAAAGTGAGCGGCCTGTGCGGGGAATACCTGGAGCCGGAGCACAGGGAAGTCGTCGTGGAGCGCCTCGGCAAGCTAGGGCGGGCCATCGAGGATGAGCCCAAGTCAATGAAGTGGAAGATGCGGGCCAGGGTCGGGGAGAAGAAGCGCTGGTACGACTTGCCTGAAGACGTTGTGACTCACCAGCACTGATCGGATGTGCTTGCGCACCACTGTCCGACGCGAACAGCACCCCACTCTTCGGCGTGGGGTGCTGTGTAAGTGGTCTGTCTAGAGGAGGCCCTAGCTCAGGCGTCGATCCTGCGCAGCTGGGTCAGTTTCGATCCTTCAATCTCGACCAAGAACCCTTTGAGGATACCCTCGGAGTACTCGCTGCCCGGATTGAGGCACTCCGTTCGACCCAGTTTCACACGTCCTGGACTCTCGTGGATGTGACCATGCAATGCCAGTAGAGGTTGGTATTTCTCAATGATCTTGCGAACGGCCGTGGAGCCCACCGGCTCCATACGGGTGTGGCCGCCTCGGACAGAGAGCGATAGGTCGTCTTCGAGCACCGGCGCTTGGTCGATGAAGGTGTTGTACGGCGGTACGTGAATGCAGAATACTGCTGTCTCGATGTTCTTGACCTTGGCCACCGTACGCTCCAGTCTCTCCTCCAGCTCCTCCTCGCTACACTCCCGAGGGGAGTCGAACGGAGTGGGGTTGGACCAGCCAAAACAGAGGATCTCGTGCCCCTCGTCCAGCTGTACGACGTCTTCCTCTCCAAAGATAACCTGGGGGTTGGGGTCGGCGCGGATGACATCATCGATAGAGTGCTTGTCGTCGTTGCCCGGACTGATGATCACTTTGCAGTCGGGCGGTACCCGGTCTGGTATGAGTGTTAGCCAGAACTTGATGGTCTCACATTCCATCCTCTCGAAGAGATCCTCTCGATATTGCTCATCTTCGGCGATTCTCTCCACCTCGTCGGCCGTGGTGCGATAGGGGATGTACGTGATCATGCGGCACTTCTGCTCGAACTCGGGGAGTTCTTCCTCCGTCAACACATAGGGGTCTCCATAGAGGCTGGCATCGTATTTGCCGTCTGTCCGCTCTACGATGGGTATCAGTAGCTTGCCCGTCATATCACCGCTCAGAACCAGTGCATCGAGATCGAAGTACTTAGCGGCGTTGAGGAACTTGCGCCAAACCGTTTCTGAGCCGTGAAAATCGGTGGAGAACAGAAACTTGGTCTTTGCCATGGAAATCCCATCCTTTCCGTGTTCCTTGATGGTGGCCGGGACGACGGTGGCAGATGCGAACCCCGTTCCCGGCAAGGGCGAGCGACAGCGCCGCTCATTATATAACCATTCACATAGATTGCCAAATGTAACGACTATGTACTCACCAAGGAAAGGGAGAAGATTCTATGTACAAGCGCATACTCGTTCCTCTGGATGGATCTGACCTGGCGAGGGCCATCCTCCCGCGTGTGGTGGAGATGGCTAGTGCTCACAAGTCAGAGGTGATTCTCCTTCGGGTATTGCCGGAATCGGGCGTTCTGCCTAAGACTGCGGCGAAGGAGCGTCAGGAGGCTGAAGAGCGCCTCACGAGTGCGGAGCAAGAGCTGCTCAACGAGGGAGTGAACGTCCGTCACACCATCAGACATGGCTCGGATCGAGCTGCAGAGATCGTGGACTACGCTGAGGTCAATCAAGTTGATTTGATCGCCATGTCGACTCATGGGCGCGGGGGCGTCGGCCGGTGGGTGTTCGGTAGCGTGGCTGCAAGGGTCCTGGAAGGCACCACAAAACCAATCCTGCTGGTGCGAGCACCTGGCGCCCACATAGCGGCGGACTAGAAAGGTAGGTTCAGTCTGCGGCCGTGACTTGGGCAGTGGGTTTGCGTGGCGGGTCTGGCCGGCTGCTTCTGGGGCCGCGTCGCCACTACTCCAGCCAACGCCTGTGAGGGGGGGCGCCGGGACAGCGCGGCGCAGCCCGCCAGGGCGCCGACAGCGGGATCGAATGCAAGCGATGCAGGCCCGGCGGTCTACTTCCTGGGCCTCAGGCCCAGGAATCTGGCCACGAACTCGAACCAGGTGGAGAATCCCAGCGCTGCGAGTATGAGCCCAGTGATCATGCCGCCCCTGGAGATGAAGGTGGCGAACAGATTGGGCAGGTAGGTCGCGCTGAAATTGAATATCTCATCAGTGAAGTCCACCAGGGAAGCGAGGAGCATCATAGCGAAGCCGGCGACCACCCACTGCCAGGATGCGGTAGAGATTTCCGGGTACTTGCGCCCCGCTCGTATAAGGACCACCAGTAGGGCAGCTGCAGCTATCACCTGGACTCCCTCGAGCAATAGTCTGAACCAATCGGGCGACTGTGCCAACATGGTGACACTCTCCTTTTCTTCGACGTTTGTGCTGGGGCCGCGCAAACACTGCGTGGCCCATTGCTGCTGGCGCTCCTGCGCCAGTCTTCCCACAAATACCTAGACCCCCTTCTGAGTAGCCCAAAAGCTGCAAGTGTCGTCACCCTTGGCTCGGCAGAGGGTTTCGGCAACCTCTACTTCTTCGAGGCCAGGGATGGAGTTGAGCAGCCCTTGCACGAAGCCGGCCAGGAAGTGACAGCGTGGATAGGGCGATGGGACATTCCTGCAGAATGGGCAAGCCAGCACGTCAAGCGTGCCACCCTGTGCGTCGGCTATGGCAAAGGGGCTCACCGCAGGTACCACCACTAGTTCAAGAGCCTGAGGTACCGACGCGGGGACACCCGTACTGGCATACCGTCTCTGGAAGACCTGTTCGCCGGCCTGCCTGCCCAACTTGGTGAGGACTGAGTTGCGATTGGCCTCAGTGAGGCTCTGCTCCAGGCCCATGACGGGGCTGACTATGTCAGGATAGGCGTTGATGATAGCCTGTAGCGTTTGGTCTGTAGGAACTGCCTCGGGCTCTACAGCGTCGGACTCCGAGCGATGCCCTTTCATCTCCTCCGACAGCTTCTTGGCGGCCACATCAGCAGTGAGATTTAAGAGAGGAACGTTCATGTTGCGTGCACAGACGATGCATAGGCTGCCCTGGCGTAGAGGTTTGACGACCACGCGCCCCTTGGAGAAGAGAAGATCGAGTTCGTGGACTTTGCGCCGTCGAGTGGCGGTCAGCCCGGCAGTAGTCTGGCTGATGGTGCGGCCCACGGTTAACAGAGCTTCTTGGTCCAGCTCGCTGGGCAAGGTGTGTGCCAGAATTTCTCCTTCACTGTCAAAGACGAAGCAGCCGGAAACGCCTACAACGGCGTTGATGTCTTTGAGAATATCCTCCATCGTCCCTCCTTCTCGGACTCAGTCAACCTGGGGCTCTCAGGCCCCCATGCGGTTGGGTGGTGGTGAGTGCTGGCGAGCCCGCTGCGGCTCGGAGCAGCCCAACCTTCAACCTTGGCCCATGGCCCTGGCCACGGCCGTCCCGGATCGTGATCGCGAAAGCAACTCTGATGGCCAGACTTGGCAGTTCTCGAACCAGTGTGTTCGGGTTGTATCCGTGGCGGATCTCCTTGCCAGGCTGGGCGCATATTTCTGGATCAGGGCACACTGGTTCTGGCGACAGCGTCTGATGGCGTCGACACGTGTCGTCTGTGCGTGGCGAGATTCCCCGCAAACACGTGGGAACCGCTCCGCGCTGCGGACATCACGAGAACACCGGCCCAGCCCAGGCTCAAGAATACGCTATGGGGGAGACTCAGGGAGGCGTCTGCGCTGCCCTCGCACCGTTGCCGGGTATGGCGCTAGACGTGTTTCCAGAGGCCGACGGATTGCACGTAGCTTGCTATCCTTGTCGGATGAGCAGGAGTCAGAGCGTCGGCAGCGGAGCGCAGTTCCTGCTCCGCTATGACGAAGGCCCTGATGGACCTACCCCGGGCACGAAAAGGCTGGGGGCTCTATTCTTCCCTGTCTTCCGTCATCATGCGCCAGATTCCAAAATCGCCGACGGTGTCTTCAGTTTCTACTGGCTCGTACCACCGTTTCTTGGGTCCTATCTTCGAGCGCGCCCGCCAGCCCATGCTCTTGGGCTCTGCTTCGATGCGCGACAAGAGTGCCTCGATCCTAGAGTCTATGGTGCGCGCATCACCCTCTGTGAGAGCCTCTACTTTGGGTAGCAGGTCCTTGATTCCCTTGAGATTCGTGGTTAGAGTGTACCAGAAACCCCAGTCTTTGGAAAGCAGGGCGGCCACGTGTTTGGTGTTGATAGCATCTCGCTCATCCTCTTCGGACAGATCATGGGCGAGGAGGAGCATCAGAGTATCCTTGAAGTCCTTTTCACTGAAGCCGACGATCTGTAGCTTCTCCAAGAGAAGGTCGGTAGGGCTCAAGGTGAGAGGATCTATCTCCAGTCGTCCGCGGAAATCGAGGCGGTGGTTTGCTACCATCAGCTTGTCGAAGAATACGTCTACGAAGAACCACCCACGCTCGTGGAAGTAGATCTGCCGCTCGGAAGCGGCGGAGGAGAGGGTAGCTCGCCGCTTGCTATATCCGAGGCCCTCTAGAAAGCTCTGGAGGGGCTTTCGGAACTTCTTGTAGGTCATGAAGTCCAGATCTGTGAACTCCTGTTCACCCTCCCCAAGCCTGGCCAGTCTCTGCCCGAGCTCTTCGTACTCTAGGGTGCGCAACCGAATGCCGGCGCCTCCCATTACTCTGACTATGAGTCCTTCTTTCTCCGCCTCGGCTACGATTCTTCTCGCCTCGTCAAGGAACACTTGAGTCGGGACCACGCCTCCCCACTCCTCTGGCATGGGTTCCTGCGCGGCGTCCTCCTCCATACGTTGTAGCCACACCATCTCTCAGCAACCTCCTCCCCTCGTCGCCTCCTGCAACTCAAAAGAGATAGAGCAGTCCCAGGCCTAGGATGGATACGACAACGAACTCCGCGATCACGGGACGAATCAGCCTCCCGCTCAGGTATTGCTTGGCCAAGCCCCCCAGGAGGTAGAAGGTGAGGAGAAAGAGAATTCCCCCTGCAACCGTGCCGAAACTCAGGTGGTTGAGGGCCCAGGTTAGTTCTCCCAGAATGAGTCCGACTATGGCGGAGTACAGCCACGTGCGCCTCATGGATGACTCGGGCGTGTGGGGGCGCAGCAATTCAGCGCAAATGGCCGTCGCGAAGAGGGAGATCGCGGTCGCGGACAGCAAGCTGCGCGCCCGTGTTCCGTAAGTCAGAGCCGAGACCGCAAAGACTGAGGCGTAGACGGCCAGGCTGAGTCCAAAGCGAACCAGAGAGGCATGTTGTGCTTGACCGTCAATCGTATGATACTGTGCACAGATGATCAGCGACACAAGTGTTCCAGTGGCCGTCAAGGCGCCCAGCCAGGACATGATATTGGGGGATAGGGGAAGAACGACCAGAGACAGAAGGACTACGGTGCAAGGCAGTCCCCAGAACGACAGGGTGTATGCCCAATTGGCATCCTGGGCCTGGGGATGGGAGCGCACAATGGAATCTACGCCCGCGCCTGTCATGATTACCAGCAATGCGCCGATGAGCCAGCGGCCTGACAGGAATACGGTCGTGGGAACGCCAAGGGCCACGAACGAGATGGTCCTGGTAGGGAGTTCGACGAAATGCGAGATTACTAATCCAAAGAGGACCAAACTGACCAGGATGCTCAATCGGTTGTAGTGACGTTTCATAGGGCACACCTTGCGCACGAGCGGAGGGGTACATGCGCGCGTCGCTCCCGAGGCCCGTGGAAGTCGAGTTGATTCTACAACCACTCTTTGTCTTTGTCAAATCTGTGTGGTACAATTCGCACCAGCATGAACCCGTGGGGTATCGCGTGGTTGTCTTGTATACACTAGTGGGCTTGGTCGTTGGAGTCCTATTGAATCATGCCGCAGATCATCTTCCCCAGCGCCGCTCCATCCTGAGACCGATTCACTGTCCCAGCTGCGGTGCAAACGGGGGGTGGAGGGACGCTGTCTCACTTGTGGGCCTCCTACTGTCGCATGGCAGATGTGTGCAGTGTGGCGCTCGCTACCCCCTGCGGAGGCCCTTGCTGGAGCTGGTGACCGCACTGGCTTTCGGTTTCTTCTGGATTCGCTATGGCCCATCAGTGCAATTGGCGTTCATCACGCTTTATTGCTGCCTGTTGTTTCTCATCTTCGTCATAGATCTAGAGCGAAGGCTCATACTGCAGGTGGTTATCTACCCTGCGATTCTGCTGGCAATAGTGGGCAGCCATTTCTACCCCGGGCTCGGCCTGCGGAGGGCGGTACTGGGAGGCATCACCGCCTTCCTATTCTTCTATCTAGTGATGGTGGTGGGCAAGCTGGCGTTCAAGAGAACGGCAATGGGTAGGGGTGATGTCAACCTGGCGGCTTTCGTGGGTCTGATCGTCGGTTTCCCGGAGATCATTCTTGCACTGGTCATCGCCATCTCATTGGGCGGACTCGTGGCCTTTGCACTGCTCCTATGTAGGGTCAAGAAGCTGCGCAGCTACATTCCGTATGGGGTGTTTCTGGCCGTCGCGGGCGTCACCGTCTTGGTGTTTGGGGAAGAGATCATCGGGTGGTATTTTGGATTGTACTGAACGGAATGACTGCCACGTCTGGCAGGTGGCGCTGTCTCGGCAAGCGAAGTGCAAGGAGTGAACTGATGCGGGTAACCACCAATGAGGAGGTCATCCTGCGGGGCGGCAGAATCGGGCAACTGGGGACGTTCATTGGCCTGGTGATGGTGTTCGCAGGGCTCATAGTGTCGTTCACAGAGTACAGGCCGATGGCGATCTTCCTCATCGCCCTGGGCGTGGTGATGTACACTCTAGGCAGCCGTGGCCAGGAGCTTGCCACCCGCCAGCCTCGGCACATTCAAAGGTTAGAAGACACCCTCGGCGAGTTTGACGACCGCTACCGTCTGTATAACCATGTCTTGCCAGCTGACTACGTGCTGCTCGCGCCCTCTGGCATCTTTGTCATGGTGGTACGGGGCCTAGATGGAAGAATCCGGTGTTTCAAGGACAAGTGGGTGCGGGATTTGACGCTCGGTCGCGTGCTGAGATTCTTCACAGAGGAGTCGCTGGGCAACCCGTCCAAGGAACTGCACCAAGACATCGAGAAGCTGGAGGAGTACATAGAGGAGCATGCCCCTGATATCACGGTTCAGATCGAGGGCTTGGTAGTTTTCGTGGACCCTGGGGCACGCCTGGAGGTGACGACGGCCTCCGTTCCCGTTCTACCCTTGCGACGGCTGAAGAGCTATGTCAGAAAGGCGTCAGCCCGCATGGACATGTCGTCCGAGACGCTGGGTGCTCTGAGCAAGCTCTTCGACGAGGTTCCCCGGACCTAGAGGTATGAGACAGCCTCAACGCTGACTTCGTGCCTGTGGTGCTTGTCCGTGCTACTCTGTGTGCTTGTTTGGTGGCCAAGTCTGTGGTATCACCGAACATCCGTTCTTCGGTAAACCAGCAGAGGAACATGCAGTACGAGCCCTACACAGCCAGGTCGATGATCAACAAGCTCCGTCACGTCGATGATTGGTTCTGGGCTTCCTACACCCTGAATCCATACCGGGGATGCGCTCATGGTTGTGTATACTGCGACGCGCGAGCCAACCAGTACGGGCTGGAGGAGAGCTTCGAGGAGAGGATCTTCATCAAGGAGAACGCCCTGGAGGTGCTGGACAGGCAGTTGCCCCGCCTCCAGCGTGGGGTGGTGGCCAGTGGTGGAGTCTGCGATAGCTATCAGCCCGTCGAAAGGGAGCGTGGCCTAACGAGGGACATTATGGAAGTACTCCACCGGCATAGGTTCCCCATTGAGGTGCTCACCAAGTCGGACCTCGTCCTGCGCGATCTCGATCTCTACCAGGAGATAGCCCATCAAACGTGGGCATGTGTCTTCTTCACGATCACGACCTTCGATGAGCAGATAGCCCGGCGTTTCGAGCCGGGTGCAGCGACGCCCGAGCGACGGCTGGAGGCCCTGAGTCAGGTGGCGAGAACCGGTGTGACTACGGGGGTGGCGATGATGCCTCTGCTGCCTGGGATCTGCGACAATGATAGGAACATCGAGGACGTGATCAGGAGGGTCAAGGACGCTGGAGGCCAGTTCGTCTTGGGTGGAGGGTTGACGCTCAAGGAGGGTGCGCAGCGCGAGCGGTATATGGGCTTCCTGAAGACTCACTATCCTGAGGTTCTGACTCTGTATGGAGGACTGTATGGCGAGAGCTTCGAGGCCCGAGGGAGCTATGGACCACGGGTGTTGCGCCGGGTGAGGGAAGCCTGTCTGAAGCTGAGCATCGCCGATCGTATGGGTCGGCCCATCCTGGCTGATGATCCGCTGGCGACCAACAAGCGCATCGCTGAGCGGCTTTTCCTGAGAGCCTATGACCTGCAGCTGGAGGAAGCGAAGGCTTATCGCCAATGGGCCTATCGCAAAGCCGCATGGGCTGTGGATGAGATGGAAGAGGACGTAGGGGTCATCTATCGGGAGCAGGGTAGAAAGGGCCTGGAGGGGATCAAGGGCATCGGCAGAAGGCTTTCGGGGGAGATCGCGTGCTGGATCCAGCCCAATGGGGGGTTGTCCAGGGAGAGGTTTGAAGGCGGGAGCGACACCCCTGCGAAGGCTGACCTCCTGCGTTGAACCGGGTCACCGCGACGACTGAGGCCGCGCAGGGAGCGGAAGTGGAGTGCAGTGATGCCTGAGCTGCCAGAGTTGGAGATCCTTAAGCGTGAATTGAGGCCATACGTCCTCGGCCGACAGGTGAAAGAGCTCGTCGTTCCCGAGGGCAAAGGCGGAGACTGCGCTGTAGGGGAATGGAAGGAGGCTCTTGAGGGGGCCACGATAACCGGGGTAGAGCGCCGGGGCAAGATGCTTGTCCTGCACGTTGATAGTGGATTCTCCCTGATCGTCCATCTGATGATGGTGGGCCAGTTGTTGCTCCGGAGTGTGTACAATGGTGTACCTAACGATGTGCAGTTGATGCTGGTCTTCGAAGATGATCAACTGTTCCTAGGTCAGGTGCACCTCAAGTTCCTTCGGCTGGTCCCCACTGCGGACCTCGATCAGATGCCCCAGCTGAGCGAGCTAGGACGAGACCCGTTGGGCGAGGCCTTCGGCCCAGAAATCCTGGGGGAGATGCTGGCTCAGCGCAGAGGCAAGATCAAGTCGTTTCTGCTGGACCAGAGGCACCTCGCGGGCATCGGCAATACCTATTCCGACGAGATTCTCTTCGAGGCCCGCATCTCACCGACTCGAGTGGCCTCATCGCTGAATGCGGATGAGGTGCGCAGGCTGCACGGCAGTGTGGTGCGCACCTTGCAGCGGGGACTGGAACTCGGGGGCTCTTCCGAGATGGCCTTCGTGCACCTGGATGGCAGCAAGGGGATCTTCCAGGAGCAGTTCCGGGTGAAGGGCCGAAAGGGAAAGCCCTGCCTAGTATGTGGTACCCCTATCGAGAAGACGTCGGTGGGAGGAAGAGGTACGTACTTCTGCCCTAGTTGCCAGGAGTGAAGCCTCTTGTGGGTATCCTCTCCCGTTAGACCTGCCGACCTCGGTGCGGCCCGGGCTGCTGAGACTACTAGAGGTAAGCGTGACACGGATCAGATGTCTCCTGGCAGCTCGCGGCAGCTGAGACGCGGGGTGCTAGAATAGCCCCTCGAAATGCTCGCACCCGCGCCCACATGTCTCGGGATCGGCGATCTCCATCGTGTCCACCGTGCATACGGCGAAGACGACGACCCTTCGCCAGAAGCCGAAACGCGATTTCACCTCGCCCTGCAAAGCCAGGTTGGCGCAGGGGTTCTGCTCCAAGATGTCTGGCACAGGGCAGGAGCGGCACAGCTTCTCGTCCCAGGCGACTGATGCGCGATGCCTCCGAATGAGGCGGCACTCCTTCCTGGGTGCCCTCCGGTGACTATCCTCGTAGTAGAAAGGGCAAGTTTCGATCATCATGCGGCCCGCTTTCCTCTCAGTTCAGACCGGCCCGCGCCATCTCCCTGCGGAACAGCTCTGCATGTTCCTTGATCATCTCCCTGATGGGCAGTCCATAGGGGCACTTGTCCTCACATTCGCCGCATTCAATGCAATCCTCGGTGCTCTCGACTGCCGGAGCAAGACTGGAGAAGACATTGGCCGGTGGCATGCGCTTGAGTATGCTGTCCATGATCATCAGCGTCTGGATGGGGACACCCTCTGGGCAAGGCTGACAGTAGCCACAACGACGGCAGAAGCGGCTTCCCAGCTCAGCACGTAGATGCTCTATCGCAGTCTCTTCGTCGGGGCTCATTACGGCTTGCCCTTCGAGGATGCCGGCTATCTCGTCCATCTCCTCTGCCCGCTCAATGCCCGGGATGGGCAGGATCTGAGGAAACTGCCGCAGGTACTTGAAGGCCAGGGTCGCGTTGTCCAGAGCGCCTCCCGCCAGGGGTTTCATGGCGATGTAGCCGACGTCTTCTTCCAGAGCCAGAGGGATAAGCTCCTGGGCCGCCTCGTTGGCGACGAGATTGAAAGGGAACATGATGGTCGAGAAGTGTCCCGACCTCACGGCTCGGAGAGCAGTCTCCATAGAGTGAGAAGTCAAGCCAATGTGCTTCACCTTTCCCGCAACGAGGGCCTCTCTTGCGACGTCCAGTGGGCCACCTGGTGCGATCACCTTCTCGTAGTCTTCGGCGCTGCTCACACAGTGGAACTGGTAGAGGTCGATGGTCTCGACATCCAGTCTTTCCAGACTCAGGGCGAGGTGCTGGGCAACCCCACCTGCGTCCCTTGCCTGAGTCTTCGTGGCCAGCACAAGTCCCTCGCGCCGGCCAGAGATGGCCTTGCCGATGCGCTCCTCACTGGTGGTATAGCCGTTGGCGGTATCTAGAAAGGTAACGCCCTGATCCAGGCACCGGCGCACCACCTGGATAGCTTCCCGCTCCGGGAGTCTCTGTATGGGGATGCCTCCGAATCCCACTGCTGAGACCATCAATTCCGTTCGACCCAACCTAATCTGCCTCATAGATAGTCCCTCTTAGCTGATCCTCGTTGCCCCTGGTCGCGACTAACCCTTTGCAATGCGGCGCCAATCTTGGCGCTCCAGCTTGCGGCAGAGCTCCGATGCTGCCATCGATCGAGGCGAAGGAGTTGGAGCCCTTCGGTTCGCCTCCTAGAGCGAGGGGCGCGCCGTATCGACCACCGTGGAAGGAGCTTCGCCCGCTGGCGACGACTGGAGCCGATGGAGTGGCGCACCTCTGCGGCGCGCCAACGGCCCGGGAAGAACCAGCTGGTGGCGCAGGTGATCTTGCCCAGGCCGGTGCTTCCACAGAGGACGGTAACCACGATAGCTCGCGAGACGCCCCTTGCTGCGCCAGAACAGTATATCACCGGCATGTTGCTCTGACAAGACACGTTCGTTTCCCGATCTGGCGGCGGCCAAGGCGCGCGGCTGCCGCCCCAAGTTTCGTGTGATGTAGCGGCATATGGCCGTCATCTTAAGTCAGCAGGTACCGAAGTACTATGCGGCTTGGCAATGATAGCAGCAAGATCTTGCCATCAGGGGCTTGATTTCGGGCGAAGTTTGTGGTATAATGGGGTAGATTTATGCTAGATCTAGCCTCGATATCCTATCTACCGGAAGGATAAGGACCGCACCGTCTTGGCGAAACTGCGCTCCTCTTAGCTGCTTGGTCCCATGCCGCCCATAGGAGAGTGGCGGCATTTTGTTTGCGCACCACACCCCGTGCACGGTGTAGAGGGTTGATGGATACTGCGAAAGACGCAGCAGACACTGCGAGACAGAGACTACTCGAAAAGGGTGAGGAGCAAGGCTATATCACCCTTGAAGACATCCTCCAGGAGTATCCCCGGGCCGAACTCCACGTAGAGGAGATTAGCGAAGTCTACTCAGCTTTGCAGGAGGAGGGCATCTCCATCGTTGACGAGGATGGGGATCCCATATTGCAGCTTCTGGGAAAGAAAGCAGGGGACGGGGGCGATTCGCGGGAGCAAGTCAGCGACCTGGACGATGTGGACGCTGAGAGCGCCATATCTCTGTATTTCAGGGAAGCTGCCCGGCATTCTATCCTGACTGCCCAGGAGGAGGTCGCCCTGGTCAAGAGGATGAACAGTGGCAATAGGGCCTTGGAGCGGCTCAGGCGCGGTGACCATCTGTCCCCCAAGGGGCGGAGAACGCTGGAGCTGCAGGCGCTAGATGGCGAATTGGGGCGCCAGTATCTGATCCGATCCAACTTGCGCCTGGTCATCAGCATCGCCAAGAACTACCGTGGGCAGGGGCTGTCCTTCCTGGATCTCATCCAGGAGGGGAACGTTGGTCTGATGCGAGCTGTGGACAAGTTCGACTATCGTCAGGGCAACAGGTTCAGCACCTACGCCACCTGGTGGGTCAGACAGGCCATCACGCGTGCACTCTCCTATCAGAGCCGTACCATCCGGTTGCCTGTTCACATGGGGGAACGACTACGCCGAGTTAAGCAGGTGGCTGGACAACTGGAGAAGGAGCTGGGCAGAAAGGCCGGCAAGGAGGAGATTGCCAAGGCGCTTAATCTCAGCCCTGAGCAGATGGAGCGCGTCTTCCGAGCGCCCACGCACACTTTGTCCCTGGAGAAACCTGTGGGTGAGGAGGGGGAGAGCCAGCTCAGCGAGTTCATTCAAGATGAGGACATACCGCCTCCGGTGGATGTGGTCCTGGATGGCCAGCTCAGAGAGCAGCTGTACGATGCCCTGCAAAAGCTCCCCGATAGGGAGCGTCGCATCATAGACTTGCGCTTCGGCCTCACCGATGGCGACCCTCGGACTCTGCAAGAAATCGCTGAGGAGTTCGAACTGAGCCGCGAGAGGATCCGCCAGATCGAGGGCGAGGTCTTGCGCAAGCTCAGGCATCCCCACTTCAGCCGCAAGCTAAGAACCTATCTCAGGTGAGCCTGGTCCAAACTAGGAATACGCAATAGGCCCCCGGTCTGCGCGACGGGGGCTTTTCTTGTGACTCCCGATGGGGTGTGCTGCGCCTGGCCGCTCCAAGTCCTCGAGGACGTAGCACGGTCAGCAGCCGGCGCTGGACCCTGCGCCTATCGGCCCTGAGCCAGCCTCGTCCGCCTGATCCAGAGATAGGCCCCCACGGCAAGAGCAGCCGATGCAGTAATGGTCACCAGCAGCCACGCCTGAAGGGCGTTGAACCAGAACATCTCGGGGAAGAGCTGAATCAGGGTGTCGGTTCGCGGGAACAGCCAGGTTTCCCCCTCGAAGAAGACGTGATGGAACTCGACGAAGAACCATTGGAACTGGAGGGGCACCACGATGAGCGCAAGAGCGGCCAGTGTAGGTCCGACCAGCGCACCGATGAGAAGATAGCGAGGGGCCTTGCCCCGGCTCTCCTTGCGGCTCAGCAGGAAGCCAAAGGCTGCTGCGATAACCACTCCGAGGACTAGGTCTAACTTGATAGCCTTGCCCAGCAACACCTTCACGTCCACCATGTGGGTGAGTTCTCTATCGTTGAAGAGAGGCGACCCGTCTCCAGTCGTGAGATTCGCCAGGTAGTCGATATCCTCGCCAGAGAGCAAGTAGTAGGCAGATGCTTCAGCGAACGTTTGTCTCTCTTCGGTTGAGAACCTGCTGGAGGGAGGGACTTCGGGTCTGGCGTATTGAAGGCGCAAGAAGGCGGGGGAGATCAGAGGCAGGAGGGAGGTCAGGGCCAGGAACCAGGGTAAAGCGAGGATCAGCGCGACGGCGCTGGCTCGGGCGAGTATCCTACGTGCCATCACTGTCTACTCTCCTTGAAGCATGTAGCGCAAGATGATGAGGTGGGTCAGGTGTTCCACGGGTGCTCGATCATCCGTGAGGACGAGCCCATGCCCCTCGAAATAGCGTATTCTCCCGGTTGCCTGGGCAGCCACTTGGGCCAGCAACTTGTCGGAAACGGTCTCCAGTCTGGCGTAGACGTGCTCCAG
>Ga0180438_10004560_pt1 | contig 19871 bp, 15 predicted proteins | sample SS_ome_12_FD_132455 | JGI IMG/M metagenome (GOLD analysis project Ga0180438, IMG submission 132455) | Hypersaline lake sediment archaeal communities from the Salton Sea, California, USA - SS_3_D_2 metaG | ecosystem: Environmental > Aquatic > Non-marine Saline and Alkaline > Hypersaline >... | reverse complement strand
CTCGAAATCTTCTATGGCGACCTCATCCCGGAGGACGTAGTGAGTCTGCGATTGCCAATCTGGGCTGGTAGAGATGTCCGGGAGTTCGTCCAATGTGTAATATCCCTTACTTGTATCATTGTTGGGTACACGGCGCAAGTCTTCATCGCTCGCCATTTGATCCTCTGTAAATAATTCAATGCCACAGAGCAGCACTTCTACTCTCAGTCAAGCGGACCATTTAGCAGGATTCTTTATACCCACTAGCATCAGAATACCCTAGGAAGGTAAGAACATGGTCAGAAAAAAGTTAGAAAATAGTTAGAGTTTCAGCTAAGTGTGGTTAGGGCAGAATTGCGCAAACAGTGAGAATTCGATTGCCCCGCCCACAAAGCTGATGCGAATTGGCGTCTGGGTAATGATCACAGGGTGCTCACCTACTTTGCGCTCAGTAATGCCTTCGCCCATTGACCGAGGCGGGCAGGATACGGAGCAGAAGGACCTATAGGTCTAGCCAGATGGTGTCGTTGCGGATATCGCGCATGTCTAGCCGCAACCGCTCCGGGTGGGAGACTTTGTTCATCTGCCATCCTCATAGTGCCCACCTGCTTCATTACCTCTTCCGCTTCCGCATAATAGTCCCGCAAGTCTGGCTGGACCTGAGCCCAGGCGATGTACTCTTCGACGATTTGATCCAGCGGAGTGATTGGCTCCCAGCCCAGGGCTCGCAACTTGCCGATGTCGGAGATGAGGTGGCGGGCGTCGCCAAAGCGGAATTTGCCGGGCGCCTCTACTTCAGTGTCCTTGTTTAGTTTCCTAATCAGAAAGTAAGCGTATTTCAGCACGGTCATCGCCTTTCCCCCGCCAACATTGAAGACCTGGTAGTCGGCTCTGGAATCTTCCAGCACCAGCAGGTTGGCCCGGGTAACATCGTGGACGGAGACATAGTCGCGAAGTTGCTGCCCGTCCTCGTAGGCGATGGGCGGCTTATCGTTCAGCAGGCGCATAGAGAAGATGCGCAGGATGCCAGAGTAGGCGTTGCGGAAGGATTGGCGCGGCCCCTGGGTGATGGAATAGCGCATGGCCACGGTGGGGATGCCGTAGCGCTGGCCCAAGGTCAGGGCATACAATTCCTGGGCACATTTGGAGATAGCATACTGGTTGGCCGGATTGACTTGCGCCTCGTCGGTAAGGAGCAATTCCAGTTCGCCATCACACTCCGGGCAACAGGGCTCCCACTCCCGCCGCATCAACTGTTCCACCGGTCGAAGAGGAGGATATTGGACACCATGTTCCGGACAGCGGTACTTCCCCTCCCCATAGACGGCCTGGGAACTGGCCAGCACTACTTTCTGGATGGGATACCTTTTTTCCACGATCAACTCGTAGAGCAGGGCCGTGCTCCCATCGTTAGTGAAGGCGAACTTGCTGAAATCGGGCAGGTAGTCCTGGTAGGCAGCGAAATGGAAGACCACATCTACCCCCCGCAGGGCCCTGTCCACCGCCTCTCGATCCCGCACGTCGCCACGAATGAACTCCACGTCGTTGGGTACATAGTCGGGTTTCACCCCGTTGACGTGGACAGGGGGCACCAGGGCATCGAGGATCCTGACCTCGTAACCTCGTTCCAACAACAAATCTACTGTATGGGAGCCGATAAAGCCTGCTCCACCGGTAACCAATGCTTTCATAGGCTCTCCTTCATAACCATTCAGTGAGTAGGGTTCTCAATGAACCAGTTACGGTCAGAGTGTTGCATAATTTCTATAAAGCCTACCCAATTACCACTGTTGCACCGCTATCGCCTTACAGTCGGTACGAGTGGTCTTCGTGGCGGTGGCTCACGGGTTTTGTCCTAGACGACTTTGCCATCCCTGCTGCTGACCTGGATTGAGCATTTTCATTATTATAACACATTTCAGCCTGTTTGGAGGTACTAAAAAAGGGTTATTTTTCGGATAGCTCCGGGTTAGTAAATTGCGCCTTTGAGTATTACTATTTTGTGCATTTCTACACAAATGGAGTCCCCTCCGCTAACACGCCCCTCTCCCAAACAACACCACCGGTATCGTCTGCAACAGGATCTTAAAGTCCAGCCATAAGGACCAATTGTCAATGTACTCCAGATCCAGTCGTGCCCATTCGTTGAAGTCGGTAATCTGGCTGCGACCATTGACTTGCCACAGGCAGGTGATGCCCGGCCGAATGCTGAGCTTGCGCCGCTGCCAGCGCTCGAAGCGGTTGACCTCGTTGACCAGGGGGGGACGGGGGCCTACCAGGCTCATGTCCCCCTTCAGCACACTCCAGAGCTGCGGCAGCTCGTCCAGACTGAACTTGCGCAGAATGCGGCCCACTGGAGTAACCCTAGGGTCGTTCTCCATCTTGAAAACCGGGCCACTCATCTCGTTGGCGGCCACAAGTTGGGCTTTCAGCACATCCGCGTTTTGGACCATGGTCCGGAACTTGTAACCGGTGAAGGGCTTTTTGTTCAGGCCCATCACTTTCCACTTATAGAACACTGGCCCTGGCGAGGTCAGCTTGATGGCCACAGCGATGATCAGGAACAGAGGGGGCAGCAGGATCAGAAGAATAGCCGAGACCACGACATCCATGGCCCGCTTGGCCAGCAGTTGCCATTCCTGGGTGGGCACAGTGCTGAAGGTCAGAATGGGCATGTCGTAGATGCGGTCCAGGCGAATTTTGGCTCCATCCACGCCGAAAAGATCCGAGACGACGCGGGCCTGGACACCCTCCTCTCTGCACAGGGCAAGAATGCGGCGGATCTCTTGAATGGTCTGCACGGGCAGAGCGATGATGACCTCGTCTATGGGATGGCGGTGCAGGATGGCGACCATCTCCTCGGTCGTGCCCAGGAAGCGGGCTCCATCGAACTCCTCGGCCAGTTTCTCCGGGCTCTGGTCTATGAAGCCCACGATGTCCAGGCCCCAATCGGCGCGCTGCTGAGTGGCCTCGATGAACTGGCGAGCCCGCTTGCTGCCACCTACCACCAGCACCGTCTTGCGGTCATGGCCACGACGCCGCAGCCAACGCAGGAACCAGCGCAGCAGCGTCTTCTCCAGGCACAGCCCCAGCAGGTTGGTCAGCAGGAACAAGACGAACAGACTTCGTGGGAAAAAAGATAGCTTTAACAGAAACAGGACGATGGTCAGCGAAAGCCCTCCCAGAACCACAATGCGAGCTACCTCCTGACATTCCGTCCACAGTGACTTGTAGCGCAGGCCAACGTACCTGCCCTGAAGTGTGAAAAGGACAGTCCATATCACGACGATGATGGCCAGCGACAAGCGAAAGTTGGCCAGCGCCAGTCGCTCACCAAAGGGGTAAATGGCCAACAGCAAGAGGCGGAAGTAGTAGGCTAGAATGAAGGACAGGACAGTGATGACCAGATCGGCCAGCAGGGCCACCTTGCGCATGAGGTCAGGATATTGTTTGAGCATTACGATCCCCCTTTTAAACAGCTTTCTGGCGAGAAAACCGATGGGTCGCCAGGCTCAGCGCCAGCAGAATCCACAACAGCGGCGACGAGCGAGCCACCCAGGTAACGGCATCCAGCAACCCGTGTACGCTAGCCACCACCAGACTACCTAACAGCCCCGCACTGAGCGCCACCAGATTGGCGTTCTCCCTGGTGCGAAAGGCTGTCAACGTCTGGCCAACTCGTACTAGGCAAGTGACCAACAGAACCAGATAAGCGATCATTCCTGGCAGCCCCAAGTCTACCCCTACCTGCAGGAGCAGGTTGTGGGCGTGGGGCGGCGCTACCTCGGGCCCTGGCAGGGGGTAGCGAGCCTCGACAACGACCGGGAACAGGTTCAAGCCCATTCCGGTGAGCGGGGCATCTCGCATCATGGCCAAAGCCCGCCCCCACACTGCCAGCCGGCTGAGGGAGGTGCCGGTGCTGTCCAGACCCAGAAACAACTCGCGGGCATGGGGCACGGCCCATGCCCGACCAGCCAAGAAGACGAGACCCACCATGATGGGAATCTCCCACCACAGCCGGGGGTAGCGAGCCACCACCATGACCCACAACCCCACGGCCAGTGCCAGCCAAGCCCCCCGCGACTGGGTGAGGACGACGGTGAAGAGAAGCAGAAGGATCAGGAAGGCCAACGGCACCCGGGCCATCAGGTTCCGAAGCCACCCTCGCTGATTCGGTGAGGGCGAGAAGTACACCGAGAGGGCCAACGGGATAAACAAGGCCAGCGTCCCTCCCACGACGTTGGGATGGAAAGCTCCATGTCCAGGCATGGAAGGTCCCTCATATAAGAGCCTGGGCCAATAGGCATAAAGGACCGGTGCTTTGAAGACCTTTTGGCGGGGCCAGTCCGTACCCACCAGGCTGAGTAGACACAATGCACCTGCCAAGGCCAGCAGAAGGCTGCTGACCCACCACAATTGCCGCCCCGTCCGCACCCCGTTGACGACGGCGAAGAAGAAGGCGATACCCAACACGATCAGGTAAAAATGCGGCCAGCTCAACGAGCGATCATCCGAGATGAAAAGGCTAACTGGAAGCATAAGCAGGATGACCGACATACAGGCGTTGACAAGCGGCAAATGGACAGTGACCTGCCCTCTCGTTCGCCAGCGACAAAGCCAAACTACAAAGATGAGAAGCAGGCCAAATAGAGAGAAGGAAGTGGGAAAGATGAACAGCGGAGCAACGACCGCTAATAGCAACAGCTCATCGGTGGCGATCCACCGGGCTAATTCCTGAATCACAATCTGTGTCACCCCTGCCTAAATCTTGTCTTCAGAGGGCCCTTTACGGCGATGAAAATCAAACACTGACCGACACTTTGCCCAGACGAGAGAACGCGATGTTCTCTCGCCAGAGGAAGGCGAGGCCTAACACGATGTTGAGGACAAAGTTCAAACCATGCGTGATCAAGGCCACGCCCAGGGCTTTGGCTTGGTCAACGGCAAAGACTGAGAGCGCCAGGACTATCAGATAGTGAGCCACGCCGATAAAGCCTGGCGAAGAAGGGACCGCCATACCCAGGTTCAACACGACAATGAGGAATACCGCCGCATACCAGGGCAGCGCCAGGCCAAAGCCCTCAAAGATGAACAGAATCTCCAATAATACAAGCACCCAAGCTGCAAGGGAACAAACTATCGAGGACAGCATTCGCCCTCCCGACCGGAGCGCCCGTAACCCGTGGATGAAGGTGATGATGGGGTTGGTCAGCCTCCTGCGCAGGGGCCGAGGGATAAAGGACGATGCTTGGCCCACGAACCGTTCTACTCGCCTCTCCTGCCACGACATCCCCCATAGAGTGATGACTGCCAGAGTTGCCAGGATCCCTGTCAGCAAGACACTTTGCCTGACTGTCTTTGGCATCTCCATGATCAAAGGAAGGACGAGTGCAAACGCGAGCAGGTTCAAAATATCCAACGCTCGTTCCACTGCAACGGTCGCCAAGACGGCGCTCTTGCTGATGCCATACCGTTGACCCACCAAGATAGCTCGGACAAATTCCCCCGCACGCAGGGGCAACAGGATGTTGGACAGGTACCCAATCTGGGAGTAGGCGAACACTTCCAACAGTGGAAGCTTGTGCACGGGGGCCAAAAGCACTCGCCAACGGACGGCACGGACGATCAAATTGGTCAAGAAAAAGAGTGCAGCGATACCACAAGATGTCCAGGAGATCGCCATCAACGCCCTACCGAGGCTGGTCCAATCAACGCCTCGAAAGGCTAACCACAAGAGAACACCGCTGATGATAAGGCCCACCCAAACACGCCAATAGCGCTTGAATTTCATTGCAAAGGTCCCATGCTAGACAAGATGCCCATGGCCCAGTGATTCTGTTGTCCCTTTGCCGCTGTTGAATGTGACACTAGATGTATCCCAAATTTTCGAGATGGCGTTTCAACTCTGCTTCCTCTTTCTCAGAATAGGCGCCCTCCACCGGTGACCGTTCCATCTGGACTTGGGGGATACGTCTTACCGGATTTGTCTGGAGAAAGTCCTCCTCGAACAGTTCCAGCAGAACCCGCCCATCCATGTCCTCCGGGACTGGGAGCCCAGAAAGGTGCAATAGCGTTGGCGCCAGATCCTCAATCCGGGCTTCTTTGGGAGTCATATCCTGCTTTATGATGCCAGGACTCTTTGCCATGAGCAACCCATTTACGCGGTGATGTCCCATCGTTCCCACGACTGGATCAAAGAGACTGGCAGAGGGGAAATCCGCCCAACCCATAGCCTTGTAATGCCAGTCACGGGTCGTGAACATAAGATCGGGAGAAGCCCCTGCATATTTGCCCGTGTATATATCTTCCCTTCGCAGAACTTGATCTACCACCGGCGTTCCGGTTTCGGGATCCAACACTTGATGTAATTCTTCTTCAATATAACTCAACAGGGCTTCCTTTTCCGTAGCGTCAACAATACCCTGCGGCTCTCTTCCCTTCAGGTTCACAAAGATCTGACCATAGTTACCCATGGAGTAGGTCTGCGTGCGAGTCCAGTCCACGTCATCAAAAGACAGAAAGACCTGTCTACTGAATTCCTGACGCCCGTCGTGCCCCATCTCCATCCCCTTTTTCGCCACATTTAGCGTTAGCACAACCCGGCTCGCGTTCAGATACGTGATCCCGAGCTTAAAAAGCGCAAGCTTTAACCTCGCTCCGGCACTTTTTCTGAACTTCAAAAGACCCAACCTGTGAAGCCACAGGTTTACGTTGAAGAACTTGGTTATCTTGCCAAAGCCGTGGTCGGACATCACAATAACGGATGTTTGGTTCCCAGCCTCTGTCACAAGCCTGCCCACCATAGCATCAACTCTCTTAAAATATCCAAGGGTAACATTGCCATATCGCTTAAACTCATCCTCCGTGAACTGTGGATGGGTCCTGTCGCACAGGTGCCAGAACTCGTGCTGCACTATGTCAGTGCCATAGAAATGGACCATGAAGAAATCCCATTCCTTCTCTCGCATCAGGTAAAGCGTTGTTTGGAACCGGTATTGAAGTATTTTATAAAGTTCATCAATCAAACGCTGAGGGCTCTTTTCATTATGATGCAATTGATAGGGTCCGAACCTCTCTTCCAGTTCCTCTAGAATTGAGGGAGGGTAGGCAAAGTCTGTAGCCCCAAAAGGGGTTAGCAAACCACTAATAAAGAACCCTTTCGCCAAGCGAGGCGGCGGATAGGTAAAGGGAACATTGACCACACCCATACTCTTTCCGCCATGGGATAGAAGCTCCCAGAGTGTCACCTCGCGCAAATCGGGGAAGGTATTGAGCTCCTGGCTGTAGCCATTGCTTCGGCGACTGAAGAACTCATAGATACTGTGGTTTCCGGGGGATTTACCCGTCATGAACGAAGCCCAGGCCGGTGTAGTGAGTGGTGGATAGGTAGACAAAAGGGAACAGCACACACCACTCTCTCGCAAGGCTTTCAAATTGGGGAGATCCTCGATCCACGGATCGACTAGATCTAATGTCATTCCGTCTAGACCTATAACCAAGATCCTACGACCTTGCATGAGTCTCTCTCTTCTTCGCCGCCAAACAAGGATAACCGTTGGTCATAGAATACTGAAACAGTGGCATCCTATTGACAGCGATATCAAGGTGATGATAATTGGCGCTCAGTAGACTTTGCGCTCAAGCAACTCCTGGTACAACCTATCTATCTGCCTAATCATAGTCTCCACAGAGAAACGCGATAAAACCCATTCCCGGCCGGCCTGACCTATTGTCTGTGCCCGTGATGGGTCGTTTAACATCTCTACAATAGTCCTCGCCAATGCACTCGGGTCGTCCGGCTGTACGAGCAAGCCTCGCTCGCCATCTTTCACGATTTCTGGCACGCCATCAACTGCTGTGGCCACCAGAGGTTTTCCCATCGCCAATGCTTCAGCCAATACCCTTCCCATCCCCTCATACAATGACGTGTGTACAATAACATCACAAATGGCCATCATCCTTTCCACATCATCCCGATGCCCAGTTAGAACTACCCGGTCATCAAGCCTTAACTTCTTAATGAGGGCTTCTACTTCATCGCGCATGTCCCCGTCTCCTACCATCAGGCCCCGCACACGCGGAATGGTGGCTGCAACCTGAGCCAGAGCCTGAATAAAGCAAGTAGGATTCTTCTGGAACATCAATCGCCCTATGTTTCCCACGACAATTTCGCCATTCCTGATGCCCAGACTCGATTTGACGCTCAACACATCCACACTCACATTCGCAAATCTCTCGAGGTTTATGCCGCTATATATGGTCCGGTACTGGCTCTTCTTGCCAATGCCAAAGTTCAGTGCCTTTTCGATATTCAGATCAGACATGGTGATGAAGAAGTCGGTCCACTTGGCAGCCATTCTCTCGAGCTGAATGAAGGCTCTGCTTATCAAGGGATGCTGGTAATCGTGGAAAGGGAAGGTATGCACGCTGTGGATGACAACAGGCACCTGAGCCAGCCAGGCAGCCAGCCGGCCGAAGAAGCCGGCTTTCGATAGATGAGTGTGTACAATGTCAAAGTTTTCCTGTCGTATGAGCCGATAAACGCTGAGAAACGCTCGGGGTTCAGCCAAAGGGACGATTGGACGATACATATCGGCATTGACGATGATCTTCACATCAGTACCCGTAACCCGATCTAGGTAGTCCTGATCCCGCCCCGTGCAAAACCACATTCCATACCGCCTTTTGTCAAGCATGTTAACGGTCAAGGCTACATTGTCCTGTGCACCACCCGGCTGCATATGGGTTATTACATGCAATACCTTTGCCTTCCTCATGTGCCCACACTTTCGGGATTCTTAGCCGTCGCCATCCTTCTCAGTCCATCCCAAACTGATTGCAGAACGCCCTGTGCCAGAGCTCCAGAATCAAGAGGACATAGATTGGGCGGCTATAGTCGTTTGTCCCTTTCGAATGCTCCTCTATAAGCCATCGAACCCCTTTTGGTTCAAAATATCCTCTCCCCATGGAGATCGGGTCAAATAGGATGTCGGACACAAAATCCCTGAGTTCATTCCTGAACCATCGATCTAAGGGGAGATTGAATCCATGTTTCTTTCGCTTGATCACGCTTTCAGGCAGAATGCCTGAGGTAGCCTTCTTCAGGACATACTTGGATACGAAGCCATTCAGCTTTAGCCTGCTGGGAATGGCCGCAGCAAACTCGACCAATTTATGATCCAAGTAGGGCACACGTGCCTCAATTGAAGCAGCCATGCTCATTTTGTCAACCTTCATAAGCAAATCATCAGGCAGCCACACCTTGGTGTCTACATAAAGCCACTGGTTCAAAGAGGCTTCTCCGCGCCAGTCAGAGAAATGGGGATAAAACGGGGTCAGCGGGGTCCACCCACTTAAACACCGTTGTAACTGGTCGGTGTAAAGTCTTGTCTTCAGCTCAGGCGAAAAAACGGAGGTCCAATTGAGCCGCCTGGCGTCAGAGGAGACGACGCATAGGCTTTCCAGTCCCTTTTTGACCCTTTTTAAGCCAGGCAACCGGCTCACAGATTGACAGCAGGCATCTCTCACACCCGCGGGGAGCAGATGAAAATAGGGAGCAAACTGATCCCAGGCATATTGCTTGTACCCTGCACAGAGCTCATCAGCCCCTTCACCTGTGAGCACAACAGTGACGTACTCACTAGCAAACTCGGAGATCAAAAACGTGGGAATTGCAGCAGGATCAGCCAAGGGTTCATCGAGATGCCATACGACCCGGTGAAGCAAGCCGGCAATATCTGGCTCCACGGTGATTTCATGGTGTTCACATCCCAAACACGTAGCCGCCTCTCTAGCATAGCCCAGTTCGTCACCTTCCTTCCACCCAGCGAACCCCACAGAGAAGGTCTTTACTGGCTCATTGGAAAGCATTGACATCAATGCGACGACAGTACTAGAATCAATCCCACCACTCAAAAAGGCCCCCAGTGGGACATCGCTGACCAGCCGTAACTCGACAGCCTCCCGCAACGTTTCCAAGAAGAGCCCCGGAAGCTCCTCGTCTGGAATTTCCGTTTGAGAAACGGTGTTTAATTGCCAGTATCGTTTCTGTTCAACCTCGCCGTGCTTATAGATCAGATAATGACCTGGTAGTGATTTTCGCACAGATCGAAAGATGGTCAAAGGTGCCGGGATGTATTGCCATGTCAGATAACTATCCAAAGCCTCAAAGTCAACATCGCGCGATATTCCATCCCACTCCAAGAGCGCCTTGATTTCTGAGGCGAAAATCAGCTTGCCATCTTGAAAGGTATAGTAAAGAGGTTTGATTCCCAGCCGATCTCTCGCAACAAGTAACTTGGCTGTCTTGCTGTCCCACAGTGCAAAGGCAAACATTCCTCGTAGGTAGTTAACGCACTTCTCGCCATGCTCTTCATAAAGATGGATGATGCTCTCAGTATCAGTATAGGTGCGAAATTGGTGTCCTCGCCTTTCCAGCGATTCCCGCAGGGCAGGATAGTTATAGACTTCTCCGTTACAGACGACCCATAATGAGTGATCTTCATTATGGATTGGTTGGTGTCCAGTATCCAGGTCAATAATGCTGAGGCGACGCATAGCCAAACCGATTTGTGCCTCTTCATCTACAAAGAAGCCCTCATCGTTCGGTCCTCGATGGCGCATCACCTTGCACATTTGAGCCAGCAAGCCTTTGTTGACAAACCCTGCTGTGCCGCAGATTCCACACATAGATTCGTGCACCTTACTTGCCTAGCATCACCTTTGAACACTTGGACTAAATTGTTTGTTCCCCGTTCAAACCCGATGCTAGAGTTTCCCTACCCCGCTGGCTGTTTCTCTTTACACTTTTGCAACAGTATCCCAGTCTGAAAGCCACGAAACGCTTCATTCGTCACTGATAGAACCTCAAAGAAGGTTCCGAGGTGTTGCACTAAGTAGTTGGTATTGTAGAACACATGGGAGTAGACTGAGCGCCCAATCGTAAACATTCGAGCGTCAGATTCTTTAAACGTTTGAAACTGTTGAGACTGCAGTACCATTCTTGCCCATGGGTCGTGCGCCGCTAAATGACCTCGCATAATATCGAGTGACACGGTGTCGTGTACGGTCACATACAGCAACCCCTCGATTTTAAGTATCCTCCGCAGTTCTAGAAACCATGCATCTGCGAGATCATCAATATGTGTGAAGACTGACCCAGCATAGATAAAGTCGAAAGATCTATCTTCAAATGGTAGGTGAGGGTGTGTTGTTGTTGTAACAAATTTGAACGGTGGACTAAGATGTTTTTGACACCACACGATGTGTTCGGCGCTGATATCGACGCCCCACACCTCGCATGTTGCAGCAACGTCGGAGAGCCAACGCAGTAGTCTGCCCGATGCACAGCCAAACTCCAAGATCCGCATCCCTTGCCCTAGAGAAAAGTTTGATTGTTTGAGAATAGACAGCATCCTCTCTACATCTTCTTTGCCAGATGTTAAGAAGAGCTCGGTGTCCATCCCTCCTGTGCGAAGTCCTCTGGGTGGTATCGGCAATCCACGCTCATCGACCTCGATTTTATAACTGTCCTGGCGTGTAATCACATAACCATTCACATTACCGCCATACGGGTAGAGCTTTCCTGCAAGATGCGGATTCCCCATCAGTTGCGGACTTAGAACAGTGCCCACAGATTGCAGTACTGATTTTATGAACACTTTGCATCTGGGAGAAAAAGCGTCTATAAAACGATCGGATCTTGCCAAGGTTGTCCCTCCTATACGTGTTGTTCAGCTTTTGACCTTCGCAAACCACTCAAGCTCACAATCATCAGATCCCACACACAGACTGTGCTCCTATCTTGCCGAAAGCTTCCCTATATCAGTGGCCGCTTCTTTATACACTTTCAGGGTCTCTTCGGCCGCTTTCCTCCAGGAGAACAACTTTGCCCGGCAAAGTCCTCTCTGCGACATCTCGTTTCTCAATCTATCATCCGTCAGCACACGGAGCATCGTCGCAACCAAACTGCGAGTATCATAGGGATCAATCAACAACGCTGCATCTCCGACGATCTCGGGAAGCGAAGAGGTGTTAGAAGTGATAACGGGTACACCACAGGCCATAGCTTCCAATGGAGGGAATCCAAAACCCTCGTGAATAGATGGAAACACAAAAAGTTCTGCCATATTGTAGATATTCACAAGGTCCTCGTTGTTGACAAAGCCAAGAAACGCGATCCGATCTGCCATGTCCAAACTCTGCGCTGCATCAAGAATTGGGGCATAGTTGAATTCCTCGGGGCCGACGGCTATCAGCTTGTGAGGCAGGTTGGCTTCCTTTGTCAAGTTAGCATACGCCTTCAGTAAAGTCACCAGATTCTTGCGAGGATCAATGGACCCTACATGCAAGATATATCGAGAGGGTAGATGGAATTTAGTCCTAGTTTTCTCGAGATGCTCCTTATTGGTGATCGGCTTGAACATCTCTGTTAAGCCGGGATATACCATCGCTATCTTTCGCCTAGGAACAGCAAAGGTCTTAACGATGTCCTGTCGCGTGCTCTCTGAATCAGCGATTATTCTGTTGGCTCCCCGAGCCGCAACCGGCGTGGTATACCTCTTGTAGAGGATTTTGCCAGGTGTATAAGCCTCGCGAAAAACATAATGGGTCAAGTCATGAATTGTTACGACATAGGGACAGTCTAGAAGCGGCAGAACAGGCAACGACAGGTCTGGAAAGTGAACGAGATCAACTCCTTTGCCCAACAGACTGAATGGCAGCCAGAGCTGTTCCCATAATATGCGAGTCTTCGTTCCGACGATAGGTATCCCCGTAGTCAGGACTTGGAAATTGTCCTGTTGTGGGAGCTTGGCCAGGTTGACCCTAGAATTGACCAGTAACAAATACTTATTTTCTTCATCCACGTCAGCTAGAGCTTTGACCAGGTTCTCTGTGTACCTGCCAACCCCTAGGTGGTTCACCGATAGTATCTGGCAGTTTATGGCGATACGCATGTGTCGGCGCCCCCACCAAGTCACCTGGCTCTAAGATCTGACATGAAAGCCGGTTTCCATCTCATGCTTTTGCCAGTCGTATAGAAACCCTCTTCCTGATGGCCCGCCATGGATTTATGCAGAAGCCGATGTGGTCTACCCGCTCTAGCGGGATCCCTGCTCCCCCAAAGCAATAGCTGACGGCCTTGTGAGGGATTCCGCTACGCCTTCTGCTTTCCATATTCGATCAGAACATCTTCAAACAATGTCTCGAAGGCTGCCACATATCTCTCGAATGTATAGGCTTGTTTCACCCGCTCCCGGCCGGCCATCCCAAAGGCGCGCGCTCGTTCGGGATCTCGGGCGATCTCGACAATCGCCCCCGCCAGTGCCTGCGGGTCGAGGGGGGGCACAAGCCTACCGGTGACACCATCCTCGACCACCTCTAGCAGGCCGCCGTCGGCGGTGCCGATCACCGGCTTCTGCATAGCCATGCCCTCAATCATCACCTTGCCGAACGGCTCTCCACTGGAAGGGAGCACCAGCATGTCGATGGCAGCATAGAAGGGGACGATCTCCTCGCAGAAACCGGTAAAGATCACCCGCTCGGACAGCCCTAGTTCCTCCACCAGTTGTTGCAGGAACTCCAGGTAGTCCCGGGGGGCCGCCCAAGTGTCGCCGACCAGTAGAAAGCGAGCATTGGGGAACTCGGCCAGCACTGTCGGAGCGGCACGGATCAGCTCTTCAGGCCGCTTCATCGGATGAATGTTGGCGATCAGTCCGACCACAGGGTAGCAGCCGTCCAGACCGAACTTGGCTTGTACCTCCCTCGGGGAGATAGCTGGGTCAAAGTCCTCGATCTCCAGGGCGGGGTAGATCAACTCGACTTTATCTCTGCACCAATGGTCGTCGGCAAACAGCGACCTGACTGCCCCAGAGTTCACCACAATGCGGTCGGCCCAGCGGCCGAACAGGAAATTGATGATCCGGCGGGCCATTGGCCAGCGGTTGAGATCCTGCAGATGGGGTACAGCGGGGACGCTGACGTGGCGCGCAGCCAGCAGACCGTACAGGTGGGCGCGCAGAGAGTTGGTGTGTACCAAGGAGATGTCCCGCTCGCGGATCAATCGAGCCAGCGCACGCACGGCTGTGCGGACGGCCAGCGGGTAGTGGGCCAGCTTGAACGGATTGCGCGTACGCAGCAGCTGGTCCATAGGAACGAGGTAGCTCTCGATGCCGATTTCCGTCAGCCGCTGCCGGAAGCGGCCCTCGCCAGCCACAGCGGCGATGGGAACAAAGCGAGTGCGGTCAAGCCGACGCAGCAAGGAGAGCAACGTTACCTCTGCGCCACCCACCCCGATGCTGCAGTCCACAACTAGAACATTGACTGGCCGATCAGGAGACACGGTCCTCCTCCAGCAGTTCCTCGTACACGGCCCGGGTGCGTTGCGCCACCCCCTTCCAGGAGAACGCCTCTGCCCGGCGTAGCCCTCGCTCGATCAGCGTTGCCCGATGGTCCGGGTCTTGAAGAATTTGCACTACCGCATCCGCCATTCCCTCGTGGTCATCGGGCGCGAAGGTAAGTTGTCCCTCCCCCAGCACCTCGGGGATCGCGGCGGCGCTGGAGGCCACCACCGGCAGGCCACAGGCCATTGCCTCAAGCACAGGACGCCCAAACCCTTCATATGTAGAGGGGTACAACAAGGCATCTGCAATGTGATAGACGCTGATCAACTCATCCACCGCCAGCCCTTCTAGGCGTAAGATGCATTCCTGTAGCTCTAACTGGCTGACCAGCCGCTCCAGGTCAACAGTTAGCGGGGGCCCTAAACGCAAAAGCCGTACGGCGTAGTCAACTTTCCTTCTCACAAGAGCAAATGTCTTGAACAGAGCAGGCAGATTCTTGTTCGGCTGACAACTGCCGATGTGAAGAAGGTACTTACAGCCTGACCGAAGCCCCAGTTGTCTCTTGACACTTTCCAGGTCAGCCCCCTTACCTGGAGGCCTGAAGCAGTCTGCAACTCCATGGGGGATGACGATGATGCTGTCGGGGTCGTATCCTGTCTGCTTCACTACCTCTCGTTTCGTATGCTCAGAGATGGCGATGATCCTCCGCGCCCGTGCCATGTCCTTAATGCATTTCACAAACCATCTTCTCCCTGTGAGACGGCTGTAAATCGTGCGATGGATGCCTGGCACCTCCAGTGGTATGAGATCGTGGCACGTGACAACCGTTCTCTCTGGTGGCAAAACGGAGGCCAAGCTGCCAAAGCTATGATCCAGCACATGGTTGATCTCCCCTTGCATGCCCAGCGCCATGCGCGGGTACAAAACGCGCGTGGCTAATCCCTCGTTCGCCAGCGCCGCCAGGCGCCGGCTGCGCGAAAGGGGAGCGGGCAGCCGGGGGCCGGGGCCATAGCGCAACTCGAACGAGTCGTCCGGGCCAGCCTGGGTCCGCAACGCCGCCACGAGTTGATCGGCGTAGCGCTGCATGCTGTAGCCCCACTCTGTATCCAGGCCGCCGAAAAGCGCTACCCTCATCCGACGGGTAACTCCGCGAAGGTTCTCATGTACATGTACTGTTCAGAGGGCAACATAGGTGTTATCCCTCCCCAGAAAGAAAGCCGTCCCCACTTTTCAGGTTCCGTCAGCGGATGAAGCGACTCGTGTTGGGCGATGCCGAATTGCACGATCCAGTTGTTGAGCCAGAGCAACGCTAGTCGCGTGGCCGGACTCGCGTGAACCAACTCGCTTCACGGTCCAGGTGCTGCACAATTCGGGCGGGAGAACCTGCCACTAACACATACTGTTCATCAAACGATCTGGTAATCACAGCTCCCATACCCACGATGCTGTTCGGCGCTATTCGCGTCCCCGGGACAAAGAGAGTGTTTGAGCCAATGTAGCTGTTCTCACCAATCACGATCGGCTTGGCCACGAGGCAATTCTTCCGATAGTCAAGTCCGTGGGTCCAAAAAGTGGAACCGTGTCCTGCGATCGTTACGCTATTCCCCAGGCATAATGGAGCCTGGACATCGAAGAAGTGTCCCGTCATTATGTAACAGTCCTTGCCGATATACAAAGATGGGTCAGCGTCTTCAACAACTGCAAGCGAACTAGCAGGAACAGTCACGAAAGTGTTCCGGTTTCCCATTACTGTCTTATCCCGAATCTCAAGCTTTGGAATGTGTTGAAAGCGATTAAAGTGGCCGATTTGCACATCATCGCCGATCACCACTCGTTTGGCGTCAATGAACGATAGTCCGATGTACACGCGATTCCCGATTTTCCACCCCAGCAACCATCGGTACAGAAGGATCTTGATCTGTGACGGTAGTAGTGCCAACAGTAAAAGGCCAATTCTTCTCATTCTACATCTTCTACATCTCTTGTCCCGCTCGCTCTTGAAACTGTCGTGGGATCCGCTCTAGGCTCATCAGCAAGCCCATAAAGAACCAGAAGTATAGGTTTACCACCGGGTAACCCTCCAGGCTGCCAGCGAAATAGTTGCTGTAAGCCATGATTGTCATATAAGCCAGCAGGCCCACTGCGATTCTCTTTAAGAATGGATCCTCGAGACGGCGATAGGCAAAGAAGCCATAGATCCAGGAGCCCACAGTGATCCAGGTGAACAGGAGGAACCCAATCACCCCCATCTGCACGCCCAAGGCCAAAGCCACCGTGTCGGCGCCAGTCACGTAATAGCCGTGCCAGGTACATGTGTAGTTGGGCTCTACCCGTCGGGAAAGACGGCTGACCAGGTGGGCAGAGTCCGACAGGTGACCGAGGCCGCAGCCTTCGGGGATCTCGCGGAAGATAATGGTATAGGCCCACTCAATGAGTTCCCGCCGGTTGGTGAAGCTGACATCGTGCTCGGTGAAAGACCAGTTCACAGTTTGCCTCACAGCCGAGTTTATCGGTGCGCTCAGGGCGACGCCAATGATCAACAGCGCCAGCACCAGCTTGATCCGACCCCGTCGGTTGGGCCACAGCAGTACCAGCGTGACCAGCCCCATCACGGTACCCACCCACCCAGAGCGGCTCACTGTTAGCAGCATAACTCCCACAAACAAGATCGTTATGACCCACAGCAGCCAGCGCTTTCCCTGTGAAACACACGTGTCCCATGCCAGTGCCAGCGTAATCATCAGTGAGAGATAAAGAGAGAACAAGGACGAGGTTCCCAACGTAGAGAACACTCGCAGTTGTCCTTCGCGCCACGGGGCTACCTGCTTCTCACCTTCGATGCCCACGAGAAAGGGCTCGCCAGACGTCAGTGACATCTGGTACTGGTACACACCGTACAGGCTCACAGCAGTTGCCGTCGCCAACATAGCCCACGTAAGCGTTTTGAACTGGCTGCGGGAGGGCGGGTTGTTGGTCACCAGGAAATAGATCGGGATGTAGGTAGCGACGACCTTGAGGCCGGCGATGCCGCGTAGCAGCGATGGTCCCCTGAGCGCTTGCACGGCTGCCAAGACTGTGAACAGCAACACCGGCAAATCCAGCGGCGTGCGTTTCCACTCCTCCTCCTTGAACAGCCAACGCACCAACCATAGGACGACGAGCAACAGCGCAAAAATGTCTTTGAGCAGTGCCCCAAACATACCAAGGCCAGCGAAACGCAGACCCGACGCAAAGGGACCGTAGCACAGGAGCAGGAGCAGTGTCAAGTAAGGGTACTGGATAGCCAGGAGAAGAAAAGCGACACCCACAGCCAGCATGATGAACATCCTTGGACTCACAAAGGCGAATATTCGCGGCAGGGCTGCTGAGGTCAGCAGCACTCCCGCCACGATGCCTACAGTGATCGCCCGCCTGAGCAGTTGACCATCGCGCAATGAGTCTCGTACAGAATTCAGCATGCTCATCCTACAAGTTTCCTGGCTGCGATCAGCACCCCGTTCCCCCGTCGCGGGACGGTCAGCGGCTCCAAGGCTGCGAAGAACAGGATTGCTGGCAGCATACACACCCAGATGGGGCGACACGGGCGGAAGCGCTCGTCTAACTCTGCGGCCAGCGAGCCCAACAGACCAAAGGTGCGGCACATGCGGATCGGCTGAAGGCCAGCGCTCTCCAGCAGCTTTGCCAGTTCAGCTGGCGCATATCCCTCTCGCACATGGCCGTAGATTCGGTAGTCGGGCATCGGACTGGCGTAGCGGCGCTGATCCCGTTGCGGTGTGTGGGCTAGCAGCGTTCCCCCGGGCTTTAGGCTCCGGGCCAGCCTCCGGACTACCTCGTGGTCTTCCTCAAGATGTTCCAACACATCTACACACACAATCAGGTCATAAACTTCGCTTTCAGTCATTTCCAGCAGGTTTTGGGTTGCGGGATATAGGTTGTCCAATTCCAGCCTAGCCGCTATGGCGGTCAGGCGCTCAATTCTGACATTGTCTATATCGAGTGCCGTGACTTGGCAGCGCGGATAGCAGCGTGCCAGCCGCAGCGCGTAGAAGCCATCGCCACACCCGGCATCCAGGATCGGCAGGAGGTCCGTTTTGGCATTCAGCAGCGGCCGCAGAGCGCGGAATACGTAGCCAGCCCGGACCTTATCACCAACGCTGACCGCGCCATGCCAGCGGTAGAATAAGGCCCGAAGAGGATTGGTTTCGACCAGGTGTCTTTCACTGCCAAAAGACAGGCTTGCCTTCTCAAATTCCAAATGGCTTGGCTTCGTCACCTAACATCCGATTTCTCGAATTCGCCAGGACGCGCAGTGCATCCATCTTCCCCCACAAAGTGGGGCCCAAAAGGCGGATGAAGCTCAGGTTTCCATGACGTATTAACCGCTTCAAGCAAGTCTTGCCAAACACTGCCAGCCCCATCTCGGGGTAATCCCCCCATAGAAAAATCCAGAGCAAGCGAAAGAGTTGTTGGATGGAGCCGGAGTGCTTTAAGAGGGCATACAGGTGATTGTGATTGATCATGTAAAGATAATCCCCCAAAACAAAGTGCTGCTCGCGGTAGGCCATGGACCGACGAATGTAGTGATTAACTCGAATGCAAGGATCGTAAATGAGCGAATATCCTTGACGCTTGATATTTAGGCACGTTTCGAGTTCCCAATGGTGGGCAAACTGGCCAATGATGCCTGGATCGAGACGAGGAACGAGGTGCCAGCGATAGCTCATGTTGCAGCCCTTCAACAGGTCAACCTCAACCACTCGGTCACCCGGCAGGTGATGGTTACCGGTCACCTTGCCGAGCCAGCTCACTCTTCCGATGACTTCCGCGTTCCCTGTCACGCGCCGCCCGCTGTCGTAGATATAATCAGGACCTCCCACGGCGCCTATCTGGGGGTCACGGTAATGGGCCTCAATGTTTGCCAACCAATCTGGGAAGGCTTCGGCGTCGTCATCTATGAAGCACACCACATCTCCTGTTGCATGTGCCAAAGCTAGATTCTCCTGAGCCAATATACTTGGCTCGGGAGTCTTGATGTGGGCTAGGCCAGGCAGTTCGCCCGAGGTCTGCCAGCGCTCTAGAACCACATCGGTCGCAGTGTCGGTGGCCACGGTAGCCAAAATGACCTCGTCAGGAAGACGCACCTGACAAGCAAGGGATCGCAGGCATCTTTCCAGGTCATCGGGGCGCCCGTATGATACGACAAGAACCGAGAACCTCATGCCGACTGTATCCTTGCAATCAGTTCCTTGAACTCAGCGGCGGCACGATGCCAGATGAAACGATCCTGTACAGAATGCCGTGCACGTTCTCCCATTTCTTTGCGCAGGCTTTGATCAAGGATTAGGTGCTCCAGGGCTTTCTGCAGACCCCGGATATCGTCCCACGAATCGAGTATAAAACCCGTCTCACCATCACGGATGACTTCGGGCACACCACCCGTGCGCACGCCGATAACCGGCACGCCATGCGCCATAGCTTCCAGAAAGACAAAGCCGAACGATTCATACTGCGAAGGCAACGCAAATATGTGTGAGACAGCGTAGGCCAGGT
>Ga0180438_10004559_pt1 | contig 19872 bp, 11 predicted proteins | sample SS_ome_12_FD_132455 | JGI IMG/M metagenome (GOLD analysis project Ga0180438, IMG submission 132455) | Hypersaline lake sediment archaeal communities from the Salton Sea, California, USA - SS_3_D_2 metaG | ecosystem: Environmental > Aquatic > Non-marine Saline and Alkaline > Hypersaline >... | reverse complement strand
TACTAAATAGCCGTTCACCTGCCTCACGGGATAGGTCTGGGGTACGCCTACGATGATGACTTGCTTACCTGCCTCCCCCAGCATCTCCCACACCCGAGGCTCCTTCACGGCGGAGCCGGTGGCCATACTCATGTTCTCGTAGCTATAGTCAGCCCGATTGCGAAAACCGTAAAAGCCGAGGACGCCGGGATCCTTGCCGCTGGTCATCGAACTCCATGCAGGCACCGTGATGCACGGTATGGAACTGGTCAGCGGGCCATAGGCTCCCGCTTCCATCAACTGTCGCAAAGTGGGCAGCTCATCGCGCCACTGGTCAAACACCAGCACCGGGTCGCCGCAATCAAGGCCGATCACAAAGACCCTGGGTTCCTTTTTGCGGCGCAGGAAGTTAAGCATTATATCACTCGCCGTCCTGCTGGGGCCGCCTGGAATGGATACCTTCCATTAATATCTTTGATACCTCCGGCCGCGTGAATTCCTCGGGCAGCATCTCGCCTCGTTCCAACATCTGCCGTACCTGGGTGCCGCTCAGGTAGATCCAGTCTTCTTTGCTGTGAGGACACGTCTTGGCTGAGACCACGGCACCGCACTTTCGGCAGTAGAACGTGTAGTCGAAGAACAGAGGAGTAATACCGATTTCCTCAGGCTCAAACTCATCGAAAATTTGCTGAGCATCGTAAGTGCCGTAGTAGTTGCCGACGCCAGCGTGATCACGCCCGACGATGAAATGAGTACATCCGTAGTTCTTGCGAGCCATTGCGTGGAAAATGGCCTCGCGCGGACCGGCATAGCGCATCGCAGCCGGGAATACACCCAGGAGCACTCGGTCGGCAGGGTAGTAGTCCCGCAAAATCGCCTCGTAACTTTGCATGCGCACGTCGGCCGGGATGTCATCGGCTTTAGTTTCTCCCACCAGGGGGTGCAGGAGGAGCCCATCAGTGATTTCTAGAGCTGTCTTTTGGATGTACTCGTGGGCGCGATGGATTGGGTTTCGGGTCTGAAACCCTACGATGCGGCGCCACCCGCGACGGGCGAACATACGACGAGTCTGAGCAGGGGTATGCCGGAATTCCGGGAACTCTCGCGGTTGTGGCCAGTTGAGGAGCCAGATGTCGCCACCCAACAGGCTATTGCCGTGCCGGTAAAGGCGGGCAACTCCAGGATGTGCTTCGTCTTCGGTACGGTACACCTCCCGGGCCTCCTTGGCTGCATCGCGTTGGTACTTTTCGGCGACAGTCATAATTGCCAGGGGGGTGTCACCTTGCCACAGCGTGATATCTTGTCCTTCACTGATACCGGCAGCCTCATCCTCCCTAACAGCCAGTGTTACCGGTATCGGCCACACGAGCCCGCTATACAGACGCATTTCCTCAACCACACGGTCATAGTCCTGCTTGACCATAAACCCGGTCAATGGACTGAACGCACCGATTGCCAATAGCTCCAGATCCGATAGATTCACGAGGGATTCTAACTGCAGCCCTTTCAGTGTTATGGCTCGGGCTAAGGCTTCCTCTCGTTCCTCACCGCTGAGAACTCGATTGACCAGTTCGCCTCCATGTGGTTTGATCCCTCCAATTGGAAATTTCTCATCGGAAGCATTCATCTTTGTTTTCCAGTTCCTTTCGTGATGTGACATTGCTACTTTGATGCTGCCCGCGCACTTTATTACAATTTGATAAGAATTGAGTCTGAAACCACTTAGAATTTAATTAGAAATGGTTGGGCGTGAAGAGTGGATTCTGCAAACACCTTCGGGCATGATTCACGTCAATGGTAACATGGCTATCCTATTATCGCAATATGGTGCGACCAGAATGACCGGATATGCGCTAGATGTTTCATTCAGGTAGGGATGCCTGGTGGCCTGACGATCTTCGGTTTGTGCTTCTGACTTATTGGGTGTATATTTTGTCTTGGGCTTGCTTCGTTTACATCCCGAGTTGCGGCTAATATGGGTAGGGGGAAAAGTGCTGAAAACATCAACTAGACCAGATATCGTGTTCATTGTGCTCGACACACTCCGGGCGGATCGCCTGTCCTGTTATGGATATCCTCGTGATACGACTCCTCACATCGATCAGTTTGCACAAGGTGGCACTCTGTTCGAGCGGGCCATGGTGCCTGCTCAATGGACCATTCCATCTCACGCATCGCTGTTCACTGGTGAGTATCCCACCACACATATGACTAACCAAATCTACGATGTTCTAGATGAGGATAATGTGACGCTGGCTGAGCTATTGAATCATAATGGTTATGAAACAGTTGGCTTCTGCAATAACCCATTGCTTGGTGTGGTGGAAAACGGGCTGGATCGTGGGTTTGAAGCATTCTACAATTACGGTGGCGCAGTACCCAATCCTCCCGACATTTCCAAGTCGCGGCCCAAGCTGGTTGGCAAGCTCTTCGAAAGCTATGTCCGCATTATGCGGCGTGTTACCACGCCTATTCAGAATCAATTCGCTCACAACAATTTTCTGCTGCGCATCGCCCTAAATCCGTTCATAGCCTCCATCTGGCAGAGGCGTGGCAATTTTAAGGGCAATACGGTTCGTTCGCTGCGTGACGTGTTAGGGTATCTGCGTATACACCGAAATGCTTCAGAGAGGCGGCCACTCTTTGCCTTTGTTAACTTGATGGAAACCCATCTTCCATTTTGGCCGCCAGCCCGCTTTGTCCGTAAGTTCGCCCCTTATTACCAGCAAGATCGTGAAGCGCGTGATTTCATGCGCTATTACAACCTCCAGCACTACGCTTGGATGGTCCCCCTCACCGAGCCACTCAGCCAAGTTGGCGATCGCACCCTGAATGATTTTTACGACGCCGAGGTAGCTTATGAGGATTTTCTGTTGCACCGTCTTCTAGATTTCTTGAATGAGCCGGATGTGCGGGATGACACTATGGTCATCATCACCTCCGACCACGGTGAGGGTATGAACAACCACGACTTTGTTGGACATTCCTTGGTGGTCTACGACGACTTACTGCGCGTACCCCTCATCATTAACTATCCCAGACTATATCCGGCCGGCAAACGTGTCTCGACCCCAGTCTCAACCCGACGTCTATTTCACTCGGTGCTGGAGGCGTCGGGGCTTTCTCCCAATGGTAATGGCACGAGTGGTAACGGTGCACCGATTGATGTGCAAGGCTTGAGTCTGGCTCGCTCCATTGATGGTCCGGACCCAGAGGGCGGGTTGGTTTTTGCTGAGGCTTACACACCTGACACTTTGCTGAGCTTGATGGAGAGCATGAATCGGGATGCCATTGACACTTTCCGGTGCCGGATGATGCGCCGCGCTATTTATCGGGGGCAACGCAAATTGATTACAGTCGGCGACAGGCCAGACGAGTTGTTTGACGTAGTGGATGATCCTGGCGAGACCCGCAATCTGTTGGGCGAGAACCCGAATGAAGTGGCTCAACTCGAACATGTTTTAGCGTCTTTCGTGAAAGAGTCTGAAGAACGCCGTCCTGGCAATTGGGAGGAGTCTCGCCAGGTGAACTTAGATGACGAAGCGCTGGCGGATCGTTTGCGGGCCCTGGGTTATATAGAGTAGGGACTCATTCCCCTCTTGTGTCATAATACGCAGTGCGCGATACGCAGTACGCAATATGTAGCAGAATTGCGTACTGCGTATTGTATAACCGTCAAAGTGCTTGTCCACAGATAGACTTTGTGGGGGAATGCCAGGCTATAATTGGACAAGGACAGATTAGAAAAAAACCAGAATGGGTAGAAAGCCATCTTCGAAGCGTTTGCCTCAGCTTGAACCTCCCACTGCTAGCTCCTCCTTTGCGCTAGTTCTATCTCGGTCCCAAGTCTTGGTGGGTATGATTGCGGTATTGCTGGCTGGAGCGGCGTTTCGTCTTGTTGCTATTGACCGATTGCCGCCTGGTCTGTCGCACGATGAGGCCTACATAGGCGTCACGGCGCTGGAGGTGTGGCTTCAAGGCCGTCGCGAAGTTTTTTTTGAAATCTACAATGGCATTGAGCCTCTCATAGTCTACTGGCAAGCGCTCTATTTGAGGCTGTTTGGCATCACACCGGTGGCTATGCGCCTGGTCAGCGTGACGTCCGGGCTGCTCATCATCCCACTCACATACGCGCTGACCAATCGTCTCCTGGCATTTGATCTAGGGCCTCGAATGGCGAGGGTCGGGGCCCTGCTCGCCGCGCTGGGGATCAGTCTGTCCTTTTGGGCGGTCTTCATCAGTCGTCTGGCCCTGCGTGCTGTGACCCTTCCTCTTCTGATATTGCCTGCCTTCTACTGCCTCTGGCTCGGGTTAACCGATAATCATTCTGTCTCTGGACGGCGTTTGATCTATTTTGTGCTTGGAGGGGTGTGGCTGGGGGCGGCGATGTATACCTATCTCTCTAGCCGCTTTTTGCCCTTTATCCCACTGCTTTTTTTCATATATTGGGCCCTTCGAGGACAGGTGCGTCGTGAACATTGGCTGGGAATGGCTCTTTTCTTTGCTTTCTGGGGACTGGTCTTTGCCCCGCTTGGCCTCTACTATCTCAATCATCCCGAGGTGTTCGGACGACGGGCGGGGCAGGTACTCAATATACCGTTAGCCCTCGCTGGCGACCCGCGCCCTCTTCTTGACGACACGCTGCACACGTTGGGTATGTTCAGTGTTGTGGGGGCCAAAACGAGCCGCTATGGGTTAGCCGGTCGTCCTCTCTTTGATCCGTTGGGGGCTATTCTCTTTTTTGCGGGATTGGTTGTGGCGTTGGTTCGACTACGTCGTCCTGCCCGGCAATCTGCCCCTTATGCTTTTCTGCTTATCTGGTGGCTGGTGATGTTGGTACCTGATTTCATTACTGGCGAGAGTCCTCATTTCTTGCGGACGGTTGGCGCCCTACCACCAACCTATATCCTCTGGGCGGTGGGTATCTTGAGCATAGGCACGTGGCTAATGCCTCGAGCCCCAGTCGCGGTCCGACGATTGGCTCTTCCAGTCCTAGTGGTGTATTTGGTGGCCAGCGGTTGGTTCACAGTGCGTGATTATTTTGGACGCTGGGCGTCGGATGCCGAAGCGCGTGAGATTTACGGCGCTGATTTCACCGAAGTTGCCCGTTACCTGCAGGCCAGTCAGGATTTAGCGGGTCCCGTGCCCATCTCGGCTGCCTATTATCGCGACTGGGATCGCTTTCGGCTCGACTTACTGATGCACCATAGCCCACCCTTCGTCGTTTGGTTTGACGGGCCACAAACTCTCTTGCTACCTCCCCCTGGGACTGGTTTGAATCCTCCCTACATATTCCCCCGCTCTGCACCGCCTCATCCCTACTGGCTTGAGTTCTTGGAGCCTGAGGTCTTGGGGGATGAGATATCCGTGTATCGGTTGAAGTCAGATGCAACGCTTGACCTTGAAGCTCGGCTGGATGTGGTGATTGACGGCTCAGAGACTGCATCCCCCTCTGGGACCCTACAATTATTGGGTTACCAGCTTGAGGGCGACGCGCAGGCGGGTGAGGTATTGCGTTTGTTGCTTCATTGGCAGCCGTTGCAAGATGTGCCCGGCGACCCTGATTACGCTTTTTTTGCTCATTTACGTGATCAGCAAGGCTACACTTGGGCACAGGTCGATGCCAATGGGTACGCTGTAGTCGACTGGCAGCCCCAGGTGCAGGTCCTGCAATGGCTTGAATTACCGCTTCCCCCGGACTTGCCCCCATTGTCCTATGATCTCGTGTTAGGGCTGGAAGATCGAGGTGTGGGTCAGCCTCTTGGCACGCCTATCGAGATAGGTACCATTACTCCCTCAATTGCCAACACATTCCCATCGCCTGATGACTTTATCGTTCCCAATGCCAGCGATGTCTCTGCGGGAGCCTGGTTCACGCTGCGTGGTTATTCGTTAACTCCCCGTTTTCTTCAGCCGGGGAGCTCGACGCACGTTACTTTATATTGGCAAGCACAGCTTGCGCCTGATGCTGACAACACTTTGGCACTTTGGCTGGTTAATCAGTCAGGTGACCTGTTTCCGCTGGAAGACCGTGAACCGTTGGGCGGTGGTTATCCGACCGGCCGTTGGAGCGCCGGCCAGTGGGTGCGTGACCGATTTGATATGACCCTTCCACCCGATTTGCCGAGTGGTCTGTACGAAGTGTTTGTCGGTTGGCGCGATCCTTCGGGAGCATGGCTACCGGTTCGTGATGAAGCTGGTATCACGTTGGGTGAGATATTTGTTGCTGATCGCTGATCATTACTGGAATATACAATTATCTTCAAGATCTAATTCTGCTGGGTAGATCCCACTTTTATTGGTAGACTTCAATTGCTGTGATGAGGTCAAGCGGGGGCGACAAGTGGAGTTTAAGACGTCTTCATATCGTAGTGGATTCATCGGGCTGGCGGTTGCCGGAGGGTTGTTGGTCTTGACAGTCGGGCTGAGTGCTCTGATTGTCACAATAGGCGAAATATCGGTGCATCAGCCGCTTTCGCTGTTGGTCCTGGGCCTGGGTGCTGCTCTAGTGCTCATCCTGGTAGCTCTGACCTTGGTGCTCTATTGGTCGATCGCTGCCTTGCGTTTGTGCTACCGCCTGGACCGCAATGGACTCGTAATCTATTGGGGAGCTTCCAAGCTTGTTGTGCCCATAGAGCGTATAGAGAGGATCACGTCAGGTGAAAAATTCATGACGAAAGGGGGTGAGTCGTCTGAATGGCGTGCCTTTCGAGGCATAGGTTGGTCTGGACTGAGAGCTGGCCGAGCTTTGCTAGCCGACAACACGTTGGCTCGCGTGTATACGACGTCGCCCTTGATTCAGAGCACTGTTGTGCTAACCCCTGATCACGCCTACGTCGTGTCACCTCGTGATCCAGAGGCCTTTGTCGAAGCCTGGCGCGTGCGTCGTCCCTTGGGGCCGACCCAGAACTGGCAAGAGGGGGAGCGGCGGGCGTGGTTACTGGATTTGCCTATTTGGCGCGACCGGATAGCCTGGATATTGATAGGGCTTGGCATTCTGGCAAATCTGACCTTGCACATCTATATATCCCTCGTCTATGATAACTTGCCAACTATGCTCTCCTTTCACTTCGATGCGCTAGGTCAAGCTGACCGCATTGCCAGTCGAATTCAGATTCTCCGGTTGCCTCAGGTAGCTCTACTTGTACTTGTGCTGGATTTGGGTTTGGGGTTTGTTCTTTATCACCAGTGGCGCGTAGGGGCATACCTGATTTGGGGTGGAGGATTAGCACTGCAACTGCTTGTATGGGGTGCGGTATTCACTATCATTTGATGATGGATTTTGTTTCCCCATCGTCGACTTCTTTCGGGTCTCATTTCATCTATATCGGCTTTTTGGTCTCTAGCAGCTTGTCGGAGAAAGACTTCGGAAGTTTCCAATGACATCTCTGCAAGCATACTTACCTGTCCTTTTCAGCCAATCTGGCGGCAAATTCATCTTCTAAAACTTTCGAAGTCTAGAAAGATCACCCTCTCCGACAGACTGCTAGCCAATGAGTACCATCTAAAAAGAGAACAAAAAGGTGTAAAATGTGATATAATTGACTAGAAACGTAACCCATTCCCACCATCCAGGAGAGCATCATGCCCGATTTGGTTGGTCATACATTGGGCCAATATCGCATTGTCGAGCAGATCGGCTTGGGCGGTATGGCAACTGTCTACAAAGCCTATCAACCGGCCCTCGAACGCTATGTGGCGATCAAAATCCTTCCTGCCTATTACGCCCACGAGCCTGGTTTCGCTGAACGTTTCACCCGTGAGGCCAGAGCCGTGGCCAAGCTCACTCATCCCCACGTTTTGCCCATTTACGACTTTGGACAAGAAGATGGCCTGAGTTACATCGTAATGCAGTGTGTAGACTCTGGCACTCTCAAGGATATGATGGGCCGGCCCATCAATCTGATGACCGTTGCTGACATCGTCGAGCAGTTGGCCGAAGCGCTGGACTATGCCCACGAACAGGGAGTCATCCACCGCGACGTGAAGCCCTCGAATGTATTGATGGATCGGGGACGCTGGGTGCTTCTCAGTGATTTCGGCCTGGCCAAGATGGTCGAAGGTTCGGTGCAACTCACCGGATCGGGCGTTGGGGTTGGCACACCAGCTTACATGGCTCCAGAGCAGGGTCAGGGTCTCAAAGTAGATGAGCGGGCTGACATCTATTCGCTTGGGATCATTCTGTACGAAATGGTCACTGGGCGAGTGCCTTTTGAGGCTGAGACGCCGATGGCCATCGTGGTCAAACACATTACAGAACCTCTTCCTCTTCCCCGCACCCTTAACTCGGATCTGCCTGAATCGGTCGAGCGGATTATTATGAAGGCGTTGGCCAAGAACCCCGAAGACCGCTACGAAACGGCAGGGAAGATGGCCGCCGCCCTGCGGAAAGCTATCGCCGGGTTGGACACCGCATTGGCCGGCGCGGTGTCTTCTCCGCCGGCGGGTGTCGTGGAGGCAGTTGAGGCGCCTACAGTCTTGGATGATGGAGGTGCTACTCAGGTGGTACCGCCTCCGGCTGCTCCCCCAGTGCCCAGCCAGAAGCGTTTCCCGATTTGGCTTGTGGCAGTGTTAGGTGTCTTTTTGCTGATTCTGCTGGTTGGATTTTTTGCCTTGATCCGGCGGGCTCGAATTGAGCGTTTCCAGCAAGTCGTTCAGGCAACGCAGACGGCCGAGGCCCGGTCCATTGTCCCCGAGGCGCCGTTGGAGTCCGACGAAGCTGATTTGCCCCCCCCACCAGAGGAGCTGCCTCCCGGCGCGGCAGAGCCCTTTGTTGAGCGGGCGCTGGCATTTGTTGAAGAGACTCCACCTGTCTTTGAAGATGATTTCCGGCAGGCCAACCGTGGGTGGCGACTGGTGAATGATGAGTATGGGCAGCATGTTTCCTATCAAGATGGTGCCTATGTGGTGCATGTGCCTGAAGCCGAGGGAAAGGAGAACGTTGCCAGCATCCCATTGCCGCTTGATATGTCGCCAGCCGACTTCATTTTGCAAATGGACCTCGTTACCCTGGAAGGCGGTCCAGGGGCGACTTGGTCGGTTGCATTCCGCGCCAAACCCGAGAGCCATCTCTTTGCCGGGCTGGGCGTGGACCCGCCTGCATTTGGCATAGGACTCACCGAACCGGACGCGGAGATTATGCTGGCTTCAGGGTCGGCTGAGAATTACAGGCCGGATGAGGTGATGCAAGTAACGCTGGTTGCAATCGGGCCGAACGTCGCGCTGTATCTGGATGGTGAGCGGGTCGGGGTGGCACATACTGAGTTTACACGTCCCGGTAGGCTCGTCGTAAATGTCATAAACAGCGGGGATCCAATGGTTGCCTACGGCCTTGATAACGTGCGTGTGTGGGACTTGACGCTGCCGCGCAAGCCTCCGGACGCCAGCCAAGAATTACCGCCGGCTTTTGATGACTTTGAAGATGGGCGGACCGACGGCTGGGACCTGGGGCCAGGATGGGAGATTGTCCAGGAGGCAGATGGCAACCACGTACTGCAAAGTGAGGTTCCTGGCTTGGCTGTCTTTCCTAGGGTCAGTGAATGGGGTGACTTTCACTTGCGCTTCAGGGCCAAGCCCCTTGACGGCGACATTTTGCTCTTCTTGCGCGGTGATCCTGGTGACTCTGACGATCCAATTAGGACAAGCTACCTGGCACATTTCATGCCAGATGCGGTCGTGCTCCACCGGTCGGAGGACGGCCAAGGCCAGCAGGTGACTGGTGAAGGCGATCGCCCGATCCTAACTGTTGGCGAATGGAATGAGATTGACGTGGTCATCCTTGGTGGACACATTGAGATCATAGTCAACGGTGAGCCTGTGTTGATCTATGACGACTCCGAACCTTTGGGTCCTGGTGTCATCGCCTTTGAAAATGTTGATCTGCCTGCCCGATACCTGATTGATGAGATATTGATCGAACCTGTCCATCCGTAGAGCACGCTTGCGTACGGCCCGGCATCTGGATCGGCAATGCCTATGCCTCAGAGGAATAGTCCTATGTGCAAAAGACTGCGTCCATACCTCGAACGATTCTGGATCTGGCTGGGTGGGGAGCCGCCGTCAGTCGAGAGCAGGGTCTCTATGGACCTTGGCGCTGGCCAATTCGAATACATTGTGCAACCAGGCGATACTCTTAGCAGCATCGCCCGTCGCTTTGGTACATCGATCTGGGTCCTGGCTGACTTAAACGACTTGGATGATCCCAGCTCGGTTAGCGTCGGACAACGACTGCTTATTCCGCGCCCTGGCGTATCGCTGGCGGTTCCATCACGTTCACCTGAGGCCGAGTCCGAATTGCTTTTAGAGACCGAAGCTGGACCTTTCTTATACATTGTCCAGACCGGTGACACGTTGGATTCGATAGCAGGGCGTTTTGGTGTGGCGGAGGCAGCTATTCTTGAGACCAATCGTATCCAGGACCCAAGCCTGATCCATCCGGGCCAGCGTCTCCTCATCCCGGAACCCGAAACCCAGCTTGGACCAGAGCCTGTGCCTGCCACGGAAGCTGAACCAGGCCCAGAGCCGAAACGCCCTGAACTGAAACCTATCGTGCTTCCTTTGCCTGGATTCCCTCCCGAGCGGGTCGCCGAGGATGGGTTATGGCCTATCCCCTGGCCGGACGAAGCGATACGCGGTATATATGTTTCCTACTTCGCTCTTGGCCATGAGGCGCGCCGCCGGCGCGTTAGTGATTTGTTGACCAAGACGGAAATCAATGCCTTGGTGATTGACGTCAAAGGCGACAATGGATTGATAAGTTATCCAACCCGCGTTGCCTTGGCCCAAGAAATCGGCGCTGCCCGACCTACTGCCCGCGATTTTGACGAGTTGATGGATTTTTTCAAAGCCAACAACGTCTACACCATCGCTCGCATTGTCGCTTTCAAAGATCACCTTTTCGCTGTTGCGCATCCTGAGTGGGCGGTCCAGCGTGAGGGGGGAAGGTTGTGGCATGATCAAGGGGGACGGGCCTGGGCCAATCCCTTCACGCAGGCCACTTGGGAATACAGTGCCGACCTGGCCGAAGAAGCGGCTCGTCGTGGCTTCGACGAGATACAGTTTGACTCCGTGCGCTTTCCCATACCGAGTCAGGAGGGAGCACCTCAATTTTCCCAGTCATCCGATCGTGGGTCCCCGGTGGAAGCTATCACTTCCTTCCTCAGCTACGTTCGTGGGCGGTTATCTTCACTGGAGGTACGCGTTGCGGCTAATGTATTTGGTTATTCATGCTGGCACGAGGATGCTACGTTTATCGGTCAGGACATAACGCGTATGGCCGATTATCTTGACGTGCTCTGCCCAAAGCTTTATCCATCCACGTTTGGACGTGGAATCCCCGGCTATAAACACGCTATTGCCTATCCCTACGAGATTGTGCACGAGAGCATGAAACGACTCGCTGACCAGGTAAGTTCACCCGATTGTCGTGTTCGTCCCTGGATCCAGGATTTTCCAGATTTTCGTTTTGATAGGCGGTTTTACGGATCGGACGAGGTACGAGCGCAGATACGGGGTAGTTTTGACGCTGGCGGCGATGGGTATATGGCGTGGGATCCTAAGAATAGATACACAGCAGAAGCTTATTTTCAAAAAACTATTGACATGAGCCTATCAGATGACTATAATTAGGTTGTGAATGTAATGTACAAAGTGCCTCTGAGCTTTCACAACGAGTTGTGAGCGATCTGAGCACTTAAAAGTCGTGTTGTGTGTCGATTGCGTTTCTGACAGTAATCCGAGCATAATCGCAGGGTTGCTGGCTTTGCCTAGATTGATGCTTCTTCACCGAAACAGAAAACATATAGGTTGGTACTGATGAATGATTTGCCGCAGGTGTACCGGAAATATGAATTGTTATTCACCCCCCATCTCATTCCTGAATTGCGTGACTTGCGCGGCGAGGAATGGCGGAAATTAATAGATTACCTCTCAGCACTGCCAGAGTCCCATCCTGAAGCGCTGGCTTTTTCGCTGATGATGATCCGGCTCGGTAGTTGCCTGACGTGTGAGATGGATAGTTACCGGGCGCAAAGAGGTTGTGCTCTGTGTGCGCGACAATCTGTGCTTAGCTTTAAGGGAAGTGACAAAGAGTTAATCCAGCGCTATGAACGTGCCAAAAAAGAGATCAGCCGCTATTTAGAAGTTAACCAGCCCCCCTTGGAGAAAGCAGCATAAGACCAGGCTTTGCCTAGTACACTATCCAGATCACACCCAAGGATCTTTGGACAAGACAGCTCCGTCTTGTCTCGTTCGCATCCTTCAAAGACGAGGTAAAAGATATGGATTCACTGCCTCCACTACGCGTCAACTTCTGGAATATTCCGCATTGGGCTCAGATTTTTCTCTACTTTACCATGGCCATTGCTGTCTTGGCTATGTTGCTTGGCATATACTGGCGGATTCGAGTATGGCGCAAGGGGCGTTCAGAGGCTCGTTTCGACCGTCTTGGTGAGCGATTTGGCCGTCTCACGGAATATGCGATTGCTCAGGTAAAGATCCTCAATCAGCGATACCCCGGGGTGATGCATTTCGGCATCTTTTGGGGTTTCATCCTGTTGTTCATTGGCACCGTCCTGGCTACCCTTGACGCCGATGTTTGGGAAGTGCTAGGTGGCAAGCTGCTCACCGGTACCATCTATCTCATCTACGAATTGGTGCTTGACCTGGCCGGTCTGTTGTTCGTCATAGCGCTGGGGATGGCCATCTATCGTCGTTACGTCCGTCAACCTGATCGGCTCGGCCCGACGCGCTTGTTCGGCGGCTTTGTTTTTACTTTGACCATATTGCTTGTCATCAACATCACCGGCTTCCTGGTCGAAGGTTTGCGGCTTGCGGTTGTTCAGCCCGCATGGGGGCCTTGGTCCTTTGTTGGATGGAGCAGCGCTCAGCTTTTCTTGGCCACAGGTATGGACGAAGTGGCTCTGCGCTCCATTCACCTCAGCTTCTGGGTGCTGCACTTCGCACTGGTTGGAATATTCATTGCCACATTGCCGTACTCGACTCTCTTTCATCTCTTCACGGCGCCGCTCAATGTTTTCACTTCGTCCTTCAGGCCGGCTGGTGAACTGAGGATCATCGAGAACATTGAAACTGCCGACATCCTGGGCGTGGGTGAGTTAGCCGAATTTTCCTGGGCGCAACTCCTGGACTTCGATGCCTGTACCGAGTGTGGGCGTTGCCAGGTGGTTTGCCCAGCCCACATGGCTGGCACCCCGCTCAATCCCAAGAGGCTGATTCTTGACCTACGTGACTATATGACTGATCAAGCGGGTGACCTCCTGGCAAATGGAAACGGCCACCAGATGGATGGGCTGGATATGGTGGGCGACGTTATTACGCAGGAGACGCTCTGGTCTTGCACAACCTGTCGTGCCTGTGTGGACGAATGCCCCGTGCTCATTGAGCATGTGGACGCGATTGTTGACATGCGTCGCTACCTTACTCTAACCATGGGAAGTATTCCTGGCACAGCCGCGCTAGGCTTGCAGAACCTGAATCGCGCTGGTAATCCATGGGGGCAACCATCGACCGCTCGCAGCGAGTGGGCTCAGGGTCTCAACGTACCTCTGATGGCCGACAAGGGAGAGGCTGAGGTGCTGTGGTGGGTCGGCTGCGCCGGTTCCTACGATGAGCGCGGTCAAAAGGTCAGCAAAGCGTTGGCAAAGATCTTCAATGCTGCCGGAGTCGACTATGCTATCTTGGGACAAGAAGAGACGTGCAATGGTGACCCAGCACGCCGTCTGGGCGATGAATATACCTTTCAGGTGATGGCGCAGCAAAACATCGATACTCTCCAGCAGTATCAGTTCAAACGTATTGTAACTGCCTGTCCCCACTGTTTCAGCACGTTGTCCAATGAATACCCGGACCTTGGCGGTAAATGGGAGGTGGTACATCACAGCCAATTTGTGTACGACCTGATCGGCGCTGGCAGATTGAACTTCGGCCAGTCATTAGATCACACCGTCACCTTTCACGACTCTTGCTACCTGGGTCGTTACAACGGCATATATGAGGCGCCACGGGGCGTAATCACAGCCATCCCTGGTGTCGAATTGGTGGAAATGTCCCGCGCTCGGGAAAAGGGACTGTGTTGTGGTGGTGGGGGGGGCGGTATGTGGCTGGAGGTGCACGGCGAAAGACGTGTTCAAGAGATTCGATTGGAGGAAGCAGAGGCAACCCGCCCAGACATCGTCGCCTCCGCCTGTCCCTTCTGCATGCTTATGTTTGACTTGGGCGGAAAGACGCTCGAGTTTGACGAGAAAGGTATCGAGCTCAAGGATATCGTGGAATTAGTGGCCGAGGCGTTGGAGGTGTAGCTGGGAGTTGCTGGTGACCTGGCGGCCTCGACAAGGCTTTTGGCTCCGGGTGCGATCCAGATTTCTAATTGGCGCCGCCGTCTACCTAGTATTTCGCGGCCTAAATAGCTGACAAGCTGGGCAGGATGTTATTCCCGTCATGCCAGACTGACAGCGTGTGAAGCACCGCGAAATACTTAAGCAGTTGGGCGTTCAAGCCTACAATTACTGTGCAGCTATTTGTGCCCAACTGCACTAGAGTTTGGGGCAGACCCTCTGGGCTCCAGCATATTTGACACAATAAGTTAAGTCAGGTACAATCTCACACGTGTGCTTTGTGGCCCATTCGTCTAGAGGCCTAGGACGCGGCCCTCTCAAGGCTGAAACAGGGGTTCGAATCCCCTATGGGCCACTTTTTGTTTTGTTCCAGTATGATCATTCGATACTGTGTCGCTAAAGAGTCGCGCCCCAACCCATGTAGTGGCGGCTCTTTTTTGGTAGCAATCGCATAGTTTCCCTTGCTTACCTACCCTTCGCCTGCCAGATGTCCCACCACAATTAACCGTTCCTCGTACGCTCCTAGCTCGTCGCTCCAGTTGCTGCAAGTGATCAGCGTGACACGGGCCGTGTCACTGGGGAAGGCGACTTGGACATCTGTGCGATCCACCAGTTGGCGATAGTCTACGACATACGTGTATGACTGGTCTCCTGCGTAGAGAATGATCGGTTCGCCCTCTTCCAATTGTCCGAGGCCGGCGAACGGGCCATAGACGTTGTGGGCGATGGTTACGTGGCCGGCCAGAACGACGTTACTGGGATCACCGGGGCTGGCGGTTCCCTCCAGGTGTCCTACCCAGTCCTGGCCTAAATGATCAACCTGCCACGTTTGATTCTTAATAGGGGAAATAGTAACCGGTATATCCAGGTTCATTGCTGGGATGACCAGCCTTGTTGCTGGACGTTCAGGTAAAGGCGAACTTGGACGGATGGGAGACTCGATGGCAGTCTCAAGCTGTGGCTCAGCCTCCACTTGGGGGTTAGTCCCCGCGACTGTGGGGGGAGGCGTAGGCGCAACAGGCTCGGGTGGCGGTGGCGCTGTTGCTTCGGTTTCTGAGGACTCGGCTGGCTGCGGTGGTGGCATTGCCCCGCTTGGGGGCATTTGGGGTGTAGAGACAGCAACAAAAACGGGAGTCGGTGATGGTGGAAGTGTGAGGCCAGGCAGGGGGTCATTGTGTGACACGACCGGGCGCGCCGACTGTCGTCCCTTGACCATTTCGGCTAATAACTCATCAGGACTGTTCCCCTCTCGGGCGGCCGTCCAAGTCACAATGCCACCAACGATCGCCAGGCTTACACAGGCGACGATGGCCAGTGGTATCACAGCGCCGAGACAACCCGAACTCTTTCGATTCATACTTGCCTTTTCCTAGTTCCACATTCTGGGTATTTATATGGATATCCTGGCAGGGCAGCATACCATATTCCTAGTGGTAGGGCAAGTGGCGGGTGGTTTTTGGGGGGTGGCGGATATCGAGCTAAACGGACAAGGTTTTGTAGATTTTGGTAGTCTTAGCTGCTGCCTCTTGACAGACCTACGGCTTGAGTCAAGTGTCGGGTGGCATCCGAAGTCGATTCTGAAAAAACTCTAATGAAGTTCTAGCTTGACAACGACTCTTCGTATGATACAATGGTAACGATAACACTTTCTTGTTTTCCTTTCGCCCGCGCCTGTTTGGCAGCCTGTGCCCTTTATACACCATGCAATTCTGATCAGTATGGCGCTGAGAGAGATCTGTGACAGAATTGGTTCCCAAAGAAAAAAAGAACTTGGCGTCGAGGTTTGAAGGGTAGCACGGTCCACATTCGTCGGGCCCTATTCAGAGTGACCTGACAAGTTGGAAGATGTTTCAATACATACGCCGATTTTTCGGTTATTTCAATTCTCATATTCGCTTCAAAATCATCCTGCCTTTTGCCCTCCTCACCATTATGGTGGCTATCACTGGAATCTATCTGACCACTCAATTGATAGCTGGTTCGTTGGAGGAGCGCTTCACAAGACAGTTGCTTGATACTGGAATTACCGCTGGAAAGGGTCTGTTTCAGCGGGAACAATTGCATCTTCAAGCGCTACGAAGCATGGCCTTTACTGAGGGTATTGATGAGGCAATGCTGGCTGGTAACCGGGATAGACTTCGAGATCTGCTATTTCCTCTCGTGGCCAACTATGGTGTGGACCGTGTTGACATCGTAAGTAGCGATGGTGTCCAACTGCTTGGGATTCACCGCCCACCTGGAACCGATACTGTGGAGGCTTATACGACGTCAGGCGGAGATTATGTGGTGGAATGGGCCGCCTGGCCCGTTGTGCAGAAGGTTCTAAGCGGAGTGATAGACTCGCAGGGCGACAAATATGTGGTGCTGACGTCTGTAGATGACAACCAACTGTTACTCACTGCGGGCCCAATAATGAGCGGTGAAGAGGTTGTTGGTGCAATCCTGGTCAGTAGTTACACGCACGATCTGCTCCGTTCGCTGGCTCAGGCAACTTTTTCCGATGTCAGTATCTATGACCTGGACGGCCGCCTGGTTGACACAACCTTTCCTGAGAGTGAGGCAGTCCTGAATGCCATAGCGATAGGCCCTGGCGAAATGCGCGCTTTGCTTTCGCTTGAGGGCACTTCCAACCCACGACGGCCTGTTACCGTTGAGGGGCAAGAATATGATCTGTTGCTCAGTGTCTTCTTTGCCCGAGGGGAACCTCTAGGATTTTTCTCTGTTGCTTTGCCGACAACATTCATTGTCTCCTATGGCACCGCTGCGCGCAGTCAACTAGCTCTGATATTTGCTGCTGCTCTGTTATTAGTGTTCGGCATTGGTTATCTGGCTGCGAACACGATTACTGGCCGGCTACAGCATCTGATGGAAAACGCGATGGCAGTGGCGGAGGGTGATTTCAGCAGGCGTACAAGAGTCTCCACCGGTGACGAAATCGGCCTCTTGGCTCGCTCGCTCGATCATATGACCGAGAGTCTGGCCCAATATACGAGTGACTTGAGGACCAGAATTGAAGAACTGACTGCGCTCTATGAGAGCAGCACTGCCGTCGCCGTTGAATCTGATTTGGACCTAGATCACGTCCTACAAACAGTCGTCACCAGCGTGAGAGATGCGATACGCGGCGCTGATCAAGTCGATGTTCATTTGTTCGATGAGACTCGCCAGGAGCTGATTTTTTCCGCCTCGACCTCAAATCAACGCCAGGGCTTTGCCAATATGTCCTTTGACGAGGAAAAGGTGCGTCAGATTACGGCGACAGCTAAGCCACAAACTGTGGGTCTATCCGACTTCGAAACCTCTTCGCTTGATGGGTTTGCGGCAAAAGATGGCGATTTCCAGGCACTGGTCGCGCCCTTGATTGCAGGGCAGGAACTGGTAGGTATGTTGACGCTTATCCCTGACCAAAGCAATCAGTGGGGCCCGCAACTAAACGAGGATAACGAACGCCTACTGGGTACCCTTGCCAATCAAGCTGCTGTGGCCATTAAGAACGCGCAGCTATTTGAGGCGACTCAGCGAGCATATGAAGAGCTCAGACAACTTGACGACCTGAAAACGCAGTTCATCAATATTGCTGCTCACGAATTGCGTACCCCGTTGGGGGCAATGATGGGCTACGCCAGCTTCGCGGAGAAGAGAGCACCTCAGAAACTGCGTGGGCCAATGCGGTTTATGGTGGCTAGCACTTTACGCATGCGAACTATGGTTGACGCTATGTTGACCATTCAGGGCTTGGATGCGGGCACGACGTTTCTGCGGGTGACATCCGTGGATGTCCAGAGTATCATCGAAAAAGTGAGCAGTGATTTTCAGCCAATGGCGGAATTGGAGGGTCACGTCATCAACGTCGATCTCTCGGATGAACTGCCGGTTGTGCAAGGGGATGCAGAGAAGATTGGTCTCGTGCTCTCAAATCTGCTGTCAAATGCCATCAAATTCACACCTGAGAAGGGGCATATCGAAATCACGGCCGAGGATCACGATGAGGTGGTTCTGGTGAGTGTGCAGGATGACGGGGTGGGGATTGCCCCTGAGGATCGTGAGCGCATATTCGAACGATTTTATCAGGCACGTGCAGAGCACATAGCTGGGCACGGTGGCATAGGTTTGGGGCTAACGATAGTCAAGCATTTGGTCGAGCTGCACGGGGGCCGGGTCTGGGTCAAGAGTGAAGTAGGCAAGGGGAGTAAGTTTAGCTTTACCTTGCCTAAGATGGCGGCTATAGACCTTGCGGAGTCTCCGTTCTCAAATTCTGAAGCTCAGTTGCTTAGCGAGCAGGAGATTCCTGTGGGGGCGACTTAGATGCTAAGTGAATTATTCTGATAAGATAGGGCAGCACTCCAGATGCATCTTCTTAGCGTGTGCGGCGGTTCTTGGGACACCGATGTGTAAAAAAGCACAGCAGTCGTGCGGAGGACGAGGCCCTAAGTTGACGTACCTGAAAAACGAGCTACCATGCAAGACGTGAGAACGGGGCAAGATCGGGTAGACCAGAGTCGTCGGAGCGCGGTTCGCTTCGACGGGCTGTTATTGGTTTTTTTGGTAGTTGGCTGGCTACTCATTTTTGCCTCGGCTAGCCTGGCATTACAGCGCAATCCTCAGCGGTGGCTAAGGGTTGGTCTCGTGTCCCAGGTCTCAGCGGATTACAGTGCCGATACCGAGGAGGTATCTAGATTGGCACCTGTCCGCCCTGAGATCATCGGGGCAGTCAGGCAGGACGCCCTGGTGGCAGAGACCTCTTTGCGCTCAGAGGCCTTGGCTGAAGCTACATCTGAAGAGTTGCCCCCCCTGATGTCTGGCCCAACGCTCACGCCCACACTGACACCCACACCCTTCCTCACTCCAACCCTTGCTGGTGTCGATCAGTTGATTGTGAGCGCAGGAGGTCCTTATGCAGGGGACGAGGGCAGCCCGGTGCCGTTGCTGGCCAGGGCAGCGAGTGTGTCGCCGGGGACGATCAGCTATCGCTGGGATCTGGACGAAGATGGGCTGTACGATGACGCAGTGGGCGTGGCGGCTACGGCGCTGTTCTATGATGAGGGCGAATACGAGGTCGGGGTAGAGGCCACCGATGTAGCGGGCCGTGTGGCTTACACCACGACGGTGGTGAGCGTGGCGAACGTGGCGCCGGTGATATTTGGGGTGCGGGACATCAACGCCAGTGAGGGAGAGGAGGTCTCGTTCTCGGCGGCGGTGTTTGATCCGGGACACGACGTGCTGCTGTACTGGTGGGAGTTTGGCGACGGTAGCGAAGAGCGGGGCACGTTGGAGCCGGAGCATCGCTATGCTGACGACGGCGAGTACGTGGTGCGCTTTCGCGCCGAGGACAACGATGGGGGAGTGAGCGAGGCGGTGTCGATTGCGCGTGTGGGCAACCTGGCGCCCAGGGTGGATGCCGGGCCGGACCAGGTTGCAGAGGAGGGCGCTTCGGTCACCTTCAGTGGCAGTGCCAGCGACGCGGGCGTGAATGATGAGTTGAGCTACGCCTGGGACCTGGACTATGACGGTGTGAGCTTCAGGCCGGATGCGTATGGGC
>Ga0180438_10004558_pt1 | contig 19878 bp, 15 predicted proteins | sample SS_ome_12_FD_132455 | JGI IMG/M metagenome (GOLD analysis project Ga0180438, IMG submission 132455) | Hypersaline lake sediment archaeal communities from the Salton Sea, California, USA - SS_3_D_2 metaG | ecosystem: Environmental > Aquatic > Non-marine Saline and Alkaline > Hypersaline >... | reverse complement strand
TCGTCGATTTGCTGATAAACTGATCACAAAAGCCAAAGCCAATTCTTTGGCGAGTCGTCGTCAAGTTATTGCTGAGCTGATGATTCAGTACAATGCGCTTACTCCAAAGCAGCAAAGAGCAGCGAAATCAGGTAACACCTCGTGTTACAATATCGATCGGCAGGTCGTCGACAAACTCTTTACCGTTCTTGGACCCCGTTTTCAAGACCGCCAAGGAGGATACACGAGAATCACTCGTCTTTCATCCAACAGAGTTGGTGACAATGGCGAGCATTGCTATTTAGAGTATCTTTCCGAGTAAACCGTTTTCTTCGAGGGGTTTCACCTCTCGAGCACCCTCAAAAAACGTCTAAGCAAAGATCAGTTGATCGTTGCTTAGACGTTTTTTTTGGTGTCTCACCTTGTCTTTTTTCGTCCATTTTTGTACAGCCATATGGAATAAGGTGGCGATGATGGGCAGATCTTTATTTACAATCGATACGAAAAGAATCCAGGCAGTTCTTTTTGATCTCGACGGTGTTGTGACACAAACCGCGAAAACCCATGCCATGGCATGGAAAGAGTTGTTTGATGAATATCTTTGCACAAAAGGACTATCAGACTCTTTTGATATTGAGAAAGACTATCGGCAATACGTCGATGGAAAGCCTCGCTATGATGGAGTAGAAAGCTTTCTGCTTTCTCGGGGAATCAAACTCGATCGAGGAGACCCAGAAGACTCCCCAGATAAAGAGACGGTCTGTGGGCTTGGAAACAGGAAAAATGAGATTTTTCGCCAGCTGATACAGAAACGCGGTGTCGAGGTTTATAAGGAGGCTGTTTCTCTTATTAAAACGCTTCGAGAAAGAAGCGTTAAAACAGCCGTTGTCTCGTCGAGCAAAAACTGTGCCTTTATCCTTGAAGCTGCCGATATCACAGACCTATTTGATGTATGCATAGATGGCATAGAAAGTGAGCGACTCCACCTTGCTGGGAAGCCAGAGCCGGATGTTTTCGTAGAGGCAGCCAGGCGGCTTTTCGTCAATCCAGAGCGGTCAATTGTCGTTGAAGATGCCGTTTCGGGTGTGCACGCTGGAAAGAAGGGGGGCTTTGTCGTTATCGCTGTTGACCGAGTCGGCAATAAAGAGGCCCTGGCGGATGCTGGAGCAGATACTGTTGTTGGAGATCTTTCTGTAATCGAGCTCATATAATCAAACGTTATTGGTTCTTCTAAAAGGTCTCATAAGGAAGGACCAGGTCTTTTGGATGGTTTGTTGTAGTGTGTATCGTATAACACCAAACATCCCTATATATCCATGATGCTGTATTACGGCGAGCCTAAAAGCGGGACTGTTTTCTAGAGACGTGTCAACACACTCCAATGCTTTGATGTTGTGATGATAGAGCTTCAACCGTGAAGCTACAATTAGCTAATAGGGGGGGAGTTAAGCTCCCTGAGAGTGTATAGAGTGGCCCCTGAATCATAGGGAAGAGCTTCTGACATAAAAGAAGCATCATGTAAAAGTGTAGACTGGGTTTTTCTGAGAAAATCTACGGTGTAGTCACCTTTTCCACCGCCCCGACGCACTGTCTTGAGCATAAGATCGCGATTGTTTTGAACCTCTTTCGCCTTCTTAGCGAGAGAGGTTCAATCGCTACGGAGTCGACTCTTTTAGCTTGGCTCCCCATTAGGCAGATTCTTCGAGAGCCTTCCGACAAGTAGTCGAAAGATTGCACAGCCGCCAACGCCAAAAAAAAGGATCCCAGCGACCATTGAAACCGTCCATGTGAATCATTTTTGGGCTGGAGAAAAACTCTTTACGTCTTCAAGGGTAGTGCCACAGGGTTAAAAAGTTGTAAAAAGGCGTATCGATATGCATTACCCATGTTCGTTGCTTAATTGTTGATGGTAGTGGCGTAGCGTGCAAAACAGGAGCCACGCTGTTGACAGATAGCAATTGTTACCATGTTGCAACGCTATACAGTGTATTTTGGGTGGGGGAATGCGCGCTAACACCGTTTCGTCTACGTATATGCCCGATACTGAGAGATCTCTTAAGGCATCAAAGGATATCCGAGACTCCTCTATTTTAGAGGAAGGGTTCATCGTATCGTATATAGTGAAAAAATTGTTGGTCGGATTCCTGGTGGCAACAGCTAGGTGATCGCCTTGCCGCAGTAGGATGGCCACAGCTGTTTTTCCATCTTCCTTTTCGGAATGGGGATCTCTCTTATGCAGAACCTTTGTTTGAGAGGGACCGTCACAAAAGGGGGGAATGTTATAAAGCTCTGATGGATTTGGAAGGTTAAAGTAGGTCTTGATAAAGAGTTCGAGCATGAAGTGTGGAGATCCAATGTGACCGCTCCCAATGGATGTTCGCAACCCTACATTGCGTATACAATAAAACTCGAGTGCTCTAAGTAGTCCAGCTGTAATAACCTCTCTTGCTGCACCGTTGCTATCGTGCAAAGTAAGGTGTGCAAGCTCATCAAGATAGTGCCGAAATTGACTGTGTTTGTCTTCTTCGATGGCCTCCAGCTCTTGTTGTAGGGTACTGGAGAACCCAGCGTGGAAGAAGGCTTTAAGGTCCTCGAAAATCGATTCGGGAATAGTTGGTCCTTCTACTGTCAATAACTTCCCGCAGCCTTTTTGAAGGGGAGCGAGAGCATCGGTAATTTTTGGTGGCAGAGTAGGCGCACCATCGATCTCGTTTAGCACCCGTTGAGCATCTTGCTGTACTTGTCTCCAAGCGGCGAGATCTTCTATGACATGATGCCCTCCATCCCGAACGTATCGTCCCGATGGATCTCTCTTAAATGTGTCTGTTATGGAGATGATCGTTGGTTTCCTCCACACATCATAGCTACGTAAGTTGCTTGCTAAAAACCACCAATAGTCGTGAATATCGGATGTAGGAGAAAAGCCGCGCATGGTATCAACAACTCGTCTTATTTCCGGGGACATTTCGGGGTCGCTGGAGGAAGCGTCACATAGTAGAGCGCGGAGCCTGGATTCAAGGATCGTGCATATAGCTATATCAAGAGGCGTAAGAAGTAGGACACCTCCTCTAATATCGCCACTTGAAGGTTGGGATGGAGGTTCCTCAATAGCTTCTATCTCATTTTTTAGCTTTTGGGCCATCCCGTGGGAGAGAAGGGATCTAAAGTACTCGAAGGCGTATGCAGAGACGGTTGGTCCTTTTGTTTCCAACATGAGCTCATACGCTCTTTGAAAGGGAACAAGGGCGCGGGTAATCCCTTCTGATAAAGGGGGCAAACTGTTGATCTTGTCTAGCATCTGGCGGGCATCGCGCTGCGCTTCTTCCCAATCAGAGGTATTTATTAGGATATAAAATTTGCCCTCATCTCTAATGTATACTCCCCTTGAATCTTTCCTAAGCATACGTGTTATGGAGCCGAATGTTGGTTTCCTGTCGACTGACCCCCGCTCTTCGTCAGATGTCAAAAACTTCAAAAAGCATCGGGTTTCGTGATCAATGACTGCTCTTGTTTCAGGGGGCTGTGGACATGACGCGGTAGCACCATGAGATGTGGGGCTGCTTGCGATTTGGTTCACAGACCTATTAAAGAGCTGTTGCTGTTGTTCGGTTGCCCTGTCTATCTCGTCTTTTAGCGCTGTGCCTGTAGCTGGAGAGAGAAGGGGGCCAAGCTGGCAGAAATGACCAGGAAGAGCTGCTGCTTCTGTTTCTAATATGATCCTATACGCCTCTCGAAAGGAAACAAGGGCGCGGATAATTCCTTCTGGCAAAGTGGGCAACCTATTAAGGTGGTCTAGCGTCAGGCGGGCATCTTGCTGTACGCGCCCCCAAGCGTTGGGATCTTCTACGGTATAAAGTCCATTAGTACCCAGAACAAGCACTCCCTTTGAATCTTTCTTAAACATATCTATTATGGAGTCGAGTGTTGGTTTTCTGTATCTCAGTGTTTGTGCTTTCGGATCTGCCAAAAATCTCAAAAAAGATAGAGTATCGGAATCAATGGTCCTTCTAGAAGATGAAGAAGGTTCAACAGCAGATAATGCAACGTGAGAGATAGTACCATCCCGAGATGGTGTGGATGAAAGGTGGTGTCCTGGTATTTCTTGTAAAGAAAACCATGGCGTAGCGAAATCTCTCATTACGAGTCTGACTGAAAATTCGCCTGAATTCATAGCTAACTATCCTCGTTATTGTTTGTGTTTTCGGATGGGGCTGGTCTCTCCCCGCGTCCGGTTAGCAATTGTCTCGCTTGTTTTTTATTTAAAAGGGGAGTTTTCATTTTTCGCATCTAATTATAATGGAAAGAATGGTTTTTTTCTACAAGAAGCCGTTTCAGAGAAAGGTCTTCTTGAGAATCGTTGAGCGTATTGGGAGATAGGTTCAAATATCGGATTTTGTTGTATTTAAGTTATGTTTTGATCTATTTCTGTTTTTATCGGCTATTAGAAGATGCTGTGAGTTTATTGGCTATTTAATTATCAGGCGGTTGTGCTTTTTATGAAGAGCTGGGTCTTTAGTTATGACGGGTTTGAGCCTGAAAAGGAAGATCTTCGAGAGGCTCTTTGTACCTTAGGTAATGGATACATTGCCACTCGGGGAGCCGCTTGTGAGGCAGAAGCGGATGCTGTTCATTATCCAGGGACATATCTAGCAGGTGGCTACAACCGGCTTTCCACGAAAATAGCCGACAGAGAGGTTGAAAATGAGGATTTGGTCAACCTTCCCAATTGGCTTCCCCTCAACTTTCGTATAGAGGATGAGTCGTGGTTTTCCCTGTCGGAGGTCGAGCTTCTCTCTTATAAGCAGCGGTTAGATATTAGAAAGGGCGTCCTTATACGTACGCTTCGCTTTAAGGATGGGAAGGCCCGTGTGACGAAAATAGAGAACAGACGCTTTGTTCATATGGGAGAGTGTCACGTAGCGGCCGTGCAGACAAAGATTAGCCCCGAGAACTGGTCTGGAACAGTTGAGGTACTCTCTGCATTAGATGGTCGCGTTATTAATGGTGGTGTTGAGAGGTATAAGGCTTTAAGCAGTAAGCATTTGGAGTTTGTTCGATCGGGCAAGGAGAATGGGGGCATTATCTATCTTGAGGTGCAAACGGTACAGTCAAAGCTTCATATTGCACAAGGCGCTCGAACAAGAGTGTATAAAGAGAATAGGCTGTTGCGGCCTAAAAGAAAAATCGTACGGGAAAAAGGGTATATTGGTGAGAGTCTTACGTTCAAAGTTGAAAAGGGAAAAGAGTATACGCTTGAAAAGGTTGTAACTATCTATACGTCGAGAGATCGGGGAATCTCAGAGTGTGGACTGCAGGCAAAAAAGAGCCTTGTACAGGTGGGCTCTTTCGAAGAATTATATGAAACTCATGTGCTTGCTTGGAAGCATATTTGGAAGCATTTTGAGATTGACTATGAATCGAGAGACGTAGAAGAGGGCAAGAGAGTCGAACAAACCGCTCACCTCTATATGTTCCATGTCCTTCAGACCGTGTCGGTCCATACAATGGATCTCGATGTTGGAGTTCCCGCACGAGGGCTTCATGGTGAAGCGTACAGAGGTCATATATTTTGGGATGAGCTGTTTGTCTTGCCGCTGCTTAACTTTCGCCTTTCCGAGATTACGAGAGCTCTTTTGATGTATCGGTATCGAAGGCTTCCCGAAGCTCGGATAGCAGCAGAAAAGCTTGGCTATTGTGGCGCCATGTTTCCCTGGCAGAGTGGAAGCTGTGGTCGAGAAGAGACGCAGCACGTACACCTCAATCCGAAGTCTGGTCGATGGATTCCAGACAATTCCTCGCTTCAACGCCATGTAAACGGTGCGATTGCCTATAACATTTGGCACTATTTCCAAGTTACTGGGGACATGGAGTTTCTCTCCTTTCATGGCGCGGAGATGTTTCTTGAAATTGCCCGATTTTTATCGAGCATTACAACCTATAACGAAAAAATAGAAAGGTACGAAATCCTTCATGTTATGGGGCCAGATGAGTACCACGATGCTCTGCCCGGAGCAAATGAGCCGGGACTTCCTAATAACGCCTATACCAATATCATGACCGTTTGGGTGTTGCGCCGAGCTTTAGATGTGATTGATATTCTCGGTCGCTCAGAGTACAACAGAATTTGTGAAACAATTGGATTAGAGGCTGGAGAGCGCAAGCGGTGGAGAGACATTTGCGAAAAAATGGTCGTTCCTTTTCACGATGACGGAATTATCAGCCAATTTGAGGGATATGAGAAGCTAGAAGAGTTTGATTGGGACGAGTACAGGGAAAAATATGGTGATATTCAGCGTCTTGATCGCATTTTAGAGGCAGAAGGTGATTCTCCAAACCGCTACAAGGCGTCAAAACAGGCCGATGTTCTCATGCTCTTTTATCTTTTTTCTGCTGAGGAGATCAAAAGTCTTTTCGAGGGAATGGGATATGTTTTTGATACGGAGATGATTTCTCGAAATATTATGTATTACTTAACAAGAACCTCGCACGGTTCTACGCTCAGCCGGGTGGTGCATGCGTGGGTCCTTTCTCGATTTGATAGGAAGCGCTCATGGAAGTTTTTTGCACAGGCGCTTGAAAGCGATGTGGCCGATATTCAACGCGGAACAACCCCTGAAGGCGTTCACCTTGGAGCGATAGCAGGCACCATAGATATCCTTCAAAGGGCGTATACGGGGCTTGAGGTCCGAGAGGAGTGTCTCCGCTTTAATCCCGCCCTTCCTGAGGGGCTTGACAGGCTCTATATGACCCTTCGGTATCGCGGTAATCGCCTCGATCTTGAGATCACACCGGAGTTTTTGCGGATTAGAGCGCTCACAAGAACAATACAGCCAATTCGAATAGCTTATAGAGACCAAATAGTAGAGTTGTCAGGAGGAGAGGCGTGCGAATTTGCACTAAAAAAGAGCTAGAGTCGCAAATAATACAGGGCCTTAAGTATGGTGAAGAGAAGGGGAGTAATGCTTCTCCCTCGGCATGTAAGATGTGCGAAAATCTCTCACAACCCATGTGAAAAAGGAGATTAAAACAGTGGCTATTAAAGTAGCGATAAATGGTTTTGGAAGAATTGGTAGGCTGGTATTGCGCTGTTTGTTGAATCATTCAGATGTAGATGTCGTTTTGATAAATGACCTCTTTTCACCAGATAACTTGGCCTATCTCTTTAAGTACGATTCGACACACGGGAGATTTTCTCGTGAGGTCTCTTATACAGGCGATGCGCTGCTTGTAGGGGAAAAATCGATACGAATCACCAATGAAAAAGATCCAGCAGCTCTTCCTTACAAGGAGCTCGGTGTTGATTACGTAATCGAGTCAACCGGGATTTTTACTTCCGCAGATACTGCTTCTAAGCATCTAGAAGCTGGGGCAAAAAGGGTTATTATTACAGCTCCTGCCAAAGGAGATGTGGCTACCTTTGTCATGGGGGTAAACCACAAAAAATATAATCCCGAAAAGGATCAGATTGTGTCCAACGCTTCGTGTACAACGAATTGCTTGGCTCCTGTCTGTAAGGTTCTTCTCGATAATTTTGGGATCGAGGAGGGGTTGATGACGACAGTGCATGCCATGACTGCGTCACAGCCTACAGTAGACGGTCCTTCGAAAAAAGATTTTCGTGGAGGGCGTGGGGCAACCCAAAACATTATCCCTTCATCTACTGGGGCAGCAAAGGCGGTGGCACTCTGCCTGCCAGAGCTAAAGGGACGGCTTACGGGAATGGCGTTTCGTGTGCCAGTACCTAATGTTTCTTGTGTTGATCTTACAGTTCGCCTTTCAAAACCAACAGACTACACGACTGTTTGCGCCGCTATGAAAGACGCCTCTGTGTCCAGTTTACAGGGCATATTGGGCTATACGGATGAAGATGTCGTCTCTTCCGATTTTATTGGCGATGTGCGCTCTTCTATATTTGACGCCAAAGCCGGTATCGCTCTCAATGAAACCTTTCTGAAGCTCGTTTCCTGGTATGATAATGAGTTTGGATATTCTATGAGAGTTGTTGATTTACTCGAGTATATGGCCGCTTTTGACGCGTAAAATGTGTCAAAAATGGTCATATGGATTGGAGAGAAGTAGCCCTATCCCTCATAATAGATGCTGGGTAGCGCCTCTCTTTTTCTAAACAGATAAGCCTTGGGCTGTAAATAAAGGCGTAACCCGAGGAAGGAAGCTCTTTTCGGTAAAAGGAAAGAGTTTTTAAAAAGACTTGGTGTGTAACGTAAGGAAATGTAGAAAAGAAAATTTAGTTTGGAGATCGTTCGATTCTAAAGAAGATTTAGATAGATCCGAACCCAAATTTTTTAGAATACTTTCATAACGCATGCAGCAAGCATAAATGATATAGAACGGGAATTCTATATATCCCGCTGAGGATAGGACATGAGCATCTCTTTTGCAACACAGATTGTGAAATGGTTCAATTCGCGCACAAAGAGCCGTGCTCTCCTTTTTTGTTCCTGCGTCCATGTGTCGTTTCGTTTTTGGTTAGGCCAAGTCGGGTGGCAGATGGTTCGAAGAAAAAAACGGAAACTGCAAGAGAATTGTACGCTCCCTATTATGGGGTGGTGCTTCGCATTGTATAGAGCTACAATGCCCCTTGTCCTCGGTGTAACACGAATAGTTTTAAGACAAGGAATTGATAGACCGTGGAGTTTACTAGAGAACCAATTATCGAAACTGTCATCTCTGCAAGGGAGGGGTGTCGGATTCTTATCAGAAACAGCAAGACTTCTGGACAAGAGGAGTTTGTTGTTGATGCCCTTGAGATTGTAAATATCGGGACAGCGTGTTTTTTTAGAAATCGCGAGAGGCCAAAGGCGTTTCTCGTTCCTGCAACAGATTATGAGATCATCGAGGTTCGAGATACTCGTCTGAGCTTAAAAGCTGCCTCTTTTGAGTCGAGCTTTAAGGCTGGTCCTAAGAAGCTTGCTGTAAAAGAGGATCGAGCTGAAGCTGTCACAAAACAGGAAGAAGAGGCTCCCCCGGCCGAGAGTCGCCCCGAGAAGCGACGGGAAAGAAAGAAGGGTGGGCGGCGCCGTCGCAGTGAAGAGAGTGCTTCTCAGGAACAGAAGGAATCACCTGTTCCCGAAGAGGCCCCTAAGGCAGAGCCCTCTGTTAAGAAGGCCAAGCAGACCGAAAAGGTCGCTACTGAAGCAGAGACAAGCGGTAAGGAAAGAAACGTTACCTCTTCTCTTCTTCCTCCGCCTGCAACACTCATAAAAGATGAAATCAATCGATTGCGTCAAGATGAGCAATATAAAGGGGCATTTTACGCTCAAGAGGAGCAAGAGGAGCCTACACAAGAAGATATCGATGAAGAGCCGGCTATTCTTCCCCTTAGGTTACATGAAGATGAGCCTGAAGTGATTCAGGAAAGCGATATGTATATGGCAACACCAGAGCCAGATGATGACTCTCCTTGGTCAGAAACGACTGTCGCTTCTGAAGAGAGCTCTTCATAGATATGTTTCAAAGAGGGGTGGTCTTTTCGGAGCGCCATCCCCTTTTTTTTATCGGTTCTGCTCTTTGGATAGGATGCTGTCTGCCCTCGAATCTCGCCTGTGCGCCTCTTCTCCTCCTTTTTATTCCTCTTTTTGGCTTTCCCCGTGCTGTGCTGGCGTATTGTCTTATCGCTTGTGCCTTTTGCTCTTTTTCTTTGAGGGTGAGCACTCCTCCTAGAGGTTGTTATAATGGGACGGTGGAGGCAGAGGTGCTCGATCGCCACCTTGAACAACGTGGACAGAAACCCATATGGAAGATAACGCTTTTCATTCGTGGTTTTTGGGATCAAGATGGAAGACGCATTGCACACGGAACGCGCACTATCATTACAGCGCCTTCTCCTTGTCCAATTCGGGGCGGTTGTCTCTATAGAGTTTCCGCTCGCGCTCAAGTAGACGAGAGCGGTCATATGCGATTATTTCCCCATTGGGCAGAGCCTATTGAGCAGCTTAGCTCTACCGTCTCATCTGTTGAGTGGCGAGTCTCTATGAGAAGAAAGATGGAAAGGAGGTTGGCCTTGCTCTTTAAAGAAAGTGACATTCGCTTTTTAGCGGGGGCCATGACTTGTGGTCTTTATAGGGCCTCGTATATGCAAAGCTCTCTTAATCGTGTAGGACTTGGCCATCTTTTGGCCATCTCGGGTTTCCACTTTGGCTGTATAGTGGCTCTTGTGCTGTTTTTCTCTCGGCGTCTTTCTACTCAAACGCAATGTTTGTTCTCTCTTGTTTGTATGCTCTTTTACTTCTTTTTAGTAGGCCCTTCTGCCTCTGTAGTTCGGGCGCTTTGTGCTGCGACACTTTTACTGCTGTCAAAGGTGATGTATCGAAAAAGTTCGGGGATCAACAGTCTCGGATTGGGGTTGATTGTGATTCTTACTCTTGATCCGGCAGCTGCCCTGCAGACAGGGTTTCATTTAAGCTTTTTAGCAACGCTTACCCTTTTGCTCTATTCTCCATCTCTTCAAAAAGGACTACAGAACCTCTTTACTCAAAGGTCAATAGAGGAGGTGTCATCCTTTTCGTGGACAGACCAGATCTTTACAGGGATATTGCATCGATGTATGCCTGTGTTATCTATTCTCCTTCCTGTGTGGGGGGTTGTGGCGCTTTATCAGTTGGTCTTTTTCCAGGAGTGTTCCTTGCTAGGGCTCCTTTATAATCTCGCCCTGCCACTTATTCTCTCTTTGGCCATTCCCTTTGTCTTCTTTTCTCTTTTCCCAATTCCTATAGTGAGCAATCTTTTTGCGACTATTGCCTCGATTCCCTTGAAAGTTGGGTTGTGTATTATCAATGGAGCCCCTTCTGTGGGGACCATTGAAGTTGCTTCCTTCCCTATTTTATTAGCATACCTATTCTTTATCGTTATCATTGTTGGGGGGATCTTTCTCTACCAAGAGCAGTCAGATGGGTGGAAAGCATGCCTCTGATTTTTCTATCGGACGGTAGGTGTTCGATAGAAATCAAGTTGATGAGATGCTGCGGGAGGGGGGCTGTTTTTAGTGTATAGCCACAGTTTCACGAATGCTCCTCCTGGAGATCCGCTTAGAAGGAATCGGTTATCCTGACTTGCCACAGCAAAGGAAAGTGGGGCGTCATTGTTTGTTGTACAGACATTTTCTGGTATCTTCCCATCCATCTCCCAAACGCGTACCGCTCCTGTATGAGAAGAACTCTCTGTAGAGAAAAAGGTGTTATTTTGAGCAGGACAAAGGGTGTCTAGGCTCGTTTGAAGGTTTTGAGTAAAGAGAACTTCAAGAGACCTCTGAGAGCGAACAAGAAGTTGCGAGGAGCTCGTTGCGCAAAGAAGCATATCTTTGTTCCATAAAAGGGAGTTTACTGGATCCGAGAGGGCTTCTGCATACGGGTCTTGTGTATTTCGGAGATCCCATAAACGGATACGATCTGAACTGCCTGTTGCTACGGTAAAAGTATTTTCTTGAGTTTCAGAGAGCACGGTCGCTCCGTTGTGAGATAGTAGGGGGGGGACATATTCGAGGGGGTCTCGATCGTCTAGGAGAAGGATGGTTGAGTCTTCTTGTAAGGTCGCTACCTGACAATCGTTTACCTTCTTTGCAGAGATGATTTGAGAATCGGATTCAACAACGTGTCTGACCAACTGACCCCTTTCATTGAGAAAACCACAGCGCTTTCCTTGGTCTACAAAGAAAGTTCTAGTGGGACTTAGTGCACATAGGTGGGATATGGTTTCTGGTTGATCGGAGGAGAAAATGTTTTCTACATCGGCCCGTGCGTTTGGAGTAAGCGAGAAACCCCAAATGTTATTTTGTATAGCCAACATGAAACGAGATCTCCCTGTTTCCTCTCCGAGGGCAGGAGTTGCAGGTGTACTTGTTGGTAGTAGGTCTTCTAGGCCTTCTGCCTCAAGTGTGCGATGAAATGTTATTGTATGACTGCGTCGTGGGGGTTGGGTTGGGGTGGAGGCGGGGTATTGTATTCTGGCTGTATCTTCTTCGATGAGGGTGGGCGCTGCCCGAGAAAAAAGAACATTGTACAATGCGTGGGTGTATCTTGTACGTGGAGAAGGGAGCCCTCTTGAGAGTTCTGTGCATCTTCTGGTCGATAGAAACCTATCAGGATACGGGGGCTTCCGGGTCTTTCTTAGGTTTGTAAGTTTTTGTTGACGTAAAGCAGATGGGCCGACTGTATTAAACATCATAATATCTTTGTTTTTATTTTTTTAAAACAAATGTATTATAAATCTTTTATTTCTATTTTATCTACCCACATTTTGTGTTTTGTTGTAGCAAGAATGGTTTCTCCTTCTCGAAGGGAGATAGAGTAGGCGGCCAATCCTTTTTTCTCTTTGTATTCTGTATCCTTAATCTCGACCATGACCCAACCGAATCTATTGTGTATGGGGTAGGTTTCGTGGCGCTCCGACTCGTCGTTGAATCGAATGGTGACATCGAGATGCGTATTTTCGTGTGCCTTGGGAGCTGTCCATCGCACCCAGATGCTTTGTCCTAGCCCTTTTGTTGCTATTTGGGGATCTGGAGTTCCAATAACGTAGGCAGCAAGATCATTTCGGCTTGTGTAAAAAGTTCGAGCGCAAACACTTGGTTGTTTAGAGCATCCAGCTACAAGGAAAGCACAAAGCGCAACAACATATATTTTCACAAGCCTTTCTCCTTTTTGCCCAATCTCATTGGTAAAGGGCAGTGTATCAAAAGAGTCTCTTTTTTTTCTTTGGCCATCTGTAGTTCTTATCTTAAGAAAGAGCTACGATTCGTTCCTTTGCCGTTTTCATCTCCTTTTGCTGACGATCGAGCGAGAGTTTGATCTTTTCGAGGATCTCTTCTGGTGTGCGACCGCTTGCTGCAAGCTTTTCGAGTTGTGCTTGAGACTTTTCACAGCTAATAGAGAGTTTTTCGACGTTTTTTTGAAGGCGAAGCAACTCTTGCGCCTTCATCTCCTCGGGGAGGGGGATGATCAACTCAAGATCGTTGAGCACAGCGTGGCTGGCGATACCGACCTGAGGAGACGTATCGACATATTGAATTGAGTTGAGCTTGACAAGTGAGCAAAGCAGCTTTTCTTGTTGAGAAAGAAGCTCTCGATCGCTTGATTTCCCTACGATGTAGAGATCAACCCCAACATGTGGAGAGATCTTCATCTCACCTCGGATGGCACGAATTGTCGATACGGCCTCTTGGATGTGCTGGAACTGCTTTTCTACTGTAGCGCACAGCTCTTCTTGAACGGGGACGGGAAATGGAGTTTGCGAGACAAAATCAGCGCTTAGGTACTGCAGAGCATCAGAAAGACGTTTTGATCGGCACTGTTGAGGATCTAATTGTCCAAAACGCTCTTTACAGACAGCAAACAGCTCTTCTGTAATGTAGGGGGCAAACGGATGGAGCAGGCGGATGCAGTCGATGAGAACACAAAGACAGATCGCCTTTTTAACGTGCTTTTCTTTGGAATGTGAAAAGGCCGGCTTTGCAATTTCAATATAGAAGGCGCAAAACTCGTTCCAGAAAAATTCATAGGCACCTGTTGTCGCCTTATCAAAGGCATAGCGTTGAAGCTGTTCTTCTATGCGGCCAATGGCTCTTGATAGTTTTGCAAGGATCCATTGATCTTCAAGGGAAAGATCGTTTAGGCTCTGAGAGAGCATTTCAGAGTGATCGGGGTCCTCTGAAAGCTTTGTAAGCACAAAGCGAGCACCGTTCCAAATTTTGTTAACAAAGTGTTGATACTCTTCAAATCGCCTTCTGTCGAGCTCTATGATGCTGGCGTCTGTTGTTGCCGAGGTGAGCGAGAGCCGCATAGCATCGGCACCATACTCTTGAATGACTTCTATAGGGTCTAGGACATTGCCCTTTGATTTAGACATCTTTTCCCATTTACTTCGAACGTCGTCCGGAAGCTTCTCTTTACCAAGATCTAACAGTTTTCTCTCTTCGGGATCGACGTAGGAAATACCTCCGCCAGGTCGGTCTCTCCAATACGATTTTCCGTAGATCAAACCATGTAAAAATGTCTCGTGGAACGGCTCTTTTCCAAGGGCAAAATGGCTCATCATAATCATCCTGGCAACCCAGAAAAAGAGGATGTCATGACCTGTGATGAGTGTTGCATTGGGAAAGAAGGTTTTGAGATCCGGTGTTTTTTCGGGCCATCCAAGTGTTGAAAAGGGCCAGAGAGCCGAAGAGAACCACGTGTCGAGAACATCGCTATCTTGTTCCCACATTTCTGGATTTTCTTCTACCTCTTTGGGAACACCCTCTCCTTCATGGCAGATGAGAACTTCAGGGTTTTCTTTATGGTACCAAACCGGAATACGATGACCCCACCAGAGTTGGCGGCTGATACACCAGTCTCGAAGGTTGTCGATCCACTGAAAGTAGGTGTGTTCCCAGGCAGGAGGAATAATACGGATCTTTTTCTCAACGACATATTCCTTGAGAATATCTTTGAAGGCGCTGAGGCGTACAAACCATTGCTCTGAGAGCATAGGTTCAATAGGAGCTTTGGATCTATAGGAAATAGCGACTCTGTGTTGGTACGGCTCTATCTTTTCTAAATACCCCTTTTCTTTGAGCGCAGCAACGACCGCAACTCTAGCTTCTCGAACATCTAAGCCTTCAAATGGGCCGCCATTTTCGTTGATTTTGGCATCTTTAGTGAGAATGTTGATCATGGGCAAATTGCGACGCTGTCCGAGCTGGTAGTCGATAGGGTCGTGGGCGGGGGTAACTTTTAAAATACCCGTTCCAAAGTCAGGCTCGACAAACTCATCGGCAACAATTGGAATACGCTGTCCAGTAAGAGGGTGATCGACTTCAGAGCCAATAAGATCGGCATGGTTTTTATCGTGGGGATGAACTGCCAGGGCGGTGTCACCGAGCATGGTCTCCGGACGTGTTGTGGCAACACACAGGTATCGATCGCTTCCTACAAGCGGATATCGAACGGTCCAGAGAGATCCCTGCCTTTCATCGTATTCAACCTCATCGTCGGCAAGAGCGGTCCCGGTTACCGGATCCCAGTTAACGAGATATTGCCCTCGGTAGATAAGGCCGTGATCGAAGAGCTTTTTAAACATGTGTCGAACAGCATGGCTGCACTGCTCATCCATACTGAAACGAAGTCGTGACCAGTCACAGGAGCAGCCAATAGCCTCTACTTGTGAGAGGATGGTGTTTTGACTCTTTTTTGTCCAATCCCACACATGGCCTAAAAACTCTTCTCGGTCAAACTCAACACGGTGTTTGCCGTGTGTTCGAAGAAGATGGCGCTCAACAACTGTTTGTGTTGCAATTCCCGCATGATCGGTTCCCGGAAGCCACAGGGTTTCAAATCCCGACATCTTCTTCCATCGGATCAACACGTCTTGAAGAATGCTCATCAGAGCGTGGCCCATATGGAGAGTGCCGGTAACATTTGGTGGTGGCAGCATCACGCAGTATGGAGGCTTCTCGGATTTTGGATTTGCATGGAAGATTTGGCTCGCTTTCCAGCGCTCGCGCCATTTAGGCTCTGTATCTTTAGAGCTATACGCCGATGGTAGTTCTTTCATAATCTGTAACTTGAATTGATGGGGTTGGTATGCAGAGAAGAGTATAATGAAAAACGCAGAAATATGTCAGTAGGTAAGTACAACAATGCGCTTCTCACCGCCCGTTATAAGTTAAGAGCGGTGAGAGGCGTTTTTCTTACCATAGAAAAGGGCTGGCTTTTTGTGAGGCTTCTTTGGCCTCTCGACTAAAAGAGGAAGCGCGTTCTTTTATGATGCAAACCCCTCTTTGGGAGAGCGTTTCGAGAATTTTCATTGATTCCTCATCGTTGGTCAGAGGATTATCTATAACAACAACTTTTCGCAATGCAGAAAGAGACAGAAGAGATGGGGGGAGAGAAAAAACCTTATTACCAGAGATGTCGAGTGTTTCGAGCTTTGGAAAGCGGTCAATATATCTTGGAATGACTCGTAGACCTCTTTTCTGAATGACAATTGAGACCACCTGGTCTTGAACGAGAAAAAGTTGGCGAGGAATGCAGGCAATCGTGTGTTTTGTTTCTAGGAGCGTTTCGTATGAGGCCTGTAATTGTTGTGGTGTATTCTGAGTAAGCCCAAAAGCTTGAGTAGTTGAATTAACGAAGGTTCTGCTGAAACAGGTTGTTTGATCGGCAAAAACATTGACAGCTCTTTCTCCCTTTTTAGATAAGAATGTCTCCATATCTTTTTGGGAGGAGTCTTGTGAAAGATTTACTGGAAAGAGATTTACAAGCGAGATTCTTTCGACAGATTCTAACAATTCTCTTGAGAGTTCTCTAGGTAGGCCTAGAGTAAAGGGCTGATTTGGGGATAACGTTTTTGGTCGTGTACTTTGGTAGATTTTATATAGCTCGTCGCATGTTGTTTTTTGCTCTTTGAGAGAAGGAGTATCTCTAGTAAAAAAAGCATAGCACACATCTCCGATTGTTTCAGCAAGAGAAGGTGTTTGTTGGTTTCCTTCAAAAAGAACAGATTCCCTTCTGTTTGTCGATGGGGGAGACCCTATTCCCGAAGTGAGGGGAACTGTAGTACATTGAGTAGACATTGGCGACGCTCCTTTTTAGCTATTAAGATATAAACCCCACATTGCGCCCTACATCTTTGTAGGGAGAAAACGCAAGGTTTTAAGCGGCGCAAAGTTTACCAGACTATACTGTTTTTTGGAGATCTGTTAATTGCAAAAAAAGCTCTTCAGGGAGGCCTAGGCGAATAAACGCCTTTTTGAGTGTGAGATTCTCTTTTGTCGCAAGAAGAGCAACCTCTGCTGCCTTATCGTAGCCGATCTCTTTGCTGAGTGCTGTGGTAAGCGCAAGAGAGCTGTCAAGGAGCTCTTGGATTCTTTTTCTATCTGCGCTCAGTCCTTGAACACAGTTTTTGGCAAAGGATCGGGAAACGTCTGAAAGAAGTCGAATGGAATCAAGGCAGCTCAAGGCAATAACGGGTTTACACGCATTGAGTTCAAATTGTCCCTGACTTGCAGCTAGTGCAACTGTTGTATCATTACCGATAATCTGACAAGCGACTTGAACGGCAGCCTCACACTGTGTTGGATTAACCTTTCCTGGCATAATCGAAGATCCTGGCTCATTAGCAGGAAGATGAAGCTCTCCAAATCCACATCGCGGTCCCGATCCCATTAGGCGAATGTCATTGGCGATTTTCAATAGGGCACACGCAGCGCGCTTTAGCGCTCCGGAGAGCTCCACTGCTGTATCGTGAGAAGCTGTTGCTTCGAACGGATTTTCAGCTGGGCGAAAGGGGAGCTGGTAATACTCAGAAAGCTGTGTAATCGCCTCCTTTTTAAATCCTGAGGGGCAGTTTATTCCCGTTCCGACAGCTGTGGCTCCGAGGGCGAGCTGTAAGAGTCGTGGCATAACAGCGTAGATGGTGTAAATGGCTCCTTCTATCTGTGCAGCATATCCTGAAAATTCATCTCCGAGCCTCATTGGAATGGCATCCATAATGTGGGTTCTTCCCACTTTAATGATGTCATGAAAGAGGGAGGCCTTTTCGTGGAGGGAGGCAAAAAGCTCATGGAGGGCAGGAATAAGCTTGCGTGTGACTGCATTGGCAAAAGCGATGTGCATAGCTGTTGGAAAAGCATCATTTGAGGACTGGGACTTATTCACGTGGTCGTTTGGATGGACAGGAGCTTTTGTTCCCTTAGGTTGGCCTGCCAGTTCACTGGCTCTATTGGCAATGACTTCATTGACGTTCATGTTGGTCTGTGTGCCAGAGCCTGTCTGCCATACGCTTAAAGGGAACTCGTTGTGTATGTCTGTAGGGGTAATCGATTCTATTGCTTTAAGAACACACTCTTTTTTCTCTTCTGCCAATGCACCGAGCTGACAGTTGGTAATAGCGGCTGCTTTCTTGATGGAGATAAGGGCTGTGATAATCTCTTCTGGCATCTTCTGCGTGCCGATTCGAAAGTTGAGAAAAGAGCGCTCTGTTTGCGCTCCCCACAGTCTCTCTTCTGGCACTAACACCGTGCCCAAAGAGTCCTTTTCCTTTCTTCTTTTATCCATAGTACAACCCTATAGTTTCTCTTCGTGTACTATGGGCGCCTGAATTACCACAATTTTTTTGTTGTTAAAGAAGGGTCTGCAAGCTTAAGTCACGATAGAGGGCGGCCTATGAAGTTTCGAAAAATCCCCAAGAACCATCTTGCAATGTTTCTTGCCACAAGCTGGCAGATCTTCAATTTTCCTGCCCATCCATGTATAAAAGCCATCAAGGGGTGTTTTTCTGTCAGCGTGAGCATAAATGATGCATCGTGTAGTAGGGTAGACTTGCCCTCTACGAGGACCCGTTTGGCCTCCCTCGCATCCCTCTCGAATAGCGTGAGCATAAATGATGCATCGTGTAGTAGGGTAGACATGCCCTTTACGAGGGCCCGTTTGACCTCCCACACATCTCTCTTGAACAGCGCGAGCATGAATGATGCATTGTGTAGTAGGTTAGATTCGCCTTCTGTGAGGGCCTTTCTGGCTCCCCACCACCACTCAATCCTTTTGAATAGCGCGAGCATGAATGATGCATCGTGTAGTAGGGTAGACTTGCCCTCTACAAGGGCTCTGTGGGCCTCCCCCACATTCCTCTCGAACAGCGCGAGCATGAATGATGCGTTGTGTAGTAGGGTAGACTTGCTCTCTACGAGGGCCCGTTTGGCCTCCCACACATCTCTCTTGAACAGCGCGAGCATAAAGGTTTCATCGTGTAGTAGGGGGGATTGACCTTTTGTGAGGCACTTTCCGATCCCGGAGAGCGGTCCGTATCCGGCTAAGTTGCTGTTCGTTGGATGGGGAACCTTATCAAATTCCTCGAAGAGTGCGAGCATGAATGTTTTGTCGTGTAGAAAACTGGAATTGCCAATTACAAGAAGACACCAAGTGTCTGTAAAATTCTGCCTTAGTGCAGAGAGGGCAACACACCTATCATTGTGAAAGGATTGATCATCGATCTCGAACGGGGTACCCGGCCCTCTTTGTCTAAAGGACCGGAGATTGAACCCGAACAGGGCACCCAGCCCTCGTTCCCTCCACACTTCTACGGTGGGCAGCGATGCCAATGATCTCAAGCTGTTCAGAAACGGACCTGCATGGATGTCTAGAGCGGTTTGTTCTAGTTTTGTGGATATTCCCCCAGAATACGATTGTGCTACAAGCGCTGTTTTGACAACAGTTGGGTCTTTTTGAAGAGGTGGGCTTGTTAGGCCATAGTTTGCGCTATTCATGCGAATTGCATTACACACAAACTCCCTGTGTTGGTGGTATAGCGGCATCTGTTGTACTGAGAGCAAAGAAAAGTTTTCTATGCGTAATACTCGCTCAGCAACCTCTGCGACGGCCTCATCAGACATGTGCTCTCGTATCAGTTCTCGAGCATTCTCACACGTTTTCCAAAGAGACTTTGTGTCGTCAAGGGACAGCAAGTTTAGAGTTTGTGCCCATACAATGTCAGGGAGCTCTGATAACGTGCCGCTTTCAGTAGGAGAGACAGTCATAGAGATTTCTTCTTTATTTGGTTACCTAAATTGTATCGAAAATTACACTATAAAGTGAAGGCTCTGAAAACATCCTCAAAAAATCCTTGGTAGGTTAGCTCTTGTGCATTGATCGATGTATCGATTAATGCACATGTTTTTTCTTTTCCATAGTTTCTTAGCAACCCATGAATGGTTTGAACGGGGAACGGTAGTTCTCCTTTTTTGGAAACGTTCTTTTGTAACTCTTCCCATCGTTTTATTAGGTTAAGAACGGTTTTGTCTGTAGTTTCTATCGAAGGATCCTTGAGAATAAGAGCTATAGTCTGCTGTTGAGATTCAGAGCACTGATCGACCTCGATAAGCAGTTGTCTAAACTCTTCCATGTGCGG
>Ga0180438_10004557_pt1 | contig 19881 bp, 19 predicted proteins | sample SS_ome_12_FD_132455 | JGI IMG/M metagenome (GOLD analysis project Ga0180438, IMG submission 132455) | Hypersaline lake sediment archaeal communities from the Salton Sea, California, USA - SS_3_D_2 metaG | ecosystem: Environmental > Aquatic > Non-marine Saline and Alkaline > Hypersaline >... | reverse complement strand
TACCTAAAGCCGATGGAAGATCGGTTAAATACCTCAACCCTTAACCCTGTTATTAGATAAATACGTCTCCTCTTTTTATTGGAAAATTTGTGCCTCGTGGTTTCCGATTTTTCTATTTCCTTCTTTAAAATTGTATTTGATTTTATTTAGGACTCAATTTTTTCCCTTAAAGTTAATAAAGACTCTTCATCCCTCGATTTCCTTCTATTTTATGGTTGTATTACAGTAAAATTAACATTAAACAAAAAATTAGTTTTAATTGAAAATGAAAAAATTAGAGGAAATCTGGAACTCCGCAGAATGGCTAGAACAAGCAAGATTATTAATTGCGGGATTTGAATATTTCCCTTTAGATTTAAGCCTTGGGTTGATTTTACGACACTCACAGCGAAATGAACCAAGTTTATGGGATAAGAACCAAAATATGGAATTAACTGAGGAAGGAAGAGAGATCGCACGGATTTTTGGTACTAAATTGCCTGAGAAGAAAAGATTAATTCTTTTTCATAGTGGTGTAAATCGTTGCCGTGATACTGCTGAAAAAATCCATGAGGGATTTACCGAAATTGGTGGAAAGAGTGAGATAAAGGGAGAGTGTAGTATTTTGAGAGGAATTGGATTAGATCCAAAAATCTTCATCGAGGAGTTGAAAAAATATTCTCTAATAAATGTTATCGAGAAATGGATTAATGGTTTGTATCCAGAGGATAAATGGCCATCTTTTCAATCATATTGCAAACGTGCTTCAAATATTCTCTGGTCCTTTGTTGAGAAACAAAAAAAGAATCTATTTACAATATTTGTTACCCATGATCTCCATGCTATAATATTAAGATATGGTTGGTTCGGATTCCCATTGGATATGAGAGGTATCAACTATTTAGGAGGTTTTGCTTTCATATTTAATAGAGATTCTCTTAAAGTATTGGATTACGGGGAGGTTAAAACCGCCAAATATCCTTATTATAGGACTCAATAAATCAAAGATTTACAAACAATAATCATATTTTTTTTTACTTTAATTTTTAGTTGATTGAAAATGAAAGGGGCAAAAAGTTAAAAAAAAAAAGTCTATTATTTAATAAGTTAATAAGAAATTAAATTAAATTTTGAGTTGAGGTAAAATTTGGTAAAAACTGTTCAATTAAGCACTAAATTAGATGTGGAATTCGATAATGAAGCACCCGAAACGCTTTTTGAGATAATTATCAGCGATATCCTCATTCCAAGATATAAAGAAAATAAGGATTGGAACTTAAGTTTAAATATTATTATCGAAGAAATGAATCGTTTAATTTCAAAATATGAATTAGATCCAAAATTAAAATTAGGATTACTAAATCAAGTAGAAAAGCATTTAGATAAAGATATTGAGGAACTCACAGGTACTGCTAAAATAGAGATTCTTTTTCTCAATATGGATGATTATGTAGAGGATATTAAGAAATTAATTACAGCAGGTAAAGATAAACAGCAACTAAGGCATGATATGGCACAATTAATATTTCCGCTGACAATATTTGAGTTAGGAGAGTTATTTATTTTCTTAGGAAAAAGAGCATTCCTAAAATAAACCTATTTTTGAATTTATCTAATTTTAATTCTTTTATTATATTGGCTTCCTATTTTCCGAGAGTTGTAATGTTTCGTGTTTGAAGGGCATATAGCACATCATTTTTAATTGCCCATTCAATATCTTGGGGGTAATTTAGAGATTTTTCAAGTCTTAAGCCTAATTGATAAAGTTTTTTAAGATGTACATTATTTAAAGAGCATTTTTTTTGGAGTTCCTTGTCCATATCAATCAATTGAGTAGAAGAGCCTCTGAGATTAGCAATTGATAATTGTTCTTTTTCTCCAATTACTGTGTTTTCAATTGTTCCATTTAATTTATCGATAATTATCAGATCGGGATTAATTGAATTGTTGGTGATAACGTCTCCTAAACCCCATGTGGAATTTATAAGCATTTGGTTATAATTATTGTCGATGACATTAGTGGTAAACAAGATCCCTGAACATTCAGGAAATATCATTTTCTGGATAATAACTGCTATTTCGATATCTGATAAGGTAATTTTTGTTCCCATTTTTCTCATATAAAGAATATATAATAATGCTTGAGGAGAGAACAAGGAGGCCCAACATTTCTTTAGTGATTTCATTATATCTTTGAAGCTCCTATTATTAAGATAGCTCTCTGCTTGTCCTGCAAAGGAGAATTGCTCAGAATCTTCAATATTGGCTGATGATCTCACAGCAAATGAGGTTTTTTCCCCAGATTCTTTCTTTAATTTTCGATAAGCCTTTTTCAATTCGATCCTAATAGTTTTTGGTATTTTAGAATTTAGGATATAATCGATGATCCTTTCTGAAAAAGCGAGTACGTTGTCTTTCATATATTCTTCCGAGAATGTTGATAAAATCTCATCTCTGTATTCTGACTCCTTTATGAAAGTCTTATAGGATTTCGTGTTCATTATAAATCCTGGGGGGACATTTATCCCTAACTTCGCTATTTTAATGAGTTTAGAGCCCTTCCCACCATATAACTCATTATTGCTACTACTATTATGTATAAATCCTACATATTTCATAGTTAAAACATAAGAAGAGTGGTTTATTATTCATGTAAATAAAGGAAACCTCGACTATCTCCATCATGAGTAAGCTTTACTTTTTTTCCATTCAAAATAGTAGGATCCTTTAATTTTAATTTAAGCGCCATGATACATGGAATACCAAACTCCCGAGATATAATGGCAAGATGTGATCCCGGTCCACCTGTGGTACATATTGTACCGATCAACTCTGATAGGATTGGGCTTAAAGTGGTGATTCCCGCATCATCGACAATACATATTTTCCCCTCAGCACAATCAAATAAACGAATAACGTCTTCAATAGTTTTAACATATACCGCTTCCCCAGATACTTCGGTTTTCGATGAACAAGAAAGCCCCTCACCGATCTTTTCCATGACCATGTTCTCTCAACTACCTCGACTTATGAAAATTTAATTAGTTTTTAATTTTTTGTATAATACTTAAATTTTATCATATTCTACGTTAGATGATAAAACCTTTAAATTAAATTATTCTTTGTATTGGTATAACTTCACCTTATTTTAGGAGTTGCTTAGTATTGAAAATAAAAGAAGCCAATGAATTAATTGCAAAAGCATCAGAATTGGTCGATTATCAAGTATCAAAACGAGGCCTTTTAGAAAGTCAGTTATTCCCGGTAACTGCCTACATTTGCGTATCATTTTATAATGCATATGATATGCTTTATGAAGTATTAAGAAAAGTCGCAAAAAAGACTACGCCTGAGAAGATGGGCACGCAGAGTAGAAAGATTCTTTCGGAGATTCATGCCTTAAGCATCTTTTATCTTCCCTTATATTATATGGTTGGACGAATGGGAGAGATCTCGAGAAAGAAAGGAGATCCATGTTCAGAACCTAAAGAAAAGCGAGAAGAGACAATGTTTGTACTCGATTTCTGGAATAGATTAGCCCGTTCCTATTTTCCAAATAATGAACTATCTGTTTATGATTCTAATAAGAAAAATCTCGCACTTAACCAGCCAGATATTGAATGGGTTAGTGATAGAATTATTGATATTTCCGGAGAGGAGGCGAAATCTGTTAAGAGGACCATGGCAAATTTAGAAACCGTTGCTTTTTTAGATGAATGTGAAGCACGTGCAAAAATATGCGATCATGGCCCTTATGAATTGGAAAATAATGAGAAATTAGTATTTCGAGAAATTTCACATTTGTACGCCGGGGAAAAGCCTCATTTTTCATGGTCTAAGACAGAAGCGATGGCACCATTTTCCAATATTGCATATGTATATCGTTTAAAGGATGTAGATACAACTTTTGATGATTTTGCTACGCTTGAGACTCATCCTGCTGACTTTTCAGGTAATATTACGGGAATCGGTCTATTTACGAGAAATGGTGATATTGTTAAGCCATTAGATTTTGATATACTTTCCGCTTTTAACGATTATGCGGTTAAGGCTAACAAAGAATTATTTCTAAGATTTTCCAAATGGGATCGAAAACAGCGTCTCATCGCCGGGGCTTATGCCTATTCTTACGGATATGCAAGATATACAAACTTTGTTGGGATCACAGATGAGATCAATTGGGATTTAACGGAAAGAACAATGAATAAATACATACCAGAATTCTTGGAATCCGATTTTGATCCCGGAATTCCACGCTTATTGAGAAGTAAGGCAAAGAAGAAAAGAGAAGGTCCATCCCTTTATCTTTTACCAGAGGATTAAATTACATGGTTAAAAAGGAGATTTCTATGAGATTAGATAAATCTGATGAATACCTTCACAAACCTACTGAAGAATTAAACTGGCGTGAATCTTATTACTTTAATTGGGTGGATTTAGATAATAAAATATCGGGTTTTTCTACAATAGGAATAGTACCAAACCAGAAACGTCGTGAGTTTGTATTTTTATTATTTTTACCAGATAACAATGAAATCTATTATAAAGAGCCCTCCTTAGAAAATTATAATGATGATATTAATACTATGCTTCGAGAAAAAAGGCTAGAATATCAATTGATTAAACCATTTAAAAAGTGGCAAATTAATTATACCTCACGAAAAATATCTTTTAAAATTACTTTTGATACTAGATTTCCTACTTATAATTTTGGAGTTGACTCTTCCGCCTCATGGCATCAGCATTTTGAGGCATCAGGAAGGATTGATGGAACGATTATCTTTAAAAGTGGGGAGAAAGTACAAATAAAAGGTTATGGGCAGAGAGATAAGAGTTGGGGTTACCGAGATTGGCATCAATTTGATAGGTGGTATGCTGGTCATTTTCAATTTAAAGAGTGGTCATGCGCTTTTCGTAAAGATCAAATTAAGCAAAAAATCGACCTTTCAGGGCATATCTCTAACAATTTAGATAATATTCCACTAAAGGCAGTCTCAATTAATACTCTTTTAGATAGAGATCAATTTAAGAGCCCTCTTTCAAGTGTTTATATATTAACGGATATCAATGATACGCAACATAAGATCAAAGCTCGAAGAGTTAAGAAAGATTCTTTTATTCGCTTCGTGAGAGAGTTTGAGGGTGGTTTAACTGAACTGTTTGAACAAATGGTAATTATGGAAGATTTAGATACTGGTGAAATTGGATCTGGTATGATGGAACATTTAAGAACAATAACAATCAAATAATAAATGTCAAAGTGATTATAATGGTCAAATTTAAACGAGGGCACCTCTATTATCCTGAAATTCCAATTCATGGTTTCCTAGAAGATACCGCTATTAGATTTCCCGAAAGATATGCATTTCTATATCCAAGGAAAATGACTTTTAAGGAGTTGAAGGAAAAAGTGGATATTTTTGCTTCTGTATTAAAGAATTTAGGGGTAAGAAAAGGAGATCGTGTTGCCTTATTTGGTCCAAATACCATAGAATGGGAGATTTCGTTTTTTGGTTTAGAAAAAGCGGGAGCTATCTTAGTACCAATGAACCCCCAGTTTAAAGAAACGGAAGCAAAATATGAGTTAAACGATTCGGGAGCCGAAACCATAATAGTTTCTCAACATCTCTACTCTGTTGTGGCAACAGTTCGATCTCAAACTAAACTAAAGCATGTTATAATTATAGAATCAGAAAAAGAAGCAGAGTTTCAATCGTTAGAGGGAACATTAGGATGGAATGAATTAATGAAGAATACCACTTCAAATCCTCCAGAAATAAGTTTCAATGCGAAAGAAGATCTTGCAGCGCTTGTATATACCAGTGGAACCACAGGCCTTCCAAAGGGTACTATGTTAACTCACTATAATATCGTTTCGAATGTCATCCAAATTTCTCAAATTTTTGAATTAAGTGAACTGGATGTCGCGATAATTGTTCTTCCACTTTATCATATCTATGGATTAAATGTAGGAATGAATCAAGCAGTATGGTTAGGAGCAGCCCAGGTTGTTATCCCCCGATTTGAAGTAAAAGAGTTTTGTGAACTAATCGAAAGATATCAAGTGTCTTATAGCTTATGTGTACCCCCGATATTCTTAGCTGTTGTTAGACATCTTGAAGGGCCTAATAATATGGGATATGATTGGACAAATCTTAAAATTTTTAATAATGGAGCAGCACCAATCCCATTGGAACTTCTTGATAGATTTGATAAACTTGCAAAAGAAAAATGTAATGCTCATGAAGTTACGGTTCAACATGGGTGGGGTTTAACTGAGGCTTCACCGGTGGTTGCAGTAAATCCAATGTATCGTCCCAAGATGGAATCTCAAGGGATACTTATACCTGATACCTTTCATAAAATAATTGATCTCGAATCGGGCAAAGAAATACCTAAACGAGGAGAATTAGGCGAATTAGTTATTAAAGGTCCGCAAGTTATGTTGGGTTATTGGAATAAGCCTGAAGATACTAAAAATGCTTTTTGGATCGATCCGAATACAGGCGAAAAATGGTTAAGAACTGGAGATATGGCTTATATTGATGAAGATGAGTATGAGCACCTTGCAGATCGAATAAAAGAAATGATTAAATATAAAGGTTGGAGCATTGCGCCTGCTGAACTTGAAGATTTATTATATAAAAACCCTCATGTATTTGACGCCGCTGTTATTGGGAAACCCTCAAAAGAATTAGACGTAGGAGAAATACCTAAAGCGTTTATCATGTTAAAGGAGAATTCTAAGGGAAAAATTTCTGAGCAAGAAATTATAAATTGGGTAGCAGAACGAATATCAGCCTATAAGAAGATTCGAGAAGTTGAATTTGTCGATTCCATCCCAAAATCTGGTTCCGGCAAAATTTTGCGCAGAGAATTGGTGGAACTTGAGAAACAAAGGTTTGAACAATAATTATTTCTTTTTGATTGAATAAATAATTTAAAGAATATCAGATTTTTTTAAAAACGGAAAGAGCTCTTTTCTTTAAATTTATTTTCTCTTTTTCCCATTGATGATCAACTATTTCATCATTAGAAATTAACTTTTTCAATATATCCCTGGGTATGTCTTCAATATATAAAAGTAAAAGTTCTTGGTTTTTGTCTTCATTTAGCATTTTAGCAAGACGATTATTCCAGGTCCAAACTGGAAGGTCTAATTTTTTCTTTTTTATAAATGTAATTAACTGATACACATCTGACTTGGGATCCCACTCATCAAGAGTTGTTTTATCGATGAAATTATCTCTTTGCCATGAAATCCCACCAAGCTCAATGATATCTTTTGATGTATAATTAAATGATTGCTTAAATTCTGGTAGGTAATATTCATATTGAAGGAAGAATACTTTAGAGGCTATTCGATTTCCCTGTTCATTTTTATTGGAATCAACAAATACATAATGAAATACTTTATTTGTTCCATATATTATGATCTCTTGATGACCAATATACTCAAATTCATCTGAGATTTGCAGATTTAAGGAAATGGCTCCTGAAATCTTTACATTATTCACTTCGACCTCAATATCAATGATTTTTTGTGACATCTGATTTTTTGAAAAGTTGATTTTAATTTTGATTAAATTTAATAGAAGCTTTTAACAATATAAATCTTAAGCTTTATGTGTATATATATTTGTAGAAATTGAGGAATTTTGATAAAGCAATTGATGATTAGTTCATTGATCAAGGATGATTTGGTCATCAATGATATCGATTTGAAAGATTTTAGCGTCTAACCAGGATTCGCAAGTTTTTTGACTAGTCCAAAGTGTCGTTCCATCCCAAGTGATTCCAATCGTACCTTCTGCTGCAGGATATATTTGACCTGCAATTGTGCCATTCATGTTCCACTTAGTAAGCATTAATTCCTCACCACACCAAAAATGGGTACCCGTCCAAGTGATCCCTCCAACCGCGGAGCCTCCCACTAAATTAATCGTTTCGATGAGATTCATGGTTTTATTGAGTTTATATATGTATTGTGCATTTGAAAAATAAATAAATGTACCATCTGAAGCTACTCCAATCACGGAATCTACTCCCATCGGAATCTCATAGACTGCAATAATATCAATCATATTGCTAGCATTAGGTTGAAATTTGTAAATCTTATCTAAGACAATATCATGAGTCCAAAAATATTCGCCATCATAGGCTAAACCATTAGGATTTGGTATGACATCATTTCCAAATTGTTGTTTTTCTTCAGTAGTAAGATTGATCTTTACAAAATCTTGGAGAGTGCCTTCGACAAATGAACGGTGTTCAAACTTCCAAAGGGACCCGTTTACATACTCGAGGCTCCAATCGAACGTAGTTTCATTCTCCAACCTTCTAACAATCTTTCGGGTTTCATCCAGTTCAGGATAAACATACAAATAACGGTCTTCAGGATCCCCGGGAATATATCCTAATTTCCGAGGCTCTGGATTATTAAAATCCAAGTTAGGGATTGGAACAGTTCCATTACCCAGCAAATCATTTCCAGAAGTAGTATTTGTTGTAGTGGGTCCCAAGATGATTTGAGCGCCTACATCTTTAAACTTATTTTCAATGATTGTAAGATTTGAATAAAGATTTCCACTCACAGCAGTGCCTGTGTAATTGAAAAAATAATTCCCTAGTATATCCACATTAGTAGCCTCCGAATAAATCGCAGTATTTCCACCATTAAAGATATTGTAACGAACTGAGATATTTGGGTTGAAGTCTTCTAAGGAGAGATCATGATATCCATTATCATAAATTAAGCAAGAATCAATTATTAAATTAGATCTGGAAGAATAGACGCCTTCTGCGTGAATCCACCTGATAATTGTATGCGATATATTTAGTGTAGACCCTCCAGATTCGATTCCAATGAAAGCAAATTCGATAATAGCATACATAAATACTGATGCGTTAGTATCGGTACAGTATATACCGCCCCAGTCGCCATTGATGGGGTCTTCCGCATCTGATGTAAACCAAATTTGTTTTTCGGGAGTCCCAATTGCTATTATATCTCCACCGGCCGAGGAAAGACTCTTTCTAATTCCTCCCTTATACCCCCTATAATGTTGGAATTCTACAAAAGTATCGGGTAATATGGTCAGGGTTATGTTTTCTGGAACTATCACACTATCTTCTACGTGAATAAATCCTTGCCAAGTAGTATCCTCGCTAAGAGTGCCCCCAACTATTGTCACATTAGGACCAAAATTTGGGACTTGAGTCAACATTAAAATAAGTGATAATGGGGTGATTAGAAGGAGGACTAGTATTAGAGATATTAAAATTTTCTTACGGTACGTTTCATTCAAGCTTAATTAAACCTCATTAACTAAAGTATCAAAAGAAAAATTCAATTTTAAGAATTATGAATAAGTTTGAAAAATCTAATAATTCATTTGACTAAAAAGTCGAGATTTTGTTAACCAAATATGGACTACTATACATTAATTATTTATATTGAAAAGTTTAAAAGCAAAATATAGTAAATCTATCTAATTAGATTATTATAAAATTAAATACCAATTATATCATTAGGAAAAGGGTGTAATGTAAGTTTGTGTCAATGGTGTATGTCCCATGGAGCAGGAAAAAAGTGGTATATGAATTCCAAGAATTATCATGCGGATCAAATCTCAACAGAGGACGATATGCGAGACTATCTTACGGAACAGTGGATGAATTTTGAGCAGATATATATTCGGAAAATTGCTGGGTTTTCATCCAAAGATTTAGGATATAAATTAAAGATGCCGATTATTGGGAGAATTCTTCGAGCAAAAGCAGAAGCCATGATTCATAGTGAGAAGAAAAACCGAAATCCTAAAAATGCGGACGGTCACTTCGGTCAAGTAATACCGTTAGAGGATGCTAAAATCATTATGTCTCAATTAGCAGATGAGCCGATCATTTGTAACTACTGCATGTGTCGCTGGATGCAGCGAAAAGAAAAAGAAGCCGTTTGCATCAATTTTGGAGTGTTATCTGAGGTTATTGAAAAACTACCGCGATTTATTCCAAAAGAAAGAACCCAAAGAATTGATCGAGAAACGGCTATGGAAAAGTTAGAAGAGTTTAACAAAAAAGGTTATATTTCTTCTGTATGGTTCCAGCCAGTGCCTTACATCAATGCGATTTGTTCTTGTGAAAGTCCTGAGTGTGGGGGCTTCACACTAAGAAATAATTTCGATCTTCATGTAATGTATAAAGCAGAATATATTATCCAACTTGATCAAGATAAATGTCAAGGCTGTAAGCAATGCGTTGCAACTTGTCAAATGAATGCGATTCGGTTTATACCGTCAATGGGCAGGGTGATAATTGATTATGATAAATGCTTTGGATGCGGAGTATGTCGTCACGCATGCAATCATGATGCTCTTAAATTAATTCCAAGGGAGGAATTTCCCGGATTTGATGGAACCTATTAGGTGATGATATGAGTCGAAGTAAGAAAAAGAAACGGACTAAAATAAAGATTGATTATTCGCTTTGTGGCGAAAAAGGAAAGATTGATCCCAGAGATTGTGGGTTATGTATGAGATCGTGTGATCCAGCTGTATTTGTGATGCATCCGACTATTGGAACTGAAGATCAACAAGAAGATCCCTATGATCCCCAGGATTGGCGTATAACTCCTATTTGGGGCTCATTATGCTCTCGCTGCTTTAAATGTGTTGAAGTTTGCCCTGAAAACGCGATTAATATATCGTGGTAGTCAATTATTTATAAGTTTTAACTTTAAATTCTATTTCTCCTTTTATTTGTTAATTATTAAACTAAAGGATATTAGACATGAGTGATTTAGAAGAAAGAGCTAGAAATCTTATTGAGAAAGGTACCATAATCGATACTCTTAGCCACGGTCCTATCTTATGGACTGACCCATTTATTAAAAAAACTGATGAATTACTCGCATTAGATCAAAGTCCATTTAAGATTGTACAAGAATTAATTGGAGATTTTTCTAAAACTGCTGTTTCTAATGATGATTACTTTGAGAAATTGAAAACAGCTTGGAAAAAATCAGGGGTTGACTGTGTAAGTTGGACCGTTGGTCCCATTCATGAAAGACCATATTCCTTAGAAGGAGTTAGGCATAATCTAGCATTTTTGACTTATTTTATTGATAATAGATCCGAATTTTTCGTCAAAGTTGTAAAGGCAGACGACATTAAACGGGCTAAAGATCTAGGAAAAGTTGGAATTATTTACAACCTTCAAGATTGTGGATTTATTGGAACAGATATTGATCTTTTAGAGGAATTTTACTATTTGGGTATCCGAGTAATGCAATTGACCTATAATAGCAAAAATACCATAGGTACTGGTTGTACGGCAAGAAGAGATAAGGGGTTGACGGAATTTGGACGGCAAGTTGTAGAAAAGATAAACGAGATGGGGGGAATTGTGGATATTTCTCATTGTGGGGCTCAAACCTCAATGGATGCTGCAGTTCACTCTTCTGGGCCAATTGTTGCATCCCATACCTTAGCAGATAGTGTTTTTAAGCATGATAGAGCTAAATCTGATGACTTACTCAGAACGGTCGCCGATAAGGGAGGATATATCGGTGTTTTGACTGTTCCAGGTTTCTTAACTACCAATATGAAAACTACAGTTGATGATTGGTTAGATCATATTGACTATATTATAAATTTGGTTGGAATTGAGCATGTAGGTATAGGCACTGATTATTATGGTTATTCCGTACCGGATAATCTGGCTAAAAAAATTGATGAATTGATTGGCATTTTAGGTTTTCGTCAAGAACACCGAGCAACCTTTACGGATAAAATGCAAGATTTCGAAAATTATGGAAAGTTTCCTAACCTAATTAAAGGGTTAATTTCAAGGGGATATAGCGATACAGAGATAAGGAAGATCGCTGGCGAGAATTTCTTACAAGTTTTCAAGAAAATTAGTGGTTAATAATTCTTAAGGGAATTTTTCTACTTTTTCTTTTTTTCCTGTTTCAGAGGATTTATATAATGCATCAATAAGACATAAAACTTTAGAGCTCTCTTCTATTGTATTTAGATAGGGCCTTTCAAATAAAATCCAATCTGCAAAGGCTTCTACACTTCCTGCAGTATAAGGATTGTAGCACAGTATTTCTTTACAGGAATATTTTCCAATTCCATACCATTGTAGGGAAGAATGCGCTGCTAATCTACAAATTGCCCTTCCATATTCACCGAAAACTATAAGTTCTGAAAGAGCTTTTGTAACTTCAATTGGTGGCTCAACTAACATTGAACTATTAATTTGTGCTAGGATTCCATTTTCAAATTCAATAATCCCAAAGCCCAGATCTTCAACCTCTGTATTTGTGAATTTTACTGTTTTTATTTGACCCATAACTGTTTTTGGTTGACCAAATGCCCAAATTAGGATATCAAGAACATGTGAGGCTTGTGAGAGCATCGTGCCTCCTCCAGCGAACTCTTTAGAGCCTCTCCAATTACCTTCCTTATAATAGGAGTAATCTCTACTAAAATATGCATTACAATTAGCATAATATATATCACCTAAGATCTCCTCTTTTAGACCGCTCACTAATTCATAACAATTTTGATCATATCGATATTGATAATTAAACCCGAGTTTTAGATGAGGATATTTTCGAGACATGATATAAATTTCACGAGCATCTTGAACCGATGCTCCAACTGGTTTTTCACAGAATACGTGTTTACCATGCTCAAATGCCAATTTAATATGATCTTTATGGAGATAATGAGGAGTTGCAATATATACTACGTCAACCTCCTCTTTTTCCAACATTTCATTCACATCAGTGTAAGAGTGTTCTTTTCCAGAAATTCTTCGTGCTCTTTTATACTCTTTATCTACAGCAGCCACAAACTTAGCATTCTTTATCATTTTAAAAAATGCTTTAAACTCACTCGCTATAGCGCCGCATCCAATCGTTCCAATTTTTATATACTTCTTGATACTCAAGATAAATCCTCTTTAAGAAAGTTGAAATTTAGATAATATTATTCATCTATTAGGGCATAAGTTGAGAAAATGCTCCAAAATATCATGCGAAGTGATATATTTTATTTATCATATTCATCTGCAGTATTATATAAGTAGCTAAAATAATAGTTTGCTGCAGGACCAAACGCAATATGATCAGTAACCACTCCAAAGTAAGAAAGTTTCTTGAAAAATTTCTGTGTTAAGATAATGAAAGCATCCTCTCCTTCATCAATTACAGCACAGTTACCAAAAACTTGATCCCGAGATCGAATAACGGAGATTTTGGCATATTTGTCCAATAGCTCCTTAAATTCTTTATCTTCAAAAGCTTCCTCTTCAATGAGTATGCGAATATCAGTGACTCCCCTGGCTCTAGCCTTTTTAATATCCTCATAAAAGATTTCAAGGAATTCAAAATCAGAAGCTACAACATATAAAGCTGTTTTCGCTTGCTCAATTAATGACAGACTTTTTGTAATGCATATGTTCCTCCCTCGATGGATATAAAGCGCAATTTTTATAGGAGTATCATGTGATTGATATATTGGAGTTAATGTGTTTATAATAGTTTTAGAATGCTCATCAAAACTATCATTGTATTGTTTCTTAGCAATGATTAATGCCTCATCTGGGCTTTTAGCAAAGTACCTACTAGGTCTGCTTTCCTCTTCACGTACGAGGAACTTCTTTTCTTTCTCTAGTTGAGTTAGAATATTATAAATACGCGAGTAAGGGACTCCAGACGCTTCTGAAAGCTCACGCGCATCCATAGGTCCTTTTACAGTAAGTGTGAGATAAATAGCAATTTCATAATCTGTAAGTCCTATGTTTCTTAGTGCCTCTTTTACATTTTCTGGAATTTCTTTTGACATGACCGACCACCATAATTTTATATCGTTTAATTAAGAGATTTTGGGCATATATGAGAATTTTTTATATATGTAAATATATTATTCAACATCCTATTAATTGTTAGTCATTGGTTAACTAATTAAGTAATAAATGTATATGGAACTCAAATATTATTATTTTTCTAAAATAAAGATTTATGGTTTGATTGAAAATCAATTATTAGAAACTAGTAAGGTATTCTTAAAAAGATTGAAACAAACTAAAACTATTTATTTGTCAATTTAACAAAATAATACGATCCTCGTTACTGGGAATCATAAATAAGACTAATTTAATTAGTCCTAATCCCGACGAAATAATTATCGCTCGCTTATTATCACCTACGCGAAAGAAAATTTTTCCTTTTTTCTATTTTTTAAATTTCTAACGACAAATCTCCCTAGCAGAGGGAGCATCATCTTGAGACAATTATTTTTTCTCAAGCTTCATCCGATTGTCCTTAATATTTGGTTAGTGATTTTTAAAAATCCAATACATCCTCATCCTCCGCCATCTGGAATAGTACCGTTTGCCATTTGATTTAGGGCAAAGATAATGATCAGAGCAACACCCGCAGTGGCAACTATTAATACTAAAATGATAAAGATTTTGGATTTTTTGAGAGATATTGTGCGATTATCATCTGACATAGAATATTAAAAGGAAATTGCATTAATTATATTTTATTAAAAGTAATTTTCTTTAAATTTGAGCCGTTTCTTATCTGGATCTTTTCCATTTTGTAATATAAATTGTTCGTAACTCTGGTAAATTTCCATCATTTCATCATATAATATCATATTATCCTCTCGTGGAGTTAAGATTTCAATAGGTTGAAGATCTTTGCATAATTGTATTAATTCTGACCATTGAAGCTTTTCACCATTATAAGCTTTAAATGATTTTATAGATCGTAATGCAGCACCTAAAGCAGCAGAATCAAGCACATTTAGTATTTTTACAGGGGCTTGAAAAACATCTGAAAGGACTTGTAATATTTCTCGGTTTTCTGACCCTCCACCAGTAGCAATTATTTCTACTGGAGCTTTGTTTAACCATTGCGAATGAATTCTAATAGCTAAACATTGTGCTTCAATAATTCCACGCACATTGGCGTTCATATCATACTCTTCGAAACCAAAACGATACACTCTGGGCGCTAAAACTAATGGAACAATTTCCGGATAAAAATAGGGAAGCATAATTCTACCTAAATTTCCTGGTGGTGTTAGTTTCAGGATATTAGAAAATTCATTCCAAGTAAGATTAAAATGGTTTTTAATGGATTCTCGAGCCAAAGAACCATTTTTAAAACAAATTAATGCCATATAATTCCCATTAGGAGCTCCAAACACATGACTTTGACCACTTAAATCTAAAGATAAATGTTGTAAAGGAGTAAAGTAGGTATCGCTTGTTCCTAGGCTGACAGCTACTTGTCCTGGCTCTACCAAACCAACTCCAATGAGACTATTAGGGTTATCCCCGGACCACGGTAATAATTTAGTTTCAGGAGAGAAACCATACCGTTTAACATAATAAGGAGCAATATTTCCAATTATAGTATCAGATTCAACTAATTTAGGCAATTTTTGTATAAGGTTAGGAGCAGTTGCTTTAATAGCCTTTTCGTCCCAGCACTTATTAGTAATGTTCATTAAATTCATTCCAGATCCATCTCCATAATCTATCGAAGAAGATTTGCCCAAAAATAAAGAAGATAAAAATGAACTAATAAGATGAATTATCGCTGTATCTTCATATTTTTTAGGAGTATCTTGGTAAAATTTTCTAATCTGAGGTCCTGAAAATCTTTCAAATGTGTTTGATCCCGTTCGTCGTATGGTTGACTCTGATCCTCCTAATGCATCTCGGATTTCTTGGCATTGCTTTGAAGTACTTGAATCCATCCATACAGGACTTATTTCTCTCGAGAACACTCCATTCAATTGTAATGTTAAAGATTTATTTGGATTAAGATTGCTTAACATGCTAACGAATTTATCGTTTAAATAGACGGTTCCATGCTGTTGAGCTGAGCCACTTAACGCTTTAATTGTATGTAATGGAATGTTTCCATTATGAAGCTTCTCAAGTAAGAGATCTAATGCTTCTACCCATAGTAAAGGATTAGAATGAACTTTTTTTCCATCTTTTGAAATATAGACCCCATTTTGAGTCCCATAATGAGATAAATCTTTGTCATAATTAATAATGATTTTAGTCTGTAGAGTCAATAATGGCCAATCAAGGAGTATTCCCTTCATACTCTGAGTTGAGCAATCAATTCCGAGAAAATAATCGTTCATTCTTATATACTCCTAATCACTAATTCATTAATAATTATTTAGATTATGATAAAGATATGACTCAAAGATAATATATGATGCTTGAGTTTAAAATCGAAAGTTAAGATATATATTAATTTGAAAATTGAGTATAGGAGGTTTTAGTCTTTTTTTTTTGGTTTCTCGACAAAATTTTGAAAATCTAACATTTTTCAAAATAAATATAAAATTTATTTCACATTTCGAAAATTTTAATTATTGTTTTGCACAATATGTATATAGAAAAGTAGATTTTCACAAATAAAAAAATTATATTAAGGTTATTAAAAGTGGATTCTATTGATTTAAAAATATTGGAAGAATTAAAAGCAGATGGGCGAAAATCATTTAACGATATTGCATCGGTTGTTGGCAAGACAGAAGCAACGGTAAGACGACGAGTACGAAATTTAGAGGATGAGGGTGTTATAAAAAAATACACTATTGAATATAATATAGATTCGAAGCCAAAGACTCGAGCAACCGTCAAAATTGAGCCTGATTTCAAGGAAATCAAAGCCATATTGAAAGAATTAAGTAAGATTGAAGAGATTACAGATATTTGGCGTTTAAGTGGTGATTGTGGACTCTTTATCAAAGTAGAAATACCCTCGATAGAGCAATTTAATCCTTTAATCGAGGAAAAGATCTCTCAGATTGCGGGAGTTAAGATCATGGAAACATGTTTTATTACTGACATTATTAAATGAAGTCCTTAAAAACTTCTTTCTTTTATCTTTTTACTATTTTATTGTTAGAATTTTGTTTCTGGTTCTGAAATATTATAAAAAACATCATAATAAGGAATAGTTTTTAATTTATAACGCATTTAATAATAAATTCTGAACCAATATCATATATAAAATAATATTAAAAAACGATAATTATGGCAATTCAAAAAGGAGATATAATCAAAGTCGAGTATGAAGGACGTTTAGAGGATGGAACAATCTTCGATAGTACGGAATTAAATAATGGAACACCAATAAAATTCGAAGTGGGAAAGGGTCAACTTATAAGTGGTTTTGATGATGCGGTGATTGGAAAAGAAGTTGGAGAGGAATTTGAAGTTAGTATTCAACCTGAAAAGGCATATGGTGATGTTGACCCCTCCTTAACTCAAGCTATTAATAGAGAGCAATTTCCTGAGGATATAACTCCAGAACCAGGAATGATGCTTAGAATTGATGGTCCAAATAACACCTATTCTGTTGCGTGGATAAAAGATGTTGAGGATAAAAAGGTTATAATCGATTTGAATCATCCTTTAGCAGGAAAAACTCTAAACTTTAAAATCAAAATCGTGGAAACGGGATGTGAACCTGATCCAGTTGAGGCTTGTGGTTGTGGCTGTGACTGCGGTCATGAACATTAATTAATACCTTCCTTTAAGTATTTTTATCTATTTTTCACTTTTTTATTTGGATATCAAACAATTTAATTTATTTGTTTTAAATAATTTTGATATTTAGTTAGATTTATCCCTCTGGGAGTAAAATATGAGCTATAAATTTACGAAGGAAGAATTAGAAAATCTTTTAGTTGATTATAATAAAATTGCGTTAAAAGATCTTGATATTCCAAAAGAAGTATGCATATGGGATGAAACATTAAGGGATGGCGAACAAAGTCCTACTGTATACTTGACTTTAGATGAAAAAATCCATCTAGCAAAATTAATGGATGAAATTGGAGTAAAAATTATAGCAGTTGGATATCCCGCGGTTTCAGAATCAGAGAAGAATATTGTTAAAACAATTGTTAATGAGGACTGTAAGAATGCATCAATTGTAGGGATTTCTCGTCCAAGGAAAGAAGATATTGATGCGTGTATCGATGCAGATCTCCAAGAAATCGTGGTTTTCATGCCTATCTCGCCAATCTTTATGAAAACATTAAAGTTAACAGAACAAGAAGAAATAGACCAAATTGAAAAAGCTATTCATTATGCTAAGGATAATGGATTTAAAGTTAACTGGGTTTCTGAAGATGGCACACGGGCAGAATTCGAACATTTAAAAAATGTATTTCTAACAGCTATTGATGCGGGAGCTGAACGAATTGTACTCGGAGATACTGTAGGAGTGCTCACTCCTTATTCTACATCCTATCTTATTAAAAAAATAAAAGCAGAAGTAGTTCATGCGCATAAGGATGCAAAATGTATGGGAATTCACACTCACAATGATTTTGGATTAGCTGTAGCGAATACTGTTACTGGAGTTTTCGAAGGATGCTGTTATCCACATACATGCATAAATGGCTATGGAGAACGAGCAGGAAATGCTGCATTAGAGGAGGTAGCGACGATTCTCGAACGGATGGGTATTAATACAGGAATAGATCTTACTAAATTACCAGAGTTAAGTGAAGTTTGCGAACGGTATTTCTGTAAACCTTTATCACAATATAAACCAATTGTTGGAGATTATGCCTTTTCTCATGAAAGTGGCCTTCATATTGCTGCAATTTTAGCTCATCCTTTAACATACGAACCAATTAATCCACATATGGTAGGAAGGCGGCGAACATTTTATTTAGGGAAGTTTTCAGGCTCACAATCAATATTACATGCATTAAAGCAGAAAATCAAGGTACTGGATCTGGACATTCCTGATGATATTATCAGAAAAATTGTTAATGAAGTCAAGAAAAAACATGAAGAAACCTCTAAAGAAGAATTAAGAAAATCCTTTGATATCATTAAAAAGGAATTAAGGAAAATAACAAAAGGAGTCGGAGATAAGGAATTTTTTGAAATTGTAAACAAATATGCTCAACCATATGTTTCTGAAGAATTTAAGCCAAAAAATGATGAGGAATAAAATTTAAGGAATTAAGAAGTTATGTCCTATAGTAACTCATTAATTTCATCGAGTTGTTTTTCCGTTTTTTTCAAGTCTACTTTTAGTTGGCTTGTTCTTTTCTCATAAGATTTTTTATCCATTGTACCCGCTTGGAATTTCTTTTCGATAAAATCAAGTAGATTCCTCATGGAATTTAACTTACTCTCTAATGCCTCTTTTTCTGCTTTCAGTTCTTTCTTTTTCAGTTTCTTCTTAGGTTTATCCGATGGGCTAAATTTGATAGATTCTCTATCCTCAACTTTAGGTAATCCAATGAACGGCTCATCGTTGTCCTTCGTAAAGTTTTCAGGTTTAGGGGGCAATTCCGTTAGATTCTTGTTGGTATCTAAAAGAGAATCCAAAGTATCTTCGGATTGTGAGTATGAAGTGGTTGGAGGTTTCGAACTTGGAGGATTATCAAGAGTTTTATTTTCTGAACTGCTTGCAGATTTCACTAGCTTATCAATTGTAGTTTTAATAGTATTTATTTGATTTTGAAATATTTTTAATAATTCGTATAATTCACTTTGAGTTGAAATTTGCATAGAGAAATCAATATCAATCTTTCGATTCACATTACTAGCAGTCTCCATAGATCCAGAAATGACATTAGTAGTTTGAGTCACAGGTTGAGACATAATTTCCGGTACTTCACCCTTTGAATGTAACTCCATTCTATAATCAGAAACTAACCATGTAAAAATATTGTAAGCTAACGTAGGATGCTCATCTGAATTAAATCCTCCTCCTACATTATCCCTGAAAAGTTCATAGCTTCCAATAGCGCATACTCTTCCATTTTGAGGTTGCGCCACACATATAAGAGGAGTTGAAAAAGGTTCAGAGGTTTCATT
>Ga0180438_10004555_pt1 | contig 19888 bp, 14 predicted proteins | sample SS_ome_12_FD_132455 | JGI IMG/M metagenome (GOLD analysis project Ga0180438, IMG submission 132455) | Hypersaline lake sediment archaeal communities from the Salton Sea, California, USA - SS_3_D_2 metaG | ecosystem: Environmental > Aquatic > Non-marine Saline and Alkaline > Hypersaline >... | reverse complement strand
GGGTATATGGGATCATTCAGTACATGGGTAGCGTAGGACAACCAAAAGGGGCGCCGTCTTCCCCCATGGGGGAAGAGGTCAAAGAACTTGAATATGAAAGTGCCCATAATTCTTGACACTACTGGGTATTTTAGGGAGTGGGATTTTTTGTCCAGTTTTGCTATAATATACAAGCCGCTGGGTGTTTTAGTTTTTATGGGTGCGGGTCAATTTACATGCTTAAAAAGGAGCTGTCATGAAAAAGAGTAGAATGCTGTTTATACTTATAGCGCTTATTATCATATGTCTTACGGTTTTACTTAATGAAAGGTATAACGTTGTTCCGGGTATTGGGAATAAACCTCAATTTAAAATTGATACCCTTACCGGAAGAGCATGGATAATGGACGACAAAAATAAGTCTTGGGTGGAAGTTAAAGATTATGGATATTTTTATCATGAAGGGAAAATTGTTGTCTCAGAAGAATAAAATATCTTCCTCATATTTAAATCGCAAATTAGTGTTCGGCATTCAAAAAGGAGGGTGAAATGGGAAGTATTAACGAAATTAAAGCAAGTGAATTGAACGCTGAGAATTTCATCAAGGAGGAAGTGGGGGAAATATCCGCTTTGGTCGGCGATGGCTTGGCGATTAACGCTCTTTCAGGAGGGGTTGATTCTTCCGCAGTTACCATGTTGGGGCATAAAGCCTTAGGGGAGAGGCTTAAAACATATTTTGTTGATAATGGAATAATGAGAGAGGGTGAGCCTCAGAGAATCGTGGCATTATTCAAGAAAATGGGTGTTCATGTGGAGATAATTGATGCCAGAAAACAGTTTTTTAGCGCATTAAAGGGCATAATTGATCCCGAAGAAAAAAGAGAGGCGATCACACAGGCTTTCTATAAAGACGTTTTCGGTAAACTTGTAAGGGATAGCGGGGCAAAATATCTTTTGCAGGGGACGATCTTGACCGATGTCGACGAGACGATTGCCGGGATTAAAAGACAACATAATGTTTTTGCGCAGTTGGGGATTGATCCCCAGGAGGCTTTTGGATATCAGATCATCGAGCCCTTAATCCAGCTTCGCAAGGATGGGGTAAGGAAAATTGCCGAAGTTTTGGGCTTACCAGAGTATGTTTATAATAGGATTCCTTTTCCCGGTCCGGCGTTGGCAGCAAGAGTGATCGGAGAGGTAACCGAGGAAAAAATAAACAGAGTCAGGCTCGCGACTTCTATTGTTGAGGAAGAATTGGCTTCTTCAGGGGCTTTTCAATATATGGCGATCCTGCATCAGGATAAAGTTACAGGTATGCGTTCGGGGAAACGGGATTTTGGCTCACAGATTGAAATAAGATGCTGGGATAGCATCGATGCAAGAAATGCCACCCCCACAAAATTGTCTTATGATGTTCTTTATAAATTAGCCGACAGGATAGTTGATACAGTTCCTGGCGTGGTAAGTGTTACTTACAACGTGACACCCAAACCACCGTCAACCATGGAGGCTGTTTAATTTTTATGTGTGAGGCGTAGTCATTCTATCTAAAATTATGACGGAGGGAGGGCGGCAAGGATGTTTTGTTATCCCGTACGAAGGCAGGGCTTGCGTAAAGCCTTGTATTGCGGGATGAATATTTTTATAATAAGCTAAGGTGGAAAATGGCAGCTAAAACAACAAAGAAGAAAAAAGCGAAAAAGAAATTAGATATAGAAAGTTTGCTGGGTGAACTGCAGGCGAGATTTGATGCCGTCGAGGAGAAACTCGATACGTTATTGTCAAAATCAGCAGTTTTATCCCGGATGATAAGCACAGAACGCGATCCGGGGTTCAAAACCCACGCCACTGTTACGAAAAAATTTCCGACACCGCAGGATAGGCCCCCTCGAGAAAGAAAGATGTACAAAGTTGTCTGCGCGGAGTGTAAAAATATTTGCGAAGTACCTTTTGAGCCCAAAGCGGATCGTCCGGTTTACTGCAAGAGTTGTTATGCTAAACGTAGAAACGAAAGCAGCCGCAGGAATATTCCGGACAGGGAAGAGCTCGTGGCGGAGATTTCCAAGACGCTTAATGTCGATATGACCGAACCATCCAGAACCAAAGCACGTAAAACTAAAAAGACTAAAGCTAAAGTTTCCAAGACTAAGAAACCAAAGGATAAGAAACCCAAAGCTAAGAAGTGAAGCTCCACGGGTTAATGTCCACGGCATTCACAGTGTCAGGGTCCCGTCAAGCGGAACCCTGCACCGAAGGGCATTCATCCACGCCCTTACGGGCGCGGTCTTTTGGTGCATGGGTAACAAACCCCGCACAGCAGGCAGGACACCTTTAAAAAGGCGTTATGCGGATTGAAGCCATATCAAAAAAAGCGTTTAAGAGCACTTTTATCTTTTTGGCTACGCTTATAGTGTTTTTTTATGGGTTATTTTAATCACCTCGCGTATTTATCGGCTGTTTTTCTCCTTTTTAGCAGGCTTTTCCGCGATTTCGATGTTACGGGTCTAGAGAGAGGCGTTATCCCGGGGTGAGCGGCTTGCGCTTTATTAATATTTCGATAGGAACTGTTTTTTACTAATGGCGATGGCATATTCATATTTATCCTTCCAGAAGCGGGGGTGAAGGAAGAAGAAAACGAACATTTCGGATAAAAAGGAGCAATATGAAAAAAACATTCAATATTGTATTGATTTTTTCTCTGTTTTACTTCAGCGTATCCGGCGCAGTTTTTCCGGCATCGGTTCTTGACGAATATGTATCGCCAAGACACTTGGTTTATTCAGGCGGAGTATGGACATTTGAATATGATGTCAGTGTAAATGTAAGCCAGGACGGAACAGCGACCGCAAGCGTATCAAACGTCCATCCCCGACACTCTGGCGCCTGGGGAGGTCTTAATCTGACAGCTGATGTACTGAGAGTTAAAAAACTTTCCAATAGGATAAACGTAACCGTGGAAATAAAAATAAATGGGCATGCAAGAGGCGTTAGCGCGCCCCTTCCGAGTTTGGGTAAACCAAGTGAGTGGACATGGAAGGAGGGAAGTAAAGACCCTTACACCGACACAATAACGGAAGTAGTAATGCTGCCTTTTGATATATATCCGGAACTTGAAAATATAGAAAACCTGAACTCCGGAGACCCCACCGAAACCACTTTAGATGAGGAGCCTATACCTCAGCAGCCGGGTGAAGAGGTTGAATCCGGTAAATTCGATATCGAAGCCATGGACAAAACCACCCTGGCGGCGTCTCCCGGCGAGCCGAACACTTGCCGTCTTAGAGTATCCGTGACCAGGGGCATGCAGGATGAGAACGGCAAAGTGGTCGTCCGCCCGGCGGCGGGAGTGTCGGTGACCTTCGAAAAACCCAGGTGGGGCAAGCTTTCGGCGACGCAGGCGCTTACCGACGCTAACGGGGAAGTGCTAGTGGTCTACGAATCACCTACAGAAAAGGATATGGCCGACAAAAGCCGCGTCAGTGTCGAGATAACCGCTAGGGGTGAGAACCCCGGTGAGTATGACTACATGCCGATTACTGTAGAAAACACAAGCGGCAAGATAACAAGCGAAGTGGAACACGGGATCTTGCCGTCACTAAGTGAATACTACAGCCGCATCACGTTTAAATTCAGGGGCCCCGACAGGGAATATAACACCATTGTAAGCGTTAAGCAGAAGGACGGCGCTTTGGTCGGGAAACGTAATGAAAAAGGAGGGGCAAACAAGCTGGAGCTAAAGAGCCGCCCCGGAGAGACAAACGAGGTCTTTTACCACTGGGTGGGGGAGCAGGAGATGACTCGGGCCCGTGACGATATAGTCACTATCGAGGTGCCGGATTTAAAGCTTAAGGAGGAGCTAAAGATCTCTGTCGGCATAGACTTACAGCCCCTCCGGGTTGAAAACGCCTGGCGGGGGTCTGCACTTCCGGGGGTGTACCATCCGTTCAAAGTATATGTAAACGATAGTTTTCATCCGAAGGCTGACGCGGCGGAACTGTTCAGAAAATTTCATTTCAAGGCAAAACTGAGTGTCACGCAGGATTATTATGAACCCGTGACGATCTACGATCCTGACAAGGAAAGCTGGCTGAGCAGATTAATATCGCATATGGAAGGTGCGGTGATGCCCCGGGGGGCGGTAACGAATAATATAATAAAGGCAAAGCTTGAGAAATCGAAAGAAGGAGACGCTTTTCTGATAGATGAAGAGTGGAAAGAAGAGAAGAACCCGCAGGCAGCCCTGCCGGGCGCCATACCGTACGACCGTGGAAATTATCAGTTCGGTTTCGAGCTCGTTTGCGAAAAAGATGCGAATAAAAACAACAATAAGATATTGAGCCAGGTGATAGACGTCGAAGAATATTCAGCCAACGGAGAAATGCTCAATGAATTCCTGGCGCCGACAATGAAATCATACGCCGGCCTGGTCTCGGAGTCAGGACTGGTGATTTACGCGATCGATACGGGGGTAAACCTCTATGAGGGTAATTACACCGAAGCCATAGTGGATACGGGCTTCCAGATAGGCTCGGATGTGGCAGGCGATTGGATAGACACTAAAAGGACGGAGGCCTATCTTCAGCGGATAGTGGCTAAAGCCAGAGGCAAAACCGTGGCTCAGTTATCTAAAGACGAGCTTAAATACTGCCTGGAGCGGGCCAAAAAGCAGTTTGCCGGCGGTATAGGCTCGGCGATATCAAACTGGACCGCGGAATTAGCCAAAGATGAGATTATGCCCGCCGGGGGCGTACCGGAAAGCCTGGACCAAAACATAGAATCAACCGGAAAGGAGTTTTTGCATCTTTTCCTTAAGGGTTATGGCGGGTATGGTCTGGTAATCCTCAATAAAGACGGTGTGGATAGTTATAAGGTCTATGATGAGAAAGGCAATGAGCTTAAAAAGGCGCCCGATCAGATATTTTCCGGTCCGGAGGAAGACGAAAGTATATTTGACGGGAAGGAAACCGTGGTAGTACCGTTCAAACTGGGGGGAAACATCCAAATTCAGGCCCAGGGCACCGGAAAATCGGCTGAAATCGTAACGATTACGCCGAGCGGAGTCACACAAAAGGAATACCCGCTGGATAAGTGGCGGTCAAAAATGCGGGTCACCGAAGAGTATACTGAAAAAAAAGGTGGAGGTTTAGATGTATCAGGCGAGTGGAAGACACGATTCGGGACTCTCACTCTCTTGCAGTCAGCTTCGAAAGTTACAGGCAACTATACAAGCGATAACGGAAAGATCGAGGGTACTATGGAAGGCGGCGTTCTTAAGGGCACATGGTCGGAAAGCCCTTCGTACAAACCTCCCAAGGATGCGGGAGATGTTGAATTTGTTTTTTCAGGGGACGGCAGAAGTTTTAAAGGCAAATGGCGGTACGGCCATGGGGGGAGCGGCTGGAAAGGTGGGTGGAACGGTACCAGAATGTAACAAAGGGATTTTATGGGTGATGATGAAAATCCCCGGACGTTTTGCAGCCCATTTATTAATAACCGGTTATATAAGAAATATACTTCAAAGATACCCTCTCTCTGCGCCATTTTTTACCCGAACTTAAATTCAAAAAAAGCCCTTCTTCAGGATAAAATCGTTGTTTTGTGATTTTTCCCGACGCTATGAGCTATTTTTTAAAGGATCTTACCACTGCGGTTGTCTCCGTCGTGGCTACCATGTGTAGTATCGGCCCGGGTCTTTCCGGGGTGGGGGCTGCTGAGAACTACGCCTGGATACCGCTCCCGGGAAATGGGTCCTGAGCGCCTGCATGCTCCTGGGCAGGCTTGAGATCTACACTGTCCTTATAGCTTTATCCCCGATATCCTGGAAAAAATAAAATTGCAGAATCGCCGTGCCTAGTTTTCTGCTGTCAAATATTCTACCTCCGGCACTACATTTTGCATGCGTGCCAAAGTCTCTATCTTGGCGAGTATCTCTGGTGTTACGGTTTGCGAGCCTTCCATAGAAGCCGTTGAAGCTCCAAAAAGATTTCCGGTATGCACGGCTTCTTCAAATGATTTTCCGTTGGAAAGGGCATAAACAACTCCCGCTTTAAGTGAATCCCCGGCGGCTGTATGACATGCCTGTATTATCTTGACACCTTTTTCCTTAATGATCCTATCTTGCATGATGAGCATTAGTCCGGCTTTGTCCATTGAAACAAGCACTCCCAGAAGGTTGTATTTGTTTCTCAATTTGACCGCGTGTGCTTTAATAGCTTCTTCGGTAATTGTATCCTTATCCAGGGAGCCTTTTTCTGCCAAACCGCTTGAGATCAAGACCTGTATAAATTCTTCCACGTTCGGTTTGATTATATCCTGGGGCGCGTCTCTATGAATGTCCAAGACTGACATGGCCTCTTCAGGGCTGGACATATACTTGAAATCGATCAGGAATTCCACCTTGTCCCGGTATTTCGTCTTTACCTGTTTTACTAGGGTTGCATAATAGGCAAGATCCGTGTTATGTCTTATGGGCCCGCCTGCCGAAAGGACCATCCAGATATTATCGGATTTCCCTTTAAACATCCCCTCAAGCATTTTTAGAGCTTCCCGATTGATTTTTTCTACTGTTTCGCCCGACAGTTCATCCGCCCATCCGTACATCACGGGAAACGCCTTGCCGTCAATTATATTTATGACCGCCACCTGTTGATCCTCCCGTTCGGCGCGGATGAGTGATGCGATTATGCTTTTATTTAAAAAATTTCTCTCCCATTCATCCGTAATTTCCTCTCCTTCCTTTCCTGCCAGTGCCACGAGCGCGATATTCTCATGAAAAGCGCTGAATACCTTTGATACGTTGATCTGGTCTCCCCCCGAATCTATATGGCATTCTGCCAGTTTGAGGGCACCGTTCGGTTCAGTGTCCCATTCAATCGTAACATCAAGGGGGCCAGCGTGATTTATCGCCAGCACATTAGTGCCCGGTAAAGACTCAATTTTGCCTGTATCCTCGTATTTTTTCTTGCCCCTGCGGGCTCTTACAGCCCTTATAATATCATGGGCAATTTCACGATTTATCCGCCTTTTCTCATCATCCGGGAGGTTATAATAATGACGCTCTATGGCTTCTCTTAGAGAATGCCCTGTAAGCTTGCTTATGCCAAGATTCTTTGATAATACGTTTTTGATGTCCATCTATAAAGTCCCCCTATAATATTGATATAACTCCTTTATGAAAGGCTCCTTCCCGCAAGTAAATTAAGCACTATCATTTTACACTCTTCAGGATTCACAGTACATACTTTTTTCCGTTTTCGGCTGCTGTAAGACAAATATCACCTTTCGCAAATAATAATTTACATAATAGATAAAAAATTATATTGTTATTTGGGCGCGAGGATGGTAAACTAATAATTCCTTATAGCCAAAAGTCCTGCCGGAACAGTCGAAAATTAGGACGATTTCCCGGGTGTGGCAAAAAGCAAATTCCTATCCGGAAAAAGGAGCGCACTCAAAATGAAGAAAAAAATTCTCTTTGTCTCCGATTTTGACAAGACACTTTCAAAAGGGGATGTAGGGTATATACTAAGCGCAAAATTGGGAATATCTGCTGAACAATTCGACCGAAAGATCGAAGAAATACAACGCAGAAACATCGTACAACTCGGGGGGGAACTTGCGCATTTGATAAGCCGGGATCCTGATTATGCCGGGAAAGTAAGTAAAGACCTTCTTTATGAAGTGGGAAAAGAGATCCAGCTGAAAAAGGGGGTTCCGGAACTCATGAAGATCCTGGCTGAAGGAATTGACAATTGCCATTTCAGCACGTATATAATATCTGCTGCACCTAAAGAATGTATTGATAAAGCGGTAGGACACATCCTCCCTGCAGAAAATATTTTCGGCACAACTTTTATCTATAAAAATGGCATCGTCCAGGATGTTGAAAGGACCAATGCCGGGCATGCGAAAGTATCCACTCTCGATATGTTAAAGCAAAAAGAGAATGTCACCAGGTACGCCATAATATATGTAGGAGATGGTTCAAGCGATGTCCATGTGATGTTGCATGTTAGGTCCTACAATGGTTATACAATAACGGTTTCCCCGGCGCCTTATATGGGGCACATCTGCCGGAGAAGTGTGATATCCGATAATGTTCTTTCTATCTTAGTGCCTATTCTTGTAGACCTGTTAAAATACGATGAAGGAAAGGTGCGGAAATTCTTCGAGGATAAAGGACATACAATTTTGGAATGGAATAGGGCCGATACAGAATGGCTAGATATTACTTAACGAAAACAGCGTACTGAGATTGGGAGGCATTAAGCGTGAATACAAATTTGGAGGTGTTAGACGTGGCTGCAAAGAAGTATCCGATATGCAAACGGTATGAGGGTAATCCCATCTTGAGAGGTAAGGATTTCCCTCCAGAGGCCGATATTAAAGCTGTTTTTAATTCCGGCATTGTGAAATACAATGGTATTTATATGATGGTTTGCCGGGTGGAGAATTCCGCCTTGGCTGACCGTTTTTGGATCGCGGAAAGCTCGGACGGTTATCATTTTAAGCCGCGGCCAAAGCCGGTGAATATGCCCCATAACGATCCGGAGTTTAATGAGTATGCCTCAAGCATGTATTATGATCCGCGCGTGACAAAAATCGGGGGTGTATATTATATAGTCCATGCCGCGCACTCAGGCCACACTTGCAGGCTGAGCCTGGTGAAGACAGAGGACTTTAAGAAATTCGAGTGGATAGGGTTTATCTCTGAAACAGATAACCGCAATGGGGTGCTTTTCCCGGAGAAAATAGGCGGATTGTACGCGCGCCTTGACCGGCCCAATACCGGAGCCGGTACCGGGGATATCTGGGTGTCTTATTCTCCGGATTTGATATTTTGGGGAAAGAGCAGGTGCGTGTTTAGGAACTGGGAGGGGATCCGCTGGGCCTGGGAAAAAATCGGCCCGGGAGCCGCTCCTATTAAAACACCCGAGGGATGGTTGACTGTTTTTCACGGAGTGCGCAGTCAATGCAAATCGCATTTTGTTTATCAATTAGGCGTGTGCCTTTTGGATCTGGAGGATCCGTCAAGAGTCAAGGCCATGAGTGAAGACGCAATTTTGATTCCCGAGGAGCAATACGAACTTGTGGGGCAAACTCCCAGCGTGGTGTTTACCTGCGGGGCCGTGGCGGAGGATAACGGCGAGGTTAAAATTTATTACGGCGGCGCTGATACGGTTCAGTGCGTGGCGACCACAAGTGTGGAACGGCTTATCGATGCATGTTATAATCGTTAAGAGTAATTTGCAAAAAGGAAAAAGGAGGGAACTGAATGCAGGAAGCTAAAGTTGTTAATAATGGGAAGAAACCTCTGCGGGATCGTCTTCCGATCCCCACAAAGTTGTTCTATGGTCTTGGCACGGCAGTTGATATGTGGGGTCTTTGGTTGTACCCGGCTGTTGCTTTTGCGGTTTTTAACATGTATTTGGGTATCGAGCCTTGGCTGGTGGGATTGGCGCTTACATTGATCCGGGTCTGGGATGCCATTGTTGATCCTATTGTGGGGTGGCTGTCCGATAACTTGCGTTCCAAATGGGGCCGCCGCCGTCCTTTTATTTTGATCGCTGGTATTTTAAGCGGACTGGGTCTGCCGATCTTGTTTTTGATATCGCCGTCCTGGGTGGGGATAAAATTCCTCGGCCTTTCCGTGGTGTTTTGGTACATGATATTTTCCACCATGTTTTATATCCCCATAATCAGCGCTTTTACCGTGCCTTACTACAGTTTGGGCGCGGAAATGACGCCTGATTACGAAGAGCGTACCTCCATCATGGCCTATCGCAGCATGTCCCAAAAGGTCTCAGAACTGGGCAATTTTTATGCTTTGCGGTTTACCAACCTGGCCTGGTTCCTTATTCCGGGAACAGGGCAAAAGAACACTCTCCTGGGAATACAGGTGTACACGGCAATATTGGGTGTTGTAATGGCTATTTTTGCCATAACCATTTTCTTTAAAACTAAAGAACGCTACTATGATAAAGTGGTGGTGAAGGTTAAAGAGAGAATTTCGATTCTTAGCGGTTTTGGTGAGACTCTTAGGAATAAGTCGTTCCGTCAGATGATCATTATGGGCGGAGCTTTTACTTTAGGAACGAGCATGGTGGGCTCGCTTGGTTACTATGCCACGGTTTTTTATGTATCCGGAGGCGACAAAATTATCGGAGATAACTGGCAGTTCTGGATGGGCGTGGCTTTTATGGTGGGCGGCCTTATAGGGGTCCCGCTGCATGCGTCTCTGGCGCATCATATCGGCAAACGCCACGCTGCAGTGATAGCCTGCTGTATAGGCATATGCGGTTATGGTGGTTCCTGGTTTTTATATACGCCGAAGATCATATGGTTGCAAACTATCGCATCAGGGTTAATGGGAATGTGCGCGGCTTCCCTGTGGATGCTGCATAGTTCCATCGGCGCAGACATTATTGACGACGATGAGCTCAATACGCATGAAAGAAGGGAAGGTTCTTTTACCGCCTGTGCTTCCTATATCCTTAAACTGGGGAATTCATTGGGGTATTATTTTTCCGGTCTTATTCTGACATGGGTGGGTTTCACCTGGAAACTTAAGGTGCAGGCGCCTGAGACCATACTCGGGATCCGCGCCAGTCTCGCTTCTTTGCCGGTTGTTGGCCTGGTTATCGCTATTATTTTCGTTTTACGCGTACCGCTGACAAAACAAAAGGTCCAGGAGATCCGCAGGAAACTCGAAGAGCGAAGAGGCATGGTATAAGTAGCCGGCGCTCAAAAGGTATCGCCGATATTTCGCCTATTAAAGCTAGCAGGGCACCCGTACGGGTGCCCTGCTAGTATGTGACGTGAACACTTTTTTATCCCATACTAGAGATTAAGATATATGGATGTTTTTGTGTTGCCAATCCAGCCAGAAGTGTAGAATGAACCGTGGCCGTGAAATAAATGAAATGTCCCCGTTATTTCGTCTAGTGGTCTCCATCGCCGCAGTCGCTTTCCCATTTATACTTTTAGGATTCGGCGTGTATGGGTCCTTTTCCTTTAGTTTTTCCGTTCCCTTTATCTGGCAAGTAGGCCTTCTGGGAAAAGGGGCAAACTCTATGGGGCTTAAAAGAAAATCTTTGCGGCGTTCCGTTGTTACAGGTATTTTGACGGGTCTTTTTCTTGCTTTTCTCGGCGGTTTTGCCCTAAAGATCCTGGGGATGACGGGTTATTCAATAGTCAGCCTCCAGGGGACAGGCAACTTGCCCGAACTCTTCGGATTGAAGATCTCTCTTGATGGGGAGATGGGGTACAGGCTTCTTACGGCAGGAGGGGGGCTGAAAGAGGTCCTCTTTTACCTGGGTTTTTCTCTCTTTCTGATCGGGCTGGGCGAGGAGATATTTTGGCGGGCCTTCATACAAAGGAAGATATCGAGAACTCTCCCGAAAACCCCTTCGGTATGGCTGACAGCGCTTCTTTATGGCATGATCCATTTCTACGTATTCTTTTTTGTCACACCTAAAGAGGGGGTCCTCTTCCTGGGGTTAATAACCCTGGCCGGTGCATTCTGGGGGTATTTGTATGAATATCTCGACAATATATGGGCTCCGGCTCTTTCTCACGGGATTGTCGCCTTCATAGTATGGAAATATTTCGTATTTTCGTAAATCGACCAGCTATTAGCTGACCGCAGTTCGGGGACTAGTTTGACTTCGATATAACCATATGATATTCTTTGGATGATTCTCGTTAATGTATATTATTGTATCGTTTTGCAGAGGAGGAATAAAAAATGATCATCAACATCTTATACTTCACATCAACAGGTAACACTCTCTGGCTTGCCGGGCAAGCAAAAAAAATAATAGAAGAGAAGGGGCATACCGTTAACCTCTTCGAAGCCGTTACAACGGGACCGGAATTCGCCGAAAACTGCGATATGATAGGCGTATTTTATCCCGTATGGGGCTCGAACCTGCCCGATCCCGTCAGAGAGAAACTGTGCCAGGTGAAAGAGGGAGGCGGCAGGAAGATCTTTCTGGTAGGCAACTGCGCCGTTTTTACGGGCGATACCGGTATGTACTGGAAGAGGATTCTTGAAAAGAAAGGATATGACGTATTTTATGTGGACCACCTTACGATGCCCATAAACATAAATATACCCGGATGGAATCTCTGGAAAGTCCCGGATAAAGACAAGCAGGACAAACTATTCGCCAAAGCAGAGTCCTGCCTGGAAAACTTGTGCTCCTCCGTTCTCGAAGGAAAAAGAAAAGTCGACGGGACAAGCCCCTTTTCCAGGTTTTTCGGCTGGTTCCAGCGTGTAGGCCTCAAGCCCTTTACGGATTATGCCAAGAAATTCTTCATGTGCGACAGCGAGAAATGCACACGGTGCGGACTCTGCTACCGCATGTGTCCGAGGAATAATATAACCATAGATAAAGATAAGGGCGCGGTCTTCGGGGCGGATTGCATCATCTGCATGAAGTGTTATAACCTTTGCCCGGTGAACGCGGTACTTGTCGACAAGGCGAGCAGCGACGACAAAAGATATCGCAGGTACAAAGGGCCGGGCCGGGGAATCAAACCGGTGGAGTACCGGTAGGAAGGCGGTTTGCTGGGGGCGAGGCTACCCCTTGAGGACCCGCGTTTTCAACATCAGGTGGTTCCCGGGGGCGTTGACCCTGAGCCTTAGTTTTTGGTCATTAGAGGAGAAATTATTTTCTTTAGCACCCACTTATTATTTTCCATATAAAGCTTTCAGTTGGTTAACTGTTGGGTGTTCCGGGTAATATTCTCTTTGCGGGCCTATATAACCATTACCGGATTTACTCAATTTAACTTGTGTGTAGCTGCCATCAGTGTTGGGTATATAAATTATCGCTTCGTTAGACAACTCGACGGCCCCGGGAGAAGGAACAACAAATGTGGTTGTCGAAGCAGCAGGGACAACAACATATGTCGGCGCTTTAGCCCTTTGCTGTGCCAGGCTTAAGTAATAAAGAGCGGTAAATCCTCCGAATATCGGGGCTAAACAATACCCCGCTCGGGGTCCATATCTTTGATGGTAGTAATGTTGGCCTCCTCTTGGTCTACGATACCCGCCGGCAAAAGCAACGCTGGACTGCAGCAGGAACACAATACTTAGACTTATAATTACAAGTTTCTTAAAAGTACTTTTTTTACGTAACATTTCGAGCCTCCTTTTTTTTGTGGATATTGTGTTTTTTTGTCATTTCATCCTTCATTATCTTAGACAAAAAAGCCTTGTGCAAAGTTCCCTAAAAGGAAAGTGAAGCTCCATGGGCTAACGCCCATGGCATCCATAGTTTCAGTCTTTCCGTCAAGCGGAAAGACTGCACCGAAGGCCATTCATCCACGCCCTTACGGGCGTGGCCTTCTGGTGCATGGGTAAACCCCACTTTAAAGATATCTACCCCCTCATATATAGAGCTTAAGCCACTGTCTGCCCCATACCAGTAGATTAAGCCTTACATCAGATAATTGTTTAATATTTCGTTCGAAAAATACTTTCAAAAAAGCTGTAAATAATACAAATGAGGGTATACAATAAATACAAGCAGAAGGATGAATAAATGATAAAACAAGTATTGTTAGCAATGGCAGTGATAGGGATGATGGTTCACGGGCCTGTCCTCAGGGGCGAGGCCACGGATATTAAAGGATATTCCCAGGCGGCAGCCAACGATTTCAAAAGTATGAAAAAATCCTTAGGAGTTGAACAATATGAACCTAAAGTCAAAAGAGCAAAAGAACAGGACGATGAATATGACCGGCAACATCCGGAGAACAGGACTACATGTACTAAGAATGAGATGGAAGCCTACGCGGGAGTTGTCTCGGATGGTTACAGTAAACTTTTTGCGGCTTTGAATAGTTATGACTTCGATAAAGCCAGGGTACTGTCCAGAGACTGTACTATAGATCATGGAGAAAAAAGCTGGTACAAATATAGGAGACCGGAATATGACCATATTGATTCGTCGGCAATAGGACAGGTGATAGAGGCATATGTCCCGGGGGCTGAGGATATTCATGATCATGGCCACAAGATGAGTGAAAAACTGGCTGGGTTCGTCTCTAAATTTACCGAAGAACATGATAAGAAAATGAAAGATTTTTTCAAGAAAGTCTTTAAAAACCCTTGGTCTTACTACGATGATTATAAAAAGGAACAGAGCCAGGCAACTTTTATATATCCCAAGTGTGCAGAAAGAACGCTGTATTATCCCGAGGCTTATTTAAATTATGCTAGCGGTGGGGGTCTGGGCGGATTGGAGGTAATACTAAATTATAAATTTTGGGCAGAAGAGGGATTGGGGGTATACATTCACTCTAATATATGGATGGGCAACGAAGAAGAGTCAGCGATCTCGGGCATGCTTCAAAAATATAATATAATCGATCAAGGAAGTAGTACATTAATTTTGGAAAACCCGCAATATAAGGAATATGTTTTGATCCATAATTTTAAAGGACGAAAGTCTCTAGCTATGTTTTATTTTATAGACGGAACAGGCGATCTTGCCAAACAAATGACCTTTTACCTGAAAGATTATCTTTCTTCCGGGTCGGTTGATCTTGAGGGGGAACCGGAAGAAGTAGCCGAAGGATTTGACCTTGAGGCATTGGACAAAACAAGCCTGTCGGCTACGCCGGCAGAGCCGAATACCTGCCGGTTAAAAGTTACCACTAAAAAAAGCACCGCGGTGATTTTCGAAAAACCTGAATGGGGCGAGCTTTCCGCAATGCAGGCGGTTACCGACGTGAACGGTGAAGCGATCGTGGTTTATGAGGCGCCGAACGAAGAGGAGTTAGCGGATAGAAACCGGGTTAGCGTCGATATAGTCGCTCGAGTAGAAAGTACCGGCGCGTATGACTATGTATCGGTTACCGTGGACAATACAAGCGGCAAGATAACCGTCGAGGTGGATAACGAGATCCTGCCGTCTGTAAGTGATTATTACAGCCGGATCGCGTTTAAATTTCGCGGGCCGGATAAAGAATATAAGGCTGTTATAAGCGTAAAACAAAAGGATGGCGCTTTAGTCCGGAAGCGGGACGAAAAAGGCGGATCAAATCAGATGGAATTAAAAGTTCGCTCCGGAGAAACAAATGAGGTATTTTATCACTGGGCGGGAAAACAGGAGATGACTTCAGCCCGCGAGGATATAATCACTATCGAAATACCGGATTTGAAACTTAAGGAGGAGCTAAAGATATCTGTCGGTATAGACTTACAGCCTCTGCGGGTTGAAAATGACTGGCGGGGCGCGGCATTTCCGGGAGTCTATTATCCCTTCAAAGTATATGTAAACGACGGTTTTCATCCAAAGGCCGACGCGGCGGAACTCTTCAAAAAGTTCCACTTCAAGGCAAAATTGACTGTTACACAGGATTACTTTGAGCCCGTTACGATCTATGATCCTGATAAAGAAGGCTGGTTAAGCAGGTTCATATCACACATGGAAGGAGCGGTGATACCTCAGGGAGCGCTATTAAATAATATAATAAAGGCAAAATTGGAAAAATCGAAACAGGGAGATGCTTTCCTTATAGATGAAGACTGGAAGGAAGAAAAGAACGCTCAAGGAGCTCTGCCGGGCGCCATACCGTACGACCGGGGAAATTATCAGTTCGGTTTCGAGCTGACTTGTGAATGCGACTCAAACAAAAATAATAATAAGATATTAAGCCAAATGATCGACGTCGAAGAGTACTCGGCTCACGGAGAAATGCTCAACGAATTCCTGGTACCGACAATGAAATCATCCGTCTCCGTGCTTCCAGAGGCAGATTTAGTAGTTTACGCGATCGATACGGGTGTGAACCTCTATGAGGGTAATTACACCGAAGCCATAGTGGATACGGGCTTTCAGATAGGATCAAATATAGTGGGCAAACAGATAGACATCAAAAGAACGGAAGCTCACCTTAAACGGTTAGTAGCTAAAGCCAGACGCAAAACAGTGTCTGAATTATTTGAAAAAGAACTTAAATACTGTTTAGATCGAGCCAAAGAGCTGTATGTTGCCAATATGGGCGCGGCAATATCAAACTTGACTGCGGGAAAAATCAAAGATGAGATCATGTCTGGAGGTTCGGTAGAAAGCCCAGCCCAAATCACCCAATCGACAGGAAGAGAGTTTTTGCATAACTTCCTTAAGGGGTACGGCGATTACGGCCTCGTGATACTCAATAAAGATGGTGTGGATAGCTATAAGATCTATGACCAGAAGGGTAATGAACTTAAGGATGCGCCTGAACAGATATTTTCCGGCCCGCCGGAAGACGAGAGGATATTTGACGAGGAAGAAGTCGTGGTAGTGCCGTTCAAGTTGGGCGAAAAGATTCAAATCCAGCCTCAGGGTACCGGGAAATCGGCTGAAATTGTCACAATTACGCCGAACGGAGTTACAGAGCAGGAATACCCGAAGGAGAAAGGCGAGTCCAAAATACAGATCGCTGAAGAGAGCGGTGGAGGTTTAGATGTTTCAGGTAATTGGAAGACAAGTTTCGGAACGCTCACTCTCTCACAGTCAGCTTCAAGTGTTACAGGCAACTATACAAGCGATGATGGAAAAATCGGAGGCGCGATAAAAGGCAACGTTCTTAAGGGCGCATGGTCGGAAAGCCCTTCGTACAAACCTCCCAAGGATGCGGGAGATGTTGAATTTGTTTTTTCAGAGGATGGTAAAAGCTTTAAAGGTAAATGGCGCTACGGTCATGGGGGGAGCGGCTGGAAAGGTAACTGGAGCGGTACTAGAATGTAATACTTGAATATTTCATAGTTAATAATAGGAAACAAATGCGGTGTCCAAATCCAGATAATACATTGTAGTACAACCCAAACCTATGACCCAAACCGGTTTTGGGATTAAAGCTAAAGTTGTACCGGAATTTGAAGTTAAAACTGTCGCCAAAATTGAACTTGAGAGTGTACACTCTTTACTTTAAAATAGGTTTTGTTTTAAGTGTTTATGGGGCAGGGGACAGGTCTAAGCAAAAAAATAGGGCGCCTCGGCCGGATGGCCTCGGCACTTCCTCGGACATTGCGTCCTCGGTCGCACGGCTGGGTTTATTTTATAAAGCGCCCCCCGATACAACAATACACATAAAAGGAGTCTGATATATATGAGAGATTTTCCTCTTTCAAAGGTTTATCATCTTATTGAGGCGGGCCCGGTAGTCATGGTTACGACCGCAAAAAAGAAAAAGGCCAATGTCATGACGCTGAGCTGGCATATGATGATGGAGTTTGAGCCGCCTTTGATAGGCTGCATCCTAAGTAATCGTAATTACAGTTTTTCCAGCCTGAAAACTACAAAAGAATGTGTCATTGCTATTCCTTCGGTCAATATTATAAATAAGGTGATTGATGTAGGCAATTGTTCGGGGCAGAATGTGGACAAGTTCAAGACCTTTGCCCTTACGCCGCTCCCCGCCAAAAAGGTAAAGGCTCCGCTTATAGCCGAATGTTTTGCAAATCTCGAGTGCCGTGTAGTAGATAACATTTTAGTAAATAAATACAATCTTTTTATCTTAAAGGTAGTTAAGGCGTGGCATGATCCCAGGCGCAAGGAGCGGAGGGTAATCCATCATGATACTAATAGCGACGTAATCTTTGCCATAAGCGGCCGGACCTTAAACCTTAAGAAAAGAATGGTAAAATGGCTAAACACACCGTAAATAGAGCTTAAGCCCCCGTCTTAAGCTCATATACCCCTAATCCTTCATAAATGCTTAATCTATCCCATACAAGTGATTAAGGGGCAAAAGGTCTTAATCTCATAATAAACGTAAACAACGAAAGAAAATAGGAGTGAAGCTTCATGGGCTAACGCCCATGGCATCCATAGTTTCAGTCTTTCCGTCAAGCGGAAAGACTGCACCGAAGGCCATTCATCCACGCCCTTACGGGCGTGGCCTTCTGGTACATGGGTAAAAGTAAGTAACGCAAGAGAAGTAAGTAATGCCAGTGAAGTTATAGGTGTTTTTCTTCTTCTGGCTTTGTTTGTTTTAGGTTGATTGTAGTAGCTCGCCGGAACATGTAGCGGTTTGCTCAAGGAGCAAGTCTAAGAGAAGCCTACCCCTCGAACACCCGCGTTTTCGCCATTAGGTGGGACCGAGAGGGGAGTACTGGGTTTTTTAAGGGGTGTGTTTAGGGCGGGGGAAGTGGGATTTCTTGCATAGATTTAGTTTGTCAGGTAAGGTTTATAGTGTTTTAGGTTTTTATGGCGGGCAAAAAAATAAGGAGTTAAGATTTTATGGGGAAAGAAGAGAAAACACATGTCTCTTTTGACGGGCTGGAAATCGCACCTAAGATATTAGAAGTCTTGGACCGGATGAAGTTTACTACTCCGACCCCGATACAGTATAAAGCCATTCCCGTAGCGATAAACGGTACCGATATTGTGGGAGTGGCCCAGACTGGCACGGGAAAAACACTGGCTTTTACTATACCTATTGTCCAGCGTCTTTCCCGGGGTGCCGGGAAATGTCTGGTCCTAGTCCCTACAAGGGAATTAGCTCTGCAGGTAAATGAGACTTTCCAGAAGATCGCACCCGGGTTTGGAATAAATTCAGTGGTTATTATCGGCGGGGTTCCTATGCAGTCCCAGCTGAAGGTTTTAAAAAAGAAACCGCGTGTCATTATTGCCACACCCGGACGGCTTGTCGACCACCTTAAGCAGAAGACGGTGTGTTTGAACGAAGTGGAAATACTTGTCTTGGATGAAGCTGACAGGATGCTGGATATGGGATTCAAACCGGATATAGAACGTATCCTTAAGTTTGTTCCCAGAAAGAGGCAGACCATGCTTTTCTCAGCCACTATACCCGGGGATGTTGTTGAAATAGGTGCCGCACATATGAAGCTGCCCGTACATGTCGAGGTTGCGCCGTCTGGAACTGTCGCGGAACGTATTATTCAAGAGCTCTTTATAGTAAAAAAAGAAGCCAAGAAGAAACTTCTGTCTAAGCTGCTGGACCAGTATCGCGGTTCGATTCTAATTTTTTCCCGGACAAAAAGGGGTGCAGCCAAGATAAGGCGCATGATCAAGGAAATGGGGCATAACGCGGCAGAGATACATTCGGATCGTACTCTCAAACAGCGCAGGGAAGCTCTGGAGGGTTTCAAAAATGGAAAGTATAGGATACTTGTCGCGACCGATATAGCGGCTAGGGGAATAGATATTGTCGGGATAGAAACAGTTATTAACTATGATCTTCCGGATGATACAGAAAATTACGTTCACCGGATAGGTCGAACGGCTCGGGCCGGACATGAAGGGCGCGCCATTTCGTTCGCTACTCCGGAGCAGAAAAAAGACATACGCAGTATCGAGGAGTTAATAAAGGCGGCCTTGTCCGTTTCGGAGCATCCGGATCTACCGCGGGAAGAGTTTGTGACCCGTACATTATTTTCGAGCATGAGCCAGGGGTCGTCAAAGAGGAGACACAAACGCAGATTTCACCGCAAACGTCGGTAATAACAGGTATTTGCGAAAATTTATCAGCACCTTATTTGTATTGTGAAACTCAAGGTTCTGTAGTATAATAGCATTTAATGAAAACCGAGAGATTTCTTTTCTTTTTTGAATCTTGCAGATGACGCCTCATTGGCCACTCTGATAACATTTCTAAATTACACCTTTCTTATTTGATTAGTCATCACTCAAAAAAGCCTAATCTAGTAGTACGAGAATACTATTGGAAGAAAATTATATCCGAATTTTGGATGAAAAGTGCAATAAAATGACAACGGTGGCATGTCGTACATCGCACATAACTGAAAGAGATCAAAAAATAAGGAGGAGAAATGCAGGAGAGTAAACTATTTGTCGGGAATCTAACTTACTCTACAGACGAGAACGAACTACATGGGTTATTTGCTGAATATGGTACGGTGAAATCTGTAAATATAATCCCGAAT
>Ga0180438_10004554_pt1 | contig 19889 bp, 11 predicted proteins | sample SS_ome_12_FD_132455 | JGI IMG/M metagenome (GOLD analysis project Ga0180438, IMG submission 132455) | Hypersaline lake sediment archaeal communities from the Salton Sea, California, USA - SS_3_D_2 metaG | ecosystem: Environmental > Aquatic > Non-marine Saline and Alkaline > Hypersaline >... | reverse complement strand
GCTCCACGCTGCCTTCAGACGCCACGTCACCGCGACGCCCTTGCGCTTCGCTAATCCTTCTCCTCCATCAAGATGGATAAGGGACTTGCACCCTCAAGTTGACAAACATGCCTGGCAAACATGGAAGACGTGATTGCCTGGGGCAATCCCGGCGGCGATTTCTGGGCCAAGGGCGGCGGTCTGTCCGGGTACTTCGAGGAAGTCGTTGCCCAGCGGTGTATCGCCTTCCGAGACTGTCACTTCGGCAACTTCCAGCACGGTCTGATCGGGGGGCGCAACGTGCGCGGCGGCGAACGTCGCACAACGATCTTGCTGCCCGACGGGCACAAGGAGTTTCATGAACTGCTCGACACGAACTTCGCCGATCCGCTGGATTTCGACTTCCGCCTTCAGGCGACCTCATCGTTCCGGCAGGCACGGGAAAACGGAACGCACCTGGGGCCGTATCCTTACAAGCCCAACGTCCACTACGTGAAGACGGACGGGAACGACGCTCTGGACGGTCTCTCCATGACCGCGGCATGGAAAACACCCGCGCGGGCCGCCGGCAAGCTGCAACCGGGCGACACGCTCTACATCGCCCCGGGCCGCTATGCGGGCGACTTGACGGTTGCCGGGCACGACGTGAGCATCCGCGGCCGCGGCGTCGAGCCGGTCGTCATCGAGGGCGGTTTACGCGTGATTGATGGGGAGGCCGTGTCCTTTGAGCGGGTTGAGGTCTCCGGCCCTGTGCTGGCGGCGAAGGGCAAGGACGTCGAGTTCTCCGACTGCGTCTTCTCCGGTCCGACCGTCCGAGCAGAGCAGGTCGAAGGACTGCGCGTGACGCGCAACCTATTCACGGTTCCACTGGATTTGCGGGCCTGCTCCCAAACGACGCTGAGCGGAAACCTGTACGCTTCGGCGCCGGCCGTCTCAACCGATTCGCTCGATGCCGTGCGGTATTCCTCCTACAACAGCTACCCGGAAACGGCGCGGTGCTGGCGGACGGGCGGGAACGTCCTCTCCTTGGAGGACCTGCGACCGCGGCACGACGCGCATTCGGCGGTCGCGGTTCCGGAAATCGGCACGGCGGACGGCGCGACGATCGTTGCCAACGACTTCCAGTTCGGCGGACGGGGCCCCCTCAGCACTGCCATCGGTCCGTACCGGGCGTGGAAGCCGATCCAGTTGGAGCTCATGGGGCCGTTCGTCGAGTCGAAAAGCGGCACGAGCGCGGACATCCAGTGGTGGAGCACGCTGCCGGTTCAGGTCGACCTGCGCTGGGGAGACACGCCTGAGTGCGTCAACAGGAGGCCGCTTTCTCAGAACGCCTTCTACAGCTACAGCCTGCTCGGGCTCGAGCCGGGAAAGAAGTACTATGTCCGGGTCACTCCCCGGAGCATCTCGCCCAGCGCAGACCCGGCGCGGCGATTCAGGCTGCCGGATGCGGAGACGGCGCCCGTCGAATTCGTACCCGAACCTCGTCAGGCCCGCCCGGCGACGTACTACGTTGCGCCGGATGGGGACGACGCGCGGGACGGATTGAGCCGGGCGACGGCCTGGAAGTCGCTCCAAAGCGCCGCCGACCGCGTGCGCCCCGGCGACACGGTCCTCCTGGCCGGGGGCACGTATCCCGGAACCTTCTATTTCCGCGCGACCGGAAAGCCCGGCAAGCCGATCACCTTCAAGGCCATGCCGGGCGAGAAGGCAACGATTGACGGAATGGGAGAGACGCTCAAGGTCGGTTTCGTTCTGTACGGGAAGCATCACTACCGGTTTGACTCGCTGTATTTCGACGGGTACGCCGGCATCGAGGACAACGTGGCTGGTGCCGAGGGCGGCGCGATCTTTGCCCGCGACAGCGCCGACTTGCAAGTCACGCGTTGCCATTTCAGCGGCGGCTGGGGGCGCTGTTTCGTGGCGCATGACTGCGCCGGTCTGGTGGTGCGGAACTGCGTCTTCATGCACAGCATGGAAGCCACGATGTTCTACCACTGCCCCGATCTGCTCGTGGAGAACAGCGTATTCATCAGCCCGCTGATCAGTCACATCCACGTCTACAATGACGCGACGGAACCGGCTTCCGTCACGCACTGCATCTTCGGCGAGAACACTCGCGGCAAGGTGCACATCTGCTTCCTGCACCTGGGACCGGGAACGATCGAGGCGAACAACTGCTTCTACACGCGGTGGCCGGAAGCGGAGCGGCTGGTCATCAACAATATGACGCTGCCAGAGTACCGCGCACGCGTCGGAGATACCGGTTCCTTCGTCGCGAACCCGCAAATGCTCGGAGCCCTCGGCTTCAGGCAGGGATGGCAGCAGATCAAGAACAAGGATTTCGACGGCCTGTTCGCCACCAGTCCGGAGGTCGTCCTGCGCGGCATCGGCCCCGAGCCGGAGGCGTTCCGCGACTTTCACTTCTGGAAGGAAGACTGGCCGTACGATAAGCAGTGGGCCGAGAAGGTCCAGGCCCGCATGACCGCCGCCGAAGCGTTTTCGATTGCGGGCGAGGAAGCCAGGACAATCGCCGCCTACGCGGACCTGGCGGAGAAAGCGCCCATGAGCGAGTGGCTCAAGACCGATGTGCTGGACCGCGCCGCCGGGTGCGCCGCTCGCGCGAAAAACTACGAGCGGGCCATGGAGCTCGCGAAGAGCATCCCGCTGGCGCCCTTCTCGATACGCCGCCAGATGGCGATTCTTTTCGAGCGGAGGAAGTTCGGCAAATTGATCGAATCGTTCGCCGACCGTCCCGGCCGGGGCGCCCTGCATCTAAGCTGGATATGCCCGGATACCGAAATGGTCATGGCCGACGCTCTTTATTACCGCGGCATCGCTTATGCCGAGACGGGCGATCTGAAAGCGGCCGAGACCGACATGCGAACGATGGTGGACAAAGGGACCCGGCTTGGCTACAGCCCCGGCCCCACCATACTCGACTTGTCGTGGAAGCGGCTGGGCGACTTTTGCCGTACGTTCCTGAAGGACGACGCCAAAGCCCTGGAAGCGTACAAGCGCGTGACGGATCGGATGACGGTGTTCCGCAGTGACAGTCCTAGGGCAAAGCCACTCCTCCTCGGCGAGAGCGCGGTGCTTGCCGCCGCAACGGAGGCGGCGTGCGATATTCTGCGTCAACAAGGCAACGAAGAGGAGGCCCGGAAGCTCCAGGCCAACTTGCGGAAAGCGCATGCCGAGGCGCGGAAACTGAAACAAGGCAACCGTTGACAAGACAAGAACGCTCCGGCGGTCGAACACTCGGCAGCCCCCTCTCCGGCCTCCACCATTTGACTTCCTGCCCTACGGGCAATCAGATTTCCTATCACTTCGAGCGGGAAACTAGCCCCTGCTAATTGGCGCCGGCAAGAGAGTGAGGGATAATGCATGCGGGCAGCTCCTAACGTCGAGCCGAAACCACCCGAAACCAGCAAGCAGGAGATTCCAGCCAGCCATGGAAGCCGCACCGCGAATCATCGGCCCTTTCGCGTGGTTGCTGTTTTCCCCCGTGTGCTGCTTGGCGAACGGTGCTGAGCCACCCAGAGCATTGTACCACGGCGTAAACAGAACACTGCGCGATCCGGAACCGCTGGAGAGCGTGATCGGGTACGTCAAGAAAGACACCTGGCACGGGACCCTGCGCGCGTCCCTGCAAGCCGCGCTGGGGCCGGCTGCCGCGCCGGGGTCCGAGCGGGCGCAGCTCTGGTCCGCCCTCTGGGATCGGGTGGCGCGGGACTTTCGCGATCGGCAGTCGCAGATCGAAATGGAGTTGGAGCGACGCGACGGGATTTGGACCGAAGAGCCCGAGACCTGGAACGGCGCTCCCGGGGCGTACTATCTCACGCACGCCAGGGAGCGACTGAAGCTCGCTGAGAAGACGCTCGAGTTCGTCGAGCAGACGGCGCCCCAGGCGCGAATGGCGGCAGAGCTCCATGCGCTCGGCGATCGCATCGAGCGGGCAGGCGAGAGACCGCCTGCCTCGGCCGCAAGGGACCTCTTTCGCCAGGCGGTCGAGCTGCGGCGGCGGATCATCTTCGCCCACCCGGCGCTCGATTTCGACCGCCTGCTCATGACCAAGCGGCCCCCGCCGGCGCTGAGCGCGCCGGGCGACAACTACTACGGGCTGAACAACGGCGCGGGGCCGGGGTTGGTCATCCTCGACGGCTGGAAAACCGAACGGCCGGAAGAAACGGCGTTGTTGGAGGGCAAGCTCCCGGCCGGCTGCGCGATGCACCCGGACTTGTCGTTCGACGGGCGCCGCGTGGTGTTCGCCTATGCCGATCACACGCCGCCGCGCGAACTCCGGCGGTGTTTCCTTTACGAGATCCACGTCGACGGCACCGGCCTGCGCCAGATCACCGGGCGCGACGACGACCCGCTCGCCGGGGCCGGCGGCCGGATGACCGTGCTCTCGGAGGATTACGATCCGTGCTACCTGCCCGACGGCGGGTTCGTCTTCATCTCAACGCGGAACCAAGGCGGCGTGCGATGTCACAACGGCGACCGCTACTGTCCCACGTATCTGCTCTATCGCTGCGACGCCGACGGCTCGAACGTGCGGCAGCTTTCGTTCGGCGAAGCCAACGAGTGGGACCCGATGGTGATGCCCGACGGGTGCATCCTTTGGACCCGCTGGGACTACATCAACCGGCCGGTGATCCCCACGCTCGGCCTATGGACGATCCGGCCCGACGGCACGGGCGCCGGCCACTACTTCGGCAACTACACGCCGAACCCCTGCCGGATCTGCCAGGCGCGCCCCGTGCCCGGCTCGCCGAAGATCGTCGCCACCACGGCGGGGCACCACACGATGCATGCGGGCTCGCTGATCCTGATCGACCGTCGCATCGCCGAAGACGGCTCGGAGGCGATCACGCGGCTGACGCCCGAGGCGACCCACCCGGAGTCGGAATCCACTTCGCCGGTCAGCTTCTCCACGCCCTATCCGCTGAGCGAGAACCTGTTTCTGGCCGCGTTCTGCCCCGATCCGTATCCGGCGTCGATGTCGCATCGCCCGCGCCACAACGGCTACGGGATCTACCTGGTCGACACGCTGGGCGGGCGGGAATTGATCTACCGCGATCCGGAGATTTCCTGCTTCGCGCCGATGCCGGTCCGGTCGCGTCCGGTTCCGCCCGCCCTGCCGTCGCTGGTTGCCGGCCGGGAAGATGAAACGACGGGGATCTTCTCCCTCCAGGACGTCTATCGAAGCACGCAGGACATACGCCGCGGCGCGATCCGGCACCTGCGCGTCAACGAGCTGATCCCCCAGCCGTGCCAGCGCGTGCCGTATTCCAGCGCGGTCAGGTTTGAGGTGCTCAAGCGGGTGGTCGGTACGGTGCCGGTGGACGCGAGCGGGTCGGTGACCTTCGAGGCGCCGGCCGGCGTGCCGCTGCAACTGCAGGCCCTGGACGAGAACGGCATGGCAGTGATGACGATGCGGACGTTCATCCACTTGCAGCCGGGCGAACAGGTGAGCTGCGTCGGCTGCCACGAGCCCCGCACGTCCACCCCCGCGAGCGAACCCCTGCCGGCCGACGCACAGGTCCTGAAGCTGAAGCCGCCCTCCGGCCCGCAATATCCGGGCGGGTTGAGCTTCGCCAAGACCGTTCAGCCGGTGCTCGACCGCTACTGTATTGACTGCCACGGTCTGAAGGAGAATGCCGGCAAGGTCAATCTGCTGGGCACGATCGACGCCACGGAGCAGAACGTCGCCGCAACCTACCAGCGATTGCTACCCAGCACCGCGTATACGTCGTTGACCAGTGACGGCCGCCTGGTGAAGATCGCTCAATACCAGCGCGAAACCTGGTACAGCCGGCCGAAGGACTATTTCGCCCACGGCGGCACGCTGGCCGGAATTCTGCTTAAGGGGCATGAAAACGTTGATCTCGACCCGGAGAGCCGGCAACGAATCATCGACTGGCTCGACCTGAACGCCCCGCTGTACGGCACGTACTCCTGGAACAAGGACGGGTGGCGGCAGCCGGACCCGGAAGGCGAGAAAGCCCTGCGCGAGCACATCCGCCGGCGCTTCGGTGACGAGTTGGCCGGCCAGCCGTTCGCGGCGTTGGTCAACGTGGCGCTGCCGAGCGAGAGCCGTATCCTGAAGGCTCCGCTGGCCCTCGATGTCGGTGGCTGGGGACAAATCAAGCAGGGCGCCTGGAAGACGACCCGCGACCCGGACTACCAACAGATGCGCCGGCTGGTGCAGGCGGCCATCCAACCGCTTCCCTACCACGACGTGGCCGGCACCTGCGGGCGCGACGAAGACTGCCGGTGTCTGAGCTGCTGGGTGCGCAAGCTCAAGGAAGAGCGACAGAAGCGCCTCGCCACCACAAAATGACCTTCCCCGGGGAGAAACCCGAATATGAAACCGACCGAACACGTACGGCACCTCCGCGTGGTGGTGGTCATTCTCGGCTCGCTGTGCTGCCTCGACGGCGCGCCGGCCGCTGAAACACAGGCGGGGGAACGGCCCGTGCTGCACGTGCCGCTGGCGGGTTCAGGCCCCGCCATCGACGGAAGGCTCGACGAGCCGTGCTGGAAAGATGCCGCGAAGACCGGGCCGCTCAAGGTCACGCAAGGCCGCCCGGCCGGGCTCGCGACCGAGGCGTTCATCTTGCGCGATGCCGAGAAGCTCTATGTCGGCGTGACCTGCGCGGGGAAGAAAGACACCGGCTCCGGCAAACCCCCAAAGCAATCGGAGGTGGTCGAGCTGTTGATCGACTCGAACGGCGACCGGAATTCGTACTACGTGATCGGGATTGCTCGGGCAAGCGGAAAGAGGGCCTTCTCCTCGTACAACGAGCACGACCCGCCCTGGTGCGACCGGACCTGGCAGCCGTCGCTCGAATCGGCCGCGGCCGACGCCGGGGACCGGTGGACGGCGGAGATCGTGCTCCCCTTCAACCTCTTCAACAAGAACCGGACGCTCGCCGCCGAGATCGGGCTGAACCTCCGTCGATCCGGCATGCGCGGCGGAGAAACCCACTGCTGGCAGGGCAACTTCTCTGATCCCCGCGACGTTGGATTGCTGGCGGGTATCCCGGCGCGGCAGAGCCTGCCGGAGCCCGAATACGGGCTGAGCGGCCTGACGCGTTGGTATCGTCCGCCGAACAAGGCGGGCAGAACGTATCTGGCCGAACAACAGGGGGCCATCCAGCTCGGCCCCGGCTCGGCCCACCCCGGCACGACCGGCGAGGTGAAGCTCGAGCTGGAGGGTTTTTTGCTCGAGGGCGATCCTCATGCCTGCGGCATCATCCGGGACCTCGCCGTTGACGAAGAGAAGGGGGAGCTTTACGTCCTCTCCGACACCCGCGCGGTCCGCGGCGTCGCCGAGTTGCGGGTCTTCGACCGCCGGGGCAATTACCTGCGCACGGTGATGCCGTTGAACCCCAATTTGCCCCCCTCCAGCGTGGAGGACCTGTGCCGAAAGACGGCGCGGGAAGGGGACGCCGAGCTGGTCGTGCCCAAGCTCTTCCTGCCCTGGGGCGAGTCGTCGTTCTACGGCGATTGGTGGCATCACCCCCAGAAGGTCGCGCTGGCGCCGGACGGCGACCTGATCATGTCGAACCTCTTCCGCGGCACGCTGTGGCGGCTGAAGCCCGACGGACGCCTGGCCCCCGACCGCTGGACCTCGACTTACCATCGGGGCCGAAACGAACCATTCGAGAGCACCGTCTGGACGCAGGAGTCGTGGCACGTTCCCGATCTGAAGAACTACATGCCCTTCCACGCGCTGCACTACCCGTACTTCCACTTTGCCCCCGACGGAGTGCTCTACGTGTCGGCAGGCCAGAGCTCGGGCCCCACAAGGCAGTACGCCTACCACTTCGAGGTCGGTGAAGAGGACGTTACCTATCATCGGGAAATAGGCCCTGACGAGCCGCGCGGGACGCGGGTGTGGAAGTGCCGCATCCACCCGGGCCTTAGGCTGGAAATATGCGGCTCGTTTGGTGGCTTTGCCGAGCCGGCCGGGCTGGCCCTCGACGGGGAGCGCCTGATCGTGGCCGACGCCGGGAACAACCGGCTCCAGGTCGTCGGCGAAAACGGCCAAGTCCTGGCGTCGATTACGCATTATGAGCACAAAGGCGAGCGGCACGCGCTCGACGACCCGACCGCTTTGGCCATGGACCGCGAAGGGCACCTTTACGTGCTCCTCGGGCCGAAGCCACGCCCGGCCGACCCCCGCATCGAGCGCACGCTGGGGGCGGTGCGGAACCACGTGGACGCCGCGGCGGCGAAACCGCCCGGGGCTCCCCGCCGCCTGGTGAAGCTCAGAAGCTGGCGACGCCCCGAGCTGCTGGCCGCTTCCGACCCGCTGCACACCGACGTGCTGCAGATCGCCCTGGACGCCGGTGTGTCGCCGCCGCTGGTCTGGGTGGCCAACGGCGCCGGCCCGGGAACCCTGCTGCAACTGGCCGGCGACGATCTTTCCGTCGACGCCCGATGGGCCGACGACGGCGCCGGGCTCTCCTGTCCCAGGCAAAGCGGGTGCCAGCCGCTGTTGAACATCGACCCGCAGACCGGCCACCTCTACGTCGAGGACGACTCGAACTACCGTCTGAAGCAGTACGGGACGGTCTACCGGCTCGACCAGCAGGGCAACGTGCTTGAGAAGTGGGCGCCCCACGATTTCAACGCCCGGGGCCTGCGGGGCACCTCGCCCTGGTGGACGCTGGACTATGAGCGCCACTTCCGCTCGCCGGCGGAGCCGCTCTCGATCGATTCCCTCTTCGGCAAGGACGGCCGCGTCTACCGCTGGAAGCTCAGCAAGGCCGATGTGAAAATCCTCCGCTTCGACCGGTCGGGAAAGCCGATACCGTTTGCGGCCACGGGCACCAACGCCCTGTTTGTCGATCCGGCGATGCAGCACAACTTCTGGCACGACGTCTATCACGGCATGGACGTCGACCGGCAGGGGAACATTTACTACGTGGCCAAGGTGGACTCCACGCCGAAGTCGCGCCCGGTGAGTGCCTACGAGGCATGGCGACGCCAGGTCAACGTCTACGACGCGGATGGCAAGCTCCGGCAGAACGCGCTCTTGGTGCTCGAGTGCGTGCGGGGTCTCGAGGTCGACGCGGAAAGGAACCTCTACATCGTTCACCGCCCCGCGGAGCGGCCCTGGGAGAACTACCTGGCTCTCTCGAAGTTCGCGCCCCGCGGGGGCGACCCGCTCTGGTCCCGGCCCTGGGAAGGCTGGCCCGGCGAGGCGCAACTGTCCAACGCGCCCTGCCATTGCACGGCGTTCCGGCCGCACCAGACACTCGACGGCAAGGGCTATCTCTATGCCGCCGCCAAGTACAGCGTTCAGGTGATCGACTGCGAGACGGGCAAGCTGGTCTGGCAGTTCGGAGGCTACGGCAACATGGACTGCCGGGGCAAAGCAAGCAAGTTCCCCCACCCTGAGCTCCCGTTCGGAACCATCTCAGCACTCTCCGTCTGGAAGGACCGCCTGTTTGCCGTGGACGTGCTCAACCGCCGCATCGTGAAATGCCGAATCCACTATGGGCCGGCCGGTTATGGCGACCGGCGGGCCGAGGCGCCGAACATCGACCGCTAGTCCCATGCGTCACCTGGGATCGCTGGCAGGGGGGACTGGCACCGGGGCGCGTCTTGTCCGTCACGGCATGACGCGTCTTACGGTCGACCGCCTGCCGCCAGGGCGCCGGTGCGTGGCCGCGGAGACGTACGAGGTCGCCCTGGACGCCCACCCGGACGCGCTTCGCCACGTCCGGGAAATGGGCCGCCGGGCGGTCCGGACGGCCGCCGCTGAGCTGTTCGCCACGGATCGGATTGCCGACGCCGTGGTTGCCACCCCCGGGGAGGCGAGGAATGGGGCGTCCGAGCGATGAAGGAGGCGGGAACGGCCTGCTGCCTCTAGCGCGCGTAGGCGGGGGCGACCGAAGCACGTTCGGAACAAACGCTTCCATGACTTGACCGATGTGACCCCGCCCCCAAAGAGAAGGGCTGGGTCGGCGTCGGACCGGTCGCCCTTCTCACAAGATCCGCGCCGAGCGCCTGAATTAAGGGGCTGAGCAGGCGTTGGCTCGCTCGGCCGACTAACGGGCCGCGGCCCGGCCAAGGGGCTCGGACGGCAGGTCGAAGCGGAACTCGGTCTGCTCCTCGCTCACCGTGGCCGTCAGGCCCGAGGTGCTCAGCCGGCTGTAGACCTCGGGGACCAGCCAGCGCAGGGTCTCGGGCTGCGAGGGGTCGCGCACCGGGAAGCCCTCCTCATTGATCACGTAGCCGGTCACCTCGTACCGAGTGATGGCCACGCCGTGCTCGCCGAGCAAAGCCCCGTCGCGCCCGTCGGTGGTCAGCCGGAACCGGCCCTGCTGGTCGGTTACACCCACGGTCGGCCGGCCGCCGTTGACGTGCGCAAAGAGCACGGCCGCTCGGTCGACCGGCTCGCCCTCGACCGTCACCACACCCGTGACGGGGACCATCTTCGGCCCCCGGTCGCAGCCCGCCGCCAGCGCGGCAAGCGCCAGCGCGATGCAAAGGGCGGTTCGCTCTGGGGCGACGCTGGTCATGCGCGTTCGAAGATCCGTTCTGGAAGGAAAGAGGCGATCGTCGACCCCGCCCTGCTCGTCAGGGCGGTGAAGAAGGTTCCAGCTCAAAACATGCCTGGGCTGACCGGGTTGCCGTCGGCCTTGGCCCCGAGCCACTGGTATGCCTGATGGTCGATGGTTTCGCTGAAGAAGTGCACGCTGCCGTCTCCCAGCAGGAGCGTCACCCCGCCCGGATGCGCCGACATGTACGCGAAGATGGTGATCGAGTTGCACCAGTAATGGCAGTTGTCGGAATACGGGCCGGGCGGGATATGGCAGGTGTCGTAGTTGATCGGATAGATGGTCGACATCAGGCCGTTGCCGTTGTTCGAGTAGGCCCAGCCCACGGAAAGGTGCGCGTTGCACTTCACTCGCGACTCGCCCATCAGGATCGTGTTGCTCAAGCCGTCGCGGAACTCGCGGATCGCGGTCTGGTGCCCGCCGCGGCTGAAGGCCCCGGGGAACGTAGCCGTATCGTGCACGTCCAGTGCGTAGCCGCTGTAGGGGTTCGCGCAGTACCCTGGCCCGCAACTGGTGTTCTGCCAGGTGTGGCGCACCGGCCCGGTGCAGGCCACGTAGTTGTGCACGGCGCGCTCCGGGCAGGAGGAGAAGAGCGACCGCCCCTGGTGGTCGTCGCTGGGACAGATATAGACCGGCAACAGCACGTCGCCGATAAGATCGCTGGTGCCGGGGAAGCATTGGTTGTCGGTCGTGGTGGCGGTGAAGTCGAAGGCGTCGTAGAGGGCCTGCTGCTCAAGGTGCGGCAGGAGCCGGATCAAGAGCGAGCCCCGGTCGTGCGAGGCTCGCCCGTCCCGCTCGTAGGCCCCGGCGGGGAACATGTGGCACTGCTCGTGGTACATGTGCAGCGCCAGGCCGATCTGCTTCAGGTTATTGGTGCACTGCATGCGCCGGGCGGCCTCGCGCGCCGCCTGCACCGCCGGCAGCAACAGCGCGATCAAGATCCCGATGATCGCGATCACCACCAGGAGCTCGACCAGCGTAAAGGCGGCGCTGCGCTTGCGGGGCATCGTGCCGACCTCCTGCACAAGGGAACGACCAACGGCGCGCGTGCATCCTACCGCGCGCCCCCGGGGGCGCCCAGGGGAGACGGCGGAGTTCGCGCGCGCCACGCACAGGGGCACGCGCCGCCGGCGTCCCCGCCGCCAGGCCCCCCTTGGGCCGCGCCTTGTCTGTCGGAGCGCCTACCGCTTCCTCCGCCGCCACGCCGCGCCGACGCCCACCGCGCCCAGCAGAGACCAAACGAGGAGTGCGGACGGCTCGGGGATGACGCCCGTCGGCACGGAGAGGATGAGCGACAGCCCCGTGTCATTAAGGGTCACGTATCCGGTGGTCCCGTCGCCTCGGATGCCGTAGATGATCTGGTCGTCGGGCGCCAGGGCCACGTCGGACACGTCGATCGCTAGCGGTCCGTCGCCGAATTGAAACACGTCGGAGACGAGCGGCGTCACGACGCCGGTGGCGTCCGCGACGCTCGCTAAGATGAACTCGATGTCGTCTTGGCTGTTGCGGTCCCATCCAACGGAGACCTCGCCGGTGAGGTCAACCGAGATCGCCTCGCCGGTCGGATTCGTCCAGCGCGCCAACGGCAGCGTGTCGATCCACGTCGCGTTGTCCAGCGTGTGCTCAAAGGTGCTGTCGCTTATGCGCGCGGGCGTGTCGTCCCCGACCGCCCACAGACCGGACGTGCTGGAGAACCACTTGTTATCCCATTGCATCAGGCTGGCCGGGGCTTCGTACCAGGGCGATCCGCCCACCAGCCCGTCGTTGTCGCTGTCCGTGATGTACTCGTGGCGCCAGGCGCGGTTGCCGTTGGCGTCGCGCGTGGGGTTACCGGCCGTCGAGCCGCCGGAGAATCCGATGCTGTAGTCCGCATTGCGGTTCCAGACGAACCCGTCGCCGTAGTCCATCGGTGTCGGGGTGCTGAGCGAGTCGAACGTGACGCCGCCGATGTAAGCCTTCTGGATCCCCTTACCCGAGGCGGCCAGGTTGCCCAGCCGGACCGTCAGCGTCTCACCGGGCGTGGGGTTCACTACGTCAACAAAGTACATCGAGTTGGCCGAGAGCCCCGTCGCCACGGCCATGGCTTCGCTGTCGCCACTGGCGCTGGTCACGCGCAACTGCTCAGGGAAGTCCTGGCCACCCGTTTGGTTGACCAACACTCCGACGCGGAAGCCGTTCGCGGGAAAGTCGCCGGCATTGCTGCTCAGCGTGAAATTGTACAGCGGCACCACCGTGTTCAGCCCAGTGCTCTGGTTTTCCCCGCCGATGCCGCTGGTGATGTTGCTCACCGCTGCGCCCGGCGGGAGCGCGGGGTCGTCGATGGCCTTGTAGCCGTAGCCCCCGTAGCCCTCTCGCCCGCTGGCGTTGGAGCGCCCGGTGATGTACGCGGGCAGGCTCTGTTTGCTGCCCGTCCCGGCCGGACCTCGGCTGCCGCCGGGACCTGTGGGCGGGACCGTGGGGTCGGTGTTGGGAAACAGGTACCCGTCGGACCCGTACACGTTGTCGCCATCGCCGTCGAGCGTCTTGGGCACGTCGGTCGACCGTAGCCCGTCGCCGATGTCGAGCTGGCTGCCCGCCTGCACAATCGTAGTTGCGTGTGCGGTGTGGGACACGATGCTCAGCAGCAATCCCGCGATAAGCACGAAACGTACCATTGCTTCGCTCCTGACTCCGAGTTGCAGAAACCGGTGGTTTCTTCGGACTCAATCTTCACAAGGAGCCGCCGGCCTTCCGACGGCTCTCGGAAACGGGCCACAAGGCCCACTTGCTCACTTCCTCCGCCTCCACCCCACGCCGATCCCCAGCCCGGCCAGCAGGGTCCAGACCAAGCGCGTCGAGGGCTCGCCCATGATCGTCGAAACGTGGAAAACGGTGGTTTTCTGGGACTCAGTCTTCTGCAAAGAGCCGCCGGAGCCTCTGTCGGCATCGCTGGCTGTCGCTCCGGCGGCTCTCTATGATCGTCTTGCGCTGCTACCTTCGCCGCCTACTGGCACACCACGCAAGCCCGATCAGGCCGAGGGCCCAGATCAGGAAGGTGGAGGGCTCGGGGATAACGGCGACCAAGGGTTGTCCAGCGAAGAACTTGACCTCACTTAAGCCGATGAAACTGTCCGGGGCACCATGGTTGGAGGCAATGTCGAGCTTGACGTAGCGCGTATTCGAATTGAGGACGAAGAACTGAGAATAGTCGAAGCCGCTGACGCCGGGCGCCACGGCGAAGTTGGTCGTGCCCAAGGACGTGAAGTTCACGTTGTCCGTGGAAATCAGGATTTCCACGTCATTGGCACCGCGCCATCGGTAATCTCCGGATTCGTTGTAGTTCCAGACCTGAAGAGCCTCAATATACTGTGTGCTCCCCACGTCGAAGACGATCTCGGGGTCTGAATCGTTGTCGTTGGGGCCGGTATTCGATACGCCCCCGCAGCAACCGTTGTCGGTATTCAGCCACATTTCGCCATTAGGTCCCGTTGAGTGAGTGAGGGTCCCGTTGATTGTCGTTGGGGTCAGGCCGCTTTCGTCTAACGTGTAATCGGCGTCACGATCGAAATTCTCGATCAGCTCGCTCGACACGTAGTCGACCGTCGCCGGGATCTCGGTGGTGGAAGCGGCCTGAACGAGCGTCCCGTCAAAGCGGACCTCGCTCAGGCCCACGAACTCGCCGTCACCTCCGTGGTTGGAAAGGATGTCGATCTTGACGAAACGGGCGGTGGTGTTAAGCGGAACGGCCTGATGGAAGTCCACGTTATCGGCGCCGGGCGCTTCGCTGAGGAAGACGTTCCCCAGCGACGTGTAGGTGATGTTGTCCTGGGAGACGAGGATTTCGGCCTCGTTCACACCGCGCTGGGTGTACCGCAAACCCGTCCCACTGGAAGTGCCCCCTTCGTTGTAGTTCCAGACGTTCATCGACGAAACGTCGTACAGACCACCGAGGTCGAAGACGATGCCGGGATCGTTGTCGTCGTTGCTTCCGGGGCCGCTGTTGTATGATCGTGACCCACAACAGCCGTCGTCCGTATTGAGCCACATGGTAGAAGCGCTGGTGGAATGGGTGTTCGGTCCGTTTGGTTCGAAACCCGAGCCATCGACCGTATCGATCGCCAGACGCCCCCCATACCCGGTCAGCTCGCTGGAAACGCTGTCGATCCTGACCGTCGTGATCGGCGCTGCTGCGACGATGGCGGCGACGGCAACGGCCAAGATCGGACCCAGGACACCTGAAAGGACTGTTCGGCACGTCATATCAGTAGCCCCTTAAGAGAACTGCGTTGCGAACACGGAGGCCAACCCGGTTGGCGGGGTCCGGGCTCCGACATCGGTTCTTCCGGTACTCACCTACCCCCGCTTTCCTATCCGTAATTGCCCGCTCGGACCCCATTCCTGACACTCGATTTTCGATTTTCCCAAAATCGGCTCTTTCGAGGGGGGCAAACTGCCGGAAATCGTGGCCACAAGGGGGGATTCGACGCAGCCGCGACCACTCTGAGGTGGGGCCGAAGAGCGTACGGGGCTCGCGGGTGCTGGTCCAACTGGTCGCTGGTTGACCATGCCTCCGCCCGAGCCGAACGGCGAATCGCCCCGCTACAGAGCGACTCGGTGCGCGGGTGCGCCCCCGAGTTCAATGTTCGGCAGCGCCTTAACGCACAGCGGTCCACCCCAGCCGTCCGTGCAGTTGTCCCTCGACTCGAAGCGCAGGAGGTAGCGCAGACCTCCGCGCCTTAGACCAAGCCCAAACTACGTGGCGAAGTCGCGATGCGCCCCCGCTGCAGAGGGGGTTTGCTCAGGGGGGCCATCCCGTCGCAGGGCGCCTGATCGGCCGCTCCCATGCCGGCCCCACCTGGGACACCAGGGCCGGCGGCCACCTGCAGCCAGCGAGGTTGGCCCGCCGGTCGAGCCCATGGCACCTGAGCAGGCGTGGGTCGGAGATTTTATCCGGATACGAATTTCGCGTGCCCCCCGCCGAGGCGCCTGGATTCGCGTTTGGCCTCACGGAAGCCCTTGGCGCCTGGGAGGATGGACACCTACCATGCATCACCGTCTGCCCGCTCGCGCGGTTCCGCGTTGGTTTGCTGCCGGCCAGCCGGATCGCGGGTCACCAGGCGCAGCAGCATGGGCAGCACGATCAGGTTGCCGGCCAGACCGCCGAGCATCGTCAGGCTGACAAGCACGCCGAAGTAGATCGTGGGCACGAACTGGCTGGTCGAGAGGACCAGGAAACCGACGATCAGGGCCACAGTCGAGAAGACCACTGCCCGGCCGACGCTCTGCTGGACTGTGCTGATCGCCTCGTCGAGCGACTTGCCGTCGCCCCGGGCGCGGCGAAAGCCCGTCAGGTAATGGATCGACGAGTCGATCGACAGCCCGATCGACACGGCGGCGATCATGGCGGCGCCCATGTTGATCTTCAGCCCTAGCCAGCCCATCATTCCGTTGACGATCAGGATCGGCAGGACGTTGGGTATCAGTGCCACCGCGGCGAGCACGGGGCTGCGCAGGGCGACGCACATCATCAGCCCGATCCCCGCCGTGGCCACGCCGAACGTGAACCACTGGTCGCGGAGGATGCTGTCGATCAGATGGGTGAACAGGACGAACAACCCGCCCACTTCCGCGCCGGCCGAATCCTGGCCGGACGGGAACTCCTTCTGGGCGATCTGCCGAACCTGTTCGATGATCTGCTGCTTCTGCCGCGCCGGCTGACTCTCCTTGGCCCGGAGCATGATCCGCGCGTAGAACCGCCCCGGTTCGGAAGGGTCTTCGCCGTGGAGTGACTCGACCAAGCCGGGCATCTGCCGCTTGAGTTTCAGGATCCCGGTCCGAAGGATGGACCGTCGCAGGGCGGCAAAGCGCACGCGGCCAAGGTCCATCGGCGAGCCCGCGATCACGGCATCGGCCAGGCTGAGCACCTTGGTCAGGCCCGGCCGCCGGGTGCCGTCCGGATCGCGGACCACGACTTCATCGCGGAGTCGCTCTTCCAGCGCTGCGACGCGCTGAAGGAAGGGCCAAGTGAGACTCTTGGGGGCCGGGAGGATGACGTCCCAAACGCCGGCGCCGCCGAGGTGGGCCTCGACGTAATCATACGAACGGACGATGGGGCTGCCCGCGCGGAAGTTGCGAGTGAAGTCGGTTTCCACGTCCAGACGCGACGTGCCGGCGACGCACACCGCTACCACCGCCAGCGTTGAGGCGGCAATCACCAGTGGCCGCCGCCGGGCCCAACCGCAAAGCCGGTCGAGTTGCAGGTCGAGGAGACGTTCGCCCCACGCCCGTTTGGGATCCATATCGAACCGGCCCAGCAACACCAGGCCCGGCACGAGCAGCGCCATGGCCACCAGAACCATCGCGGCACCGATGGCCATCATCAGGCCGAAGTCTTGGATCGGTCCTACCCGGGCCAGCACGAGCGCCAGGAAGCCGACGGCATCGGTCGCCACGGCCCAGAAGATCGGCGCGGCCAGCAGTCCGCCGGCCCGAGACAGGGACTCGCGCGGGCCCAGGCCGTCGAGCCGGCCCTCGCGAAACCGCACCGTGACGTGCACGACCGAGGCGATCCCAATCACCGTGACGATCGCCGTAAGCATCGAGCTGACCATGGTCAGTGGCAGGTCGGACCAGGCCAGCGCAGCCTTGGTCAGCAGCACGGCAAATTGCACGACGGCAATCGGCAGGACAACCCAGCGAATACTGCGGAAGAAGGCGAGGATGACGACCGCCAGAAGCAGGTTGGTGGCCCAGCCCAACCGCCATCCGTCCTCCTCGACCGAGCGAAAGCCGTCGGCGATCATCACCGGCTCCCCGGCGATCATACCGGAGGGCATGTTGGCCATGATCTGGCGCATCTGCCGGAGCGTTTCGGCGCGGTCGGCCTCGGGGGCGAGGATGCAAACCACGGCGACTGTCCGGCCGTCGGCTCCGTGGGTGTAGCCCTCGAACAGTTCCCGGGCGGCGCGTGCCAGCGGATTCGTCTCGTCGAGAACGGCACGGCCCATCGGTTGGTCGATGCTCAGGGCGTAGCGCACGCCCGGCACCGCCTCCAGTCTCTCGCGCAGGGCCGAAAGCCGTTCGATGCCGTCGCCGTCGCGGGCAAATAACTCGTCGTCGACGTACACGGCCGCGACCACCTCGTTGCCGCCGAAGATCCGCTTGAGCTTCTGGTACGGGTCCAGGAGCGGATCGTCCGTCGCGAACATGTTCTCGACCGAACGGTCGAACTCCAGCCCGATCGACGCCGGCAGCGCCAGTGTCCCGGCAGCTACCGCCACCAACAGCAGCGGGAACCGCCAGGCGATTAGCAGATCGGCAACGCGTTGTCGGTCAAGGCTATTCATTCATCCGCGCTCCCGACGCTCGTCGCTGTTCGCATAACTCGGATGCACATCGCTCAACCTGCATTTCGAATTCATCGTACTTCCCTACGATATCGGCAAGCGGAGCGGGCCAAGCTCATCGCCTCGCCCCGGCCGGCGCCGAAGAGGATCATCGCCTGGTGCACCCGGTCGAGCACCGTGGCGCCGGCCGCCGGGCCGCCCAGCTCGCTGGCCGTGCCGCCCTCGGCCGGTTCGACCTCGTCCAGCTCGGCGAAGAGCGACTTCTGCCTCGGCTTCTTCTTCCGGCGCCCGGCCCCCGGCGCCGCGGAGTCCTTGCCGAACAGGTACTTCGTCCGCTCGCCCACGGGCAGACACGTCTGGATCGCAGCAACAAAGGTGGTGTCTTCGACAACCTGGGACGAGGGAAGATGCGACTAGTTAGTCCGTTCGCGGGACATAGGCGGCGGCAGTGGTAGTTGATGCAGGCATCACCTTTCGTCGACTGATACTGAAACTCATACCCGCCTTGGTTTGCAGTGCCGATCGGCAATACCTCTTTGGCCTCGCATTCCGGTTCAGTCGATGCGTCAGCGGAAAGCACCAGGATGACGCATGTGAGAATGGGAAACATCGGATGCTCCTTTGTCGCAGGATGTAGTCCTCCGGTTCCCTAGCCGTCGTCCCTGTTCGTGTCTGCTTGTAGAATGCCCTGGGGGCTGAGTTGGTAGGGTTCCACGGTCATCACCGGCTGCCAACTCAGTCGGGCCGGGTCTTGGATCGTGTGCAACTCCGGCGTCCCCCCGCGGTCGAAGACCGCGTACAGCCAATAGTCTCTGCCAAGCCGATATGCTGTATCGTACTCGTTTCTGCCCAGCGCGACCATGCCCACGCCCGCTCGGCCCTTGAGCTCAATGAACCGAACCTCGACGAACCGGCTCAGCTCGTCGTAGAAGTCGAGCTCCTCGCCGTCGAGGTCGAAGGCGGCCGAGCGGACCTCCCGGTTGGTGAACAGCTTGCGGACCTCGCCGTCGCCGGGGTTCGGAAACGTGACCAACGCCTCCTTGGTCCGCCGCAGGTAGAAGCGGGCCTCCTGCTCCTTCATCGCCTGCTGGAGGCTCTCGGTGGCGCCGGAAACGTCCAAGACAAGCAGGGCGAGGAAGCGGCGGAAGTGCTCGGGATCGCCCTTGTGCGGCGTCGCCGTCATAAGGAGGAAGTGATCCATCCGCTTCGACAACTCCTGGCCCAGCCGGTATGCATACGTGGTGCGGTCCAGCGATCGGGCGATCATCTTGTGGGCTTCGTCGACGATCACCAGGTCCCAGTCGGACCGCAGCAGGCTCTTCCGGGGCGTCCTCGATGCCTTGATCGGCATTGGCCGGCAACATGAATGCGCGACTGGAGCGCGATTGGGGCAGGCATAAGGGACTGATGGAGTAGAATGAGACGTCGGGACGGCCGACGCCGCTAGCTACGGCCCGGCCAAGGGGCCCAGCGCGGTGGCGATTCTGACTTCTCGCCACTGTAACGTGCCGAGCGAGATACGGAGGGTTTCCGCGTCCTGCGTGGCTTGCGTGTGGACTTGCCGCAGGTGGTCGAAGATGGCGTCGGTCTGGGGGACTTTTTTTGAGGCTTGGCCTTGCGGACCCGCCGCAGCCGGTAGCCCAGGCGGTTCAAAATGTCGTACACGGTGCGTTCGGCCGGCACGTGCCGCCCGGCGGCCGCCCTGTTGGCCGCAAGCCGCTCGTGCACTGCCTTCGCCGTGATCCGTGTGTAGGCCAGCGGTGTTTGGAACTTCGGATCTGCCTGGCTCTCCAACTCCACCAGGGCGTGAATCTCCCGCACCAGTTCCGGATTCTGCTCTTCGGTCTTGCGACGGCCGCGTGCCGAGAAGGCCTCAACGCAGCGAATCCCGGTGCGGAGCTCGTTCAGCCCGGTGTTGACCGCCTCGCGTCCCCAGCCAAACACCTCTTCGGCCCGACGCGGATTGCCGCCGCAGTACTTCAGCGCCATCTCCGCCTGAAACTGCCGGCGC
>Ga0180438_10004552_pt1 | contig 19899 bp, 15 predicted proteins | sample SS_ome_12_FD_132455 | JGI IMG/M metagenome (GOLD analysis project Ga0180438, IMG submission 132455) | Hypersaline lake sediment archaeal communities from the Salton Sea, California, USA - SS_3_D_2 metaG | ecosystem: Environmental > Aquatic > Non-marine Saline and Alkaline > Hypersaline >... | reverse complement strand
TATACTTTTCATGACCGGCTCCTTCTTGGGCTACGCCAACGTTACTGAAACAGTACAACACCTTACTGTAGCTCATTGGCGCCGGTCATTCCATTTTATCTACCACAAAAGCAGATTCTTCGCTACGCTCAGAATGACAACCTACGGTAAAGCCGGTGACGCGGCGAGACTGCGGCTTTTTGCTATCGCCGCTTTAACCCGTTCCGGTGTCATGGGCAGTTGGAAGAGTCTGGCACCGGTTGCGTCGGCAACAGCGTTGGCAATAACGCCGCCCATGACAATAATCGCGGGTTCCCCACCGCCCTGCGGTGAAATGTCGTCCGCCTTGACGAGCACCGTCTCGATTTCCGGTACCCACGAGAACCGAGGTATTTCATACGTGTTGAAGTTCGAGTCAAGGATTTTGCCGCCTTTAAAACGCAGTTCTTCCGTCAAGGCATAACCTAATCCCATGGTGATACAACCTTCCATCTGAATTTTGGCCCCTTCGGGATTGATCACTATGCCCATCTCCTGAGCGCAAACCACCCGTTTAACCCGGACCTTCCCGGTCTCCTCGTCAACCTCGACTTCCGCCATGGTGGACACGTAGGTTCCCGAATCGACACCGCATCCTATCCCGAAACCGCGACCACTCGGCGCTTTTGACGGGCTCCAACCGAATTTGTCCGCCGCGGCTTTGAGGGTCCCTATCATCCTCTCGTCTTTCAGGTTTTTCAGGCGAAATTCCAACGGATCCATTCCCGCTCGGGCCGCCATAATTTCTATTTGCGATTCTCGCGCAAAGGTATTAGTGTTGTTGGAGGGCGCACGCCAGGGTCCCGTGGCGAAAGGATGGACGCCGCCACCTCCACGCCACTCGCCATACACTAGCGTGCGATGATGCGGAACGTCATAGAACATGGTCGATCCTCTTTCGCCCGCGAAATAGACCTGATAATCCCACAGGACAGCTCTGCCCGAGTCCGTGATCCCGGATTTTATCTTAACGACGGCAGCGGGCCTGTAGGTATCGTAGAAAAACTCCTCTGCACGGCTCCAGCAGACTTGCACGGGTTTCCCCGCCAGTTTTGACAACCTCGCTGCCTCGACCGCCTGCAAATTGTTGCTTTTTCCGCCAAATCCCCCGCCTACAAACGGGGTGATGACACGGACGTCTTCCTGGCGCATGCCAAGGACCTTGGCTAGTTCTTGTTGGAGCCTGAATGGGGTCTGAGTAGACGCCCAGACTGTGGCCTTACTCGCCTCGACGTTTGCCAGGGCAGTGTGGGTTTCTATAGTAGCGTGGGCAACATAGCTGTTGAGGTACGTTTTTTCAAATACGGAGTCGGCGAGTTTTTCTCCGCTGTCAATATCTCCCTTTCGCTCGGCTGTATTGCTTCTCGAAGCCTTACGGAGCAGATGGTCAAAGATGCTCACGTCATCGGGCTGGGCTTCGGGCAAATCCCACTCAACCTTGATCTTTGCCAGTGCCTTTTCCGCCTCATCGGGGTTCTTGTGGAGCACGGCGACCATATCGTCGTCCCGCACCAGTTGAACGCCTTCCAATCGCTCAACCGCTGAAACGTCGAGGCTTTTCAACCGGGCACCGTGAGCCGGCGGTCTTAGAATCTTTGCATACACCATGCCGGGCAAACGGATGTCACCGCTAAACTCGGCCTTTCCCGTGACCTTTTCCACAGAATCCGTACGGTTGAACGACTTGCCCATCACCTTGAATTCCGCGACGGTCTTCAAGACGGCTTCCTGTTCCAGGTGTCTCTCAATAATCTTCCCTTTGGCCAGTTCGGCGTACGTAACCCGTTTTGTGGCATCGGTTTTCTGAAAAACCGCCCCGTCCTTCGTCTCCAGCCGGTCTTTCGGCACATTTAGATGTTCGGATGCCAACTCTATCAGCACCGCTCTGGCCTCCGCGCCCGCCGCTCTGAGAGGGGGCCCAAAGAAACGGGTGCTCATCGATCCGAACGTACCCATATCATACGGACAGACGGATGTGTCCCCCATAACCATATCGACCGATTGAAGCTGCACATCAAGTTCATCGGCCAGCATCTGGGCTAAAGAAGTGATGATCCCTTGCCCCATCTCAATCTTGCCGGAAAAACAGGTAACCCTGCCGTCTTCCCCGATTCTGAGATAGGCATTGAAATCCTCGGGATACCTTCTTCCACGCGCCGCCGACGCGTCACCCACGGTGAAAAAGATTATTATCCCGCCGCCTATGCTCTGCAAAAACTCCCGACGGCTAAGAGTAGGAAATTCGGGTACATGGCCGGAGTCACGATCTTTGTGCTCGTCTCTAATCATTTCTACGTGCCCCCTTTCATAATTCGAGCTGCCGACTCGATCGCTTGGATGATCCGAGAATGCGATCCGCACCGACACAGATTGCGATCCATGCCCCGTACGATCTCCTCGCGTGTGGGCCGCGGATTCCTCAACAGCAGACTGTACGCGGTGAGAATCATTCCCGGTGTGCAGAAACCGCATTGAAGGGCATCGTGTTCCACGAATGCTTCCTGAAGTGGATGAAGTTTGCCGTTATCGCTTAATCCCTCGATAGTAACGACCTTTTTCCCTTCGACACTCCTTACAGGCAACACACACGAGCGCACAGCCCGATCGTCGACGAGGACGGTACAAGCGCCACATTGGCCTTGCCCGCAGCCGTATTTGGTCCCTGTGAGACCCAAATCCGTGCGCAAGGCCCACAATAGCATTCGGTCGGGATCTATGTCCAAGCTTACGGGTTTTCCGTTGAGCGTGAAAGAGACGTTCGCCATCATCTTAAACCTCCTTAGCGGCCGCAACGGCGATGACGACAATTTGATCAGAGGCTAGAAGCCTGTTGTTGGAGCACAGTGGCCCGGGAGCGCTGTTCCGCGTCCAGAGACCCCTTGCCAGTCATGTTCCAGCGTTTCTTTCTAAAACACTCTCAATTGGCTCTTGTAGTTTAGGGTTTTGGAGAGAGCCTGTCAAGTAGGATTTCAGATCCCCGAACATTGCGGCAGCCGCTGAATGAGTGCCAGCTCACAGCCGCCTCGAGGTCTCCCCCCGCGGCTACGATGCGCTTTTCGAGGTGAGGTAGGCGTCGATGGCCCGCGCGGCACGTTTGCCGGCGCCCATAGCCTCGATGACCGTGGCGGCACCTGTCACGATATCGCCGCCCGCGTAGACGCCCTCGATGCTTGTCCTGCCCGTATCCGGGTCCGTAACGATATAGCCTCGTTTGTTGAGCTCGAGCTCGGGGGTTGCACCAGTGAGAAGCGGGTTAGCGCCGCTGCCGATCGCCATCACAACCATATCGACGTCGAGAGTGAACTCGGACCCTTCAATCGGTACGGGTCGACGCCGACCGCTGCTGTCCGGCTCGCCCAGTTCCATGCGGATGCATTCGACTGCGCTGACGCGTCCGTCGTCGTCGCCCAGCACCCTGGAGATGGTGGTAAGCAGGTTGAACACGATCCCTTCGTCCTTGGCGTGATGCACCTCCTCGGCACGAGCCGGCATCTCCACTTCCGAGCGACGATACACTATGTAGACCTTGTCCGCGCCGAGGCGCAACGAGGTTCGCGCGGAATCCATGGCGACGTTACCGCCGCCTTCGACCGCTACGCGTTTGCCGATGATGACGGGTGTGTCGGCCTCGGGGAACCTGTACGCGCTCATCAGGTTGACGCGGGTCAGAAACTCGTTCGCCGAGTAGACACCGATGAAGTTCTCGCCGGGGATGCCCTTAAAGTAGGGCAGCCCCGCACCCACCGCGATGAACACCGCCTCGTAGCCTTCCTCCTCCATCAGGCTCTTGATAGTCACGGTTTTGCCAACGATGACGTTGGTTTCAATATCCACGCCAAGACGGCGGATGTAGTCGACCTCCTTGCTCACAATGGCCTTCGGCAGACGGAACTCCGGTATACCGTACCGGAGCACGCCGCCGGTGTCATGAAACGCCTCGAATATGGTGACATCGTATCCCATTTTGGCCAGGTCGGCCGCGGCCGTGAGACCGCCCGGACCGCTTCCCACGACTGCTACCTTGTGGCCTTTGCGCGGCGGGCGGTCGGGGTCCGCCACACCAAGTGCCAGCTCGTAGTCCGCAACGAACCTCTCGAGCCGCCCGATGGCGACCGGATCTTTCTTGATACCCAGCACGCACTTGATCTCGCACTGCGTCTCCTGCGGGCATACTCGCCCGCAGATCGCCGGCAGATTGTTTTTCTCCTTGACGATGCGTATCGCGTCGTCGAACCGCCGCTCGTTGACCGCCTCTATGAAAGCGGGAATATCTATCTCGACAGGGCATCCCTCGACACACTTGGGTTTCTTGCACTGCATGCAGCGGCTCGCCTCGAGAACCGCGGCATCTTCCGGGTAACCCAGCGCCACTTCATTGAAGTTCTTGCCCCGTTCGATGGGGTCCTGCTCGGGCATAGTCTGCCGAGGGACATCCGAAACCTTACCCATAGGTGTTCTCACTCCTCTTTATCATGTGCGGCAAGCGCCTCGTCGAACAGCCGACAGGACAGCTCCTCGTGCTCGCGGTATGCCGCTTTCCGTTTCGCCAACTCCGCAAAATCAACCTTGTGACCGTCGAATTCAGGGCCGTCCACGCAGGTGAACTTGACCACCCCGTCCACGGTGACCCGGCACCCGCCGCACATACCGGTGCCGTCAACCATGATCGAGTCAAGGCTTACAACGGTATATATACCGTACGGTCGAGTAAGCTCGCTGACCGCCCGCATCATCACCAGCGGACCGATCGCGTCCACCTCGTCTATCTTCTCGCCGCTCTCTATGAGTTCGCGCAACACGTCGGTGACGAACCCGTGCTTGCCGAACGTACCGTCATCGGTAGAGTAAAGCACCTTGTCGCTGACCGACTCGATACGGTCCTGCCAGAAAAGCAACGAGACGTTGCGTGCGCCCATAATGGTCGTGATGTGGTTGCCCGCGGCCCGCATAGCCTTGGCCTGGAAGTATATGGGTGCAGTGCCGACGCCGCCCGCAACGCACACGATACGTTTGCCCTCGGGAATCTCGCGGTTGCGCCCGAGCGGACCGACAAGGTCTTGGAGATCCTCGCCCACTTCCTTGAGTCCGAGCTCCTTCGTGGTCTTGCCCACTTCCTGGAAAACTATCGTAACGGTGCCGCGCTCGGGATCGGCGTCGCCGACAGTCAGTGGGATACGCTCACCGTCCGGGTTCACCCGCAGGATGACGAAGTTACCCGCACGCGCGCCGCGCGCGATCCGTGGCGCTTCCACCTCTATCTCTTTAACAACCGGTGACAACTCCTTCTTCGAAACGATCCGATACATCGTATCCTTCCTTCTTCAGGCAACCGATGCCGACGCCGCACGTCTGCAAGTCAGATTTGCTGGATTTGGCAAACCCGCTCCCAGGCGGCACCGCCAACGCCGGTTTTCTTCCACCCTATACCCAACGGAAACATGCGGGTTGCGCGGCAGTAAGAGCTTTCCTGAGAACACTTGAAGAGAAATGTCTAAGGGAGGAACTCCAGATCCTGTACAGTGCGCGTGTTCCAGTCCCATTTCGCCTTGATTTTCAAGGTCTTCCCCTCAACGCTCTTCACGCTGTACTCGAACGTGTCTTTCGCCGACGTGCGGGGCGGCTCAGGCAGTTTGATCTCCACCGCCATGGCCTCGCCGAAATCGTCCCGCTGCACCGCGACACCTATCTTCTCTCCCCCTTCAGCGGTGATGACGTAAAGCCGCTCTTTCTCTCCAGGCGCGCCCGGGGGAGGTGTGAGTTCGACTTCAGTAGTGCCGTCCTTCAGCGTCGCAACGACGACCTCAACGTGTTTGCCCTCATCGCCTGTCGGCAGTTTGTACACGGTGCGCGACGCAACCTCGCGGTCCGGCAGCTGCACGATTTCCTGTGGTACGGCACGGGCCGGCTCTCCCACGGCTGGCGTCGCGGTCGCGGCTCGATCTCCGTCCCTCTGCACGCTCGTGATCCTGCTCTTGCCGACGACTATGTTCGTGTACTCGATCACGTTGATCTTTATCGTGTGCTCTCCTTCCTCCACTATTTTGACGTTACGCAACTCCGCGCCGTTGACCAGCGTGATGGTGTCCCCGAACGCCACGGTCGTGACAAAACACAGCAACGCTATCGCAGTGACCATCCGGCTTGCGGCCATTTTACAACCCTCCACGGCTTACAGCTCGAGCCACGAATCGGAATACAGGGATTGTCCCATGAGAAGTCTCGCCGTTTTGACGTAGTCCACCTCCTCCTTGCTCAGCGAGCCGGCGTCAACTCCCCCGCCGTCAACGACGCGCCACACCAGGTCAACCAACTCCTGCCGTTCGTCCCGGGCCACCGCTCTGAGGTCGGCGTCGAACGCGTCCACTATGGCGGAGGTCATCCCGTACTTCCTCAGTATAATCAGATACGTCTGGTTCAGGATCGGTCTGAGACGATCAGGCGCGCCGTTAGACACGTTCGACAGACCGCACGTAGCCTGACTCTCAGGGGCCAGATCCCGAAACATCATCATGAACTCCGTACAGCTCTTGATCTGATCCTGCTGCGTGTTGACCGGCGTTACTATGGGGTCAAACCAGAGATCTTCATTAGGCACGCCGTACTCGGCGGCTTTAATCATCAGTTCCGCTGCAAGTGCTCCTCTCTCGGCGGCGTCCCGCGGCATACCCTGTGGACCCCACAGCAGAGCGACCCCGCAGGCGTTGTACTTCTGGGCCAGAGGGAACAGCGCGTCCATTCGTTCCGGCCGCGCCATGATCGAGTTGATCACGGCTTTGCCTTTGTGCGCCTTGAGTCCCGCTTCGATCGCTTCCACGTTGGTCGTGTCGAGAAACAGCGGCAGGTCGGTCACTTCCTGTATGGTCTTGACGAGCCACTCCATCAGTTCGGCTCCGGCTTTGCGGGCGGGACCGATGTTCACGTCAATGTAGTCCACGCCTGCCTCGGTTTCGGCGGCAGCCATCTCCTGTATGGGCTTTGCCTCGCGCGACTTCATGGCAGGTCCCAGGACTTTGGACATGACATTGAGGTTCTCACCGATCAGGATCATAATTCTCTCTCCTCTCCTTTCAGGGTTGCCACTGTTTAAGAAAAGCCGGTATATGCGCTGCTTCGCGAGGACCTATCTGTACCTCCCAATCGGGCAGCTCCTCGTCAAGCTCGCCGCTTATCGCCGCCGCGTAACCGGGTATGACAATCTTTCTGTGCTTGACCTTGTCCTCTATACCGCACTTCTTGATAAACGGTGCGATAGCGTCGGCCACGAACTTGCCGGCGGCCCACGCCGTCATTACCGAGAGTCCTTCGGTGTCCTTGACCAACAGCCATGCGGGCACCCGGCTCGTCTCGGTCTCTCCCGTTACGATGAAGTAGGTCAGCGAGAAGTTGGACGTGATCAGCACGGGGGAATCCTCGCCTGGACCGCCGATCTCGTAGATGCCTTCCTTCGTCGCCATAGGCCGCTGCGGGTCCGAATAGATGTTCATCCGCGCCAACAGAAGCGGGAAAAGCGTCTCCCCGGCGAGATCCGACATCACGATGACGCCAGCGTATTTCGCTATGAAAGCTGCGGCTATCATCGTCTCTTTCATCGGGTCGTCGGTCATCTCGCAGGGGAATGTTATCGTCGGAAAGCCGAGCGGCTGGAACTTCTTCACCAACGCCGATGTCCGCACGATTACCTCGTCCTCAAAGGCGTCTCGCACCTTTCGTGAGCCGGGATCGAGAACAAGATCCTGAACGCCGGCCTTCGCCAGCCTCTCCGTCAGCTCCGCCAGTTCGCTCAGGGTCCCCGCTCGAACGGCCAGGGGACACGAGTTCTCCTTTGCAAGGTTCGCCATGACGTCGGCGTTTTCCTTGGTCGCGGCGTAGATGAGCGGTTTGCGGTCGGCACACGCCTTGACGGCCGCCGCCATGACGTCCGGCTTGTCGCAGATCAGTACGATCGGCTTTTTAGTGCCGCCGACGATCTTCTTCACGAGCGCCTCGAACTTCGCGCCGTCGCCCGACTCGCATTTTGCCGCAGCAAGGTTTGCGCGCAGCAGCAGTCCGACGCGATCGTACTGAAGCTCCTCGAGCTTCTTGATTCTCGCCTCAACCTCGGCATCGTCCATCGCGTCGCTGATGAGGATAGCTATGCCGGGCGGATTCATGAAGGTCTTCTCGTGGCGGAACAGCACGGTTTCACCGCCTACCGTCACGGCCTCGTCGGCCACGCCGATCTTCACGGGTCGGATCGGCGGCGCGCTTGCTTCCGCCAGCTCAGCTTTCGCCTCCTCGGACACGTGCGGGCACGACGCCAGCTCCGCCTGGCCGGCCGCCAGCTTCATCGCGAATGCCAGACAGGTCGGCACACCGCACTCGCCGCAGTTGGTTTTGGGTAGCTTCTTGAATATCTCGATACCTGTAAGCGCCATCTTACCGGAACCTCCTTTCCGGATAGCCCTTCCAAACAGTACTCGCCGTCCTCATTTCATGACGGCCACCCATGTCATCGAATAAGCTTCTCTCTACAGGATCGGGTCCATGGTCAGAGCCGGATGTTCCTTCTCCTGAAGGAAGGGAAGTATCTCCTCCTCAGTAAGACCGACGGTCTCGTCAGCGATCTTGTCCAGCAGGTCGGGTACGCCGGCGTCGTCACCTCTCGCGGACACCTTCTCCGCAATCTGCTCTTTGAGCTGTTTCGGCATCCAGACAAGCCGCTTGATCCCGCCTTCGGCCATGATGAACTTCTTGCTGCCGATATAGTGTTTGCTGTGTCCCACGAACCCGGGCGTCACGTTACCGCCGCCAACGGAACCGGCAAGCGTCGTGAACTTCATCCCGCACGGCGTTATGCCCTGGTAGTCCCTGTCAACGGTCATGATCCCGTTGCACAGCGGGAGCACCGCCGCGATACACTCGAAACAGCCGCACGAGGTCATCGGTTCCCTCATGATGCTGTATGCATCGTAGCGTTCAACCTTGCCGCGCGACGCCTTCTGGACGAACTCGTTCACTCCCCGCCATTGGCCGTAGACCGGATCTATAACCTCGCCCTTGACCACCGGCTGGTTCGGTCCGGTCGGGTTGATCTCGAACGACGCTTTACCGTCGAGCCAGTTGTAAGCGCCGCACAGACCGGTGCGTTCCGGGGTGATTATGCAGACGTGGCTTGGCGCGAACGACTGACAGAGCGTGCAGGAGTAGAAGGTCTCTTCATCCTCATCCGTCATGCCCTCGATTCGCGCGTCGCGTTTTGCATAAACCGCTCGCGCCTGCTCGAGCACTTTTTTGACGTCGTCCTCATCCGTGTAGATCTTCACCTGGACCTTGTCGAAAATGTTGCCGAAGTCCTGGTGATACTTGGCGTGGATGATGTCGCCGATGTGCTTCATCCTGAAGCCTTTCTCAAACCCGGACTTGCTCACCCTGATCCATGCAATATCTCTCTGTCCGATGTGCATGACGCCCTGGGCGTAGTTGATCAAATGGTGGATCTGCCGTTCGAGTATGGGTTCGAAGTCCGACTGCATCCCCCGGCCAGCGACCTCCGCAACGATTGCCAGCGGGAGCCTGGCGCCTTCCTGCACGTCATCGAGGTCGGGTCCGATCACCTCGGTCTTGCCATCCTCGACCTCGTCCATCTCCTTGGTGGTTGTCCACTCGGCCGTGATGGTTTTCGCGGCACCGCCGAACTCGGCGAACACGTCCTCACCGCGCACGCGCTCTCCCTCGAAAGCAGGACCGTACGCCACCGGGATCGGCACTTCCGCCACGGTGACTTTCAGTCCGCGCACCTCGATCGCCTTGGCGACGATCTCGTCGTGCGGTATGTTCGACACCACGTGCTCGTACGTGCAGACACCGGTAGGCAGAACCTCCGGTATGGGGGTGTCCGCAATAGCGGGGAACCCGTAGTTTATGGCGCCGGCGGCGTTTGCGTACCATTCGTCGCTAACGTACCCCAGCGGCAACGCGAACGCGAATATCCTGTCCTTGTTGTATATCAGCACCTTGCGGAACTCGCCGGGAGATATTCCGCCGAACGACAGCGCGGCGCGCGTCGCAAACCCCATCGCAAAAACGGTCGCGCTAACGTCCGGACCGAACGATACGAGCCGGGTCGGCCAGCCGATCTGTACGCCGGCTTCCACGAGCTGCTCCGACATCCTCTTGCCGTTGTGGTCCGCGCTCATGAACACGTACAGGTTTTTCTCCTGAAGCTCCTGCGCGATCTTGACGGCGGTATCGTTGTCGGGAGCGGCACCGAGTATCGCGGCAAATCCGGGCGCGGTACCGTCCACGAACTCAATCCCCCGTTTTCGGAGAATGATGTCGTCGGCGGCTCCGAGCCAGATGTTACCGTTAACCGGATCCTCGCCCTTCGTGTAGAAGTCGGGCTCCTCGATGTAGCGGATCGCCTCGATGATCTCCTCGGCGAAAAGCGTGGCCATACCGGCGTCCAGGGCGGGCCCCAGGTACGGCAGCGCGACTCTCTCGCGGACGAACGGAGGCAGCAACGTCTTGCATCGGTCGAGAACTTCCTCCATATCGCCGACGGTCTTGACCGGAACACCAAGGATGCCGTATATGACCGGCAAATAGTATCCGGTATTCGGGAAAGCCGCTTCCTGTTTAGGTCCCCACTTGTCAACAGCCTCTTTGTATTTCTGTTCAGCCTGCGCGACGATCTTATGCGCGCCGCGTATAGCTGCAGAAGCGATGATCTTAGACACTTTCGAGCTCCCTCCTTTTCTCCATGTCGAACAGCACCCGTTCGCGCGCCTTGTCGATACCCAACGCTTTGCGTTTCTTGTCGATATGGTCAATCATAAGCTTGGCCGCCTTGATCGGGTCCGGCTCAAACGCCCACTTGCCTTTCAAGGTCCCCTCGATATCCTCAAAGAGATACTTAGTCAGCACCTCGCTGCCGAGCGTCGGCCAACTCACACCAAACACCGTGAACACTCCCGAAGCGACAAAGTAGTGGCCGATCGATATCGCCTTCTCACTCATCCACTCAGGCGCGGCACCGGCCGCCGGCAGATCGCTTATATCGTCGCCGAGACCGCCTTCCTTGACCACCGCCGTGGCGGCCATCAGGATGCGGCTGTTGTCGACGCACGAGCCCATGTGCAACACCGGCGGGATACCGACCGTCTCGCAGACCTCGGCCAGACCGGACCCGGCATGCTCCTTGGCCGCTTCAGGCGTCATCAGGCCGACCTTCGCGCACGCCATGGCGCTGCATCCCGTCTGAAGCACGATTACGTCGTGCTTGATGAGCTCCCTGACCATCGCGAGATGGCTTTCGTCATGAGTAACCCGGGGATTGTTGCACCCGACAACGCCTGCGATACCCCGGATTCTCCCGTTGATGATGTTGTCGTTCAAAGGCTTGTAAGATGCTCGATAAACGCCGCCGAGCAGGTAGTTGATGGTCTCGTGACTGAACCCCGCGACGAGATCCATGGACTCATCGGGAATCTCGACTTCGCCGCGACGGTTCGGATAGTTCTCGATAGCCGTCCGCACGACTTCCCTCGCCCGCCCAAGAGCGTTCTCCTCGCTGAATTCCATGTGAACGGCGCCCGGTATGCGGGCCTTCGGCGAGGTGGTGATGATCTTCGTGTGGTAGCACTTCGCGACCTCGGGAAGCGATGCCATGATGCACTGCACGTCGACGACCATAGCGTCAACAGCGCCTGTGACTATGGCCACCTCCTGCTGGAGCATGTTGCCCGCCAAAGGTATACCGTGTCGCATGAGTATCTCGTTCGCCGTGCAACATATGCCGCCTATGTTTATACCTTTTGCGCCTTTGGACTTTGCAAGCTCGATGAGCTCGGGATCCCTCGTGGCGATGACGATCATCTCGGAAAGCAGCGGCTCGTGTCCGTGCACGATGATGTTCACCTCGTCTTTCTTAAGGATGCCGAGATTCACGCTGCTGGCGAGCGGGGTGGGAGTGCCGAAAAGTATATCCTGCAACTCCGTCGCGATCATGGACCCGCCCCAGCCGTCGGCCAGCGCGGCCCGCGTGCCCTGACGCAGCAGGTTCTCGTAGTCCATATCCACGCCCATGTGTGTCCGGTGCATGATCTCGACGATCTCCCGGTCTATCCCGCGCGGTGCGACGCCGAGTTCCTGCCAAATCTCCTGCCGTTTGAGCGGCGCCCTCTTGACGAACAGAAGCTGCCCCTCCTGCCTGCCAAACTCCGCCAGCGCCTTCTCGCCGACCTCCTTGGCAATCTCCTCGATGCTCTTGCCGCCCAAGTCCACCCCGAAATCCAGTGCGACCTGGAACAGTTTCTGCACATCCTTGATCTCGTAACCGGACATTTCGCCTTTCGCCACGGCCAAGAAAACGTCGGCAACCGCGCGACCATGATCGGAGTGTGCAGCCGCGCCGCCAGCTATCATCCGAATGAAGTTGCGCGCGGCCACCGTCTCGGCAGTCGCGCCGCAGACGCCTTTCCGCTCACCGCCAACGCGGCACGGCCCCATGGAACATATCCTGCAACATATCCCCTGCTGCCCGAACTTGCATGGTCGTCCGAGCGACTTCATCCTGTCCCAGGCTGTTTCCACCTCGTCCTTTCGCGCTTTTTCCAACAAAAGGTCTACGGTCTCATCAACCGTCTTCTTCTGTTCACTAGCTTCACTCACGTTCCATCTCCTTTCCCTAAAGCAGCCAGATCAAGCTGCCTTAGCCGCTATCGTGTTCAGCTTTCCCGCGCCGCCGTCAGATCCTCGATGAGCGACCGCGTGAGTTTCACGGCTTCGGGATGCCTCATGACGAGCACGTCAGCACCTGCAAGAAGCAGCAGCACCGCCGTCACTCCCTCCATCAAGATCCCTCTCTTCTTCGGATCGCCGAGCGCGGGCGCTTCCTCCACGGTCTGTTTAGCCTCCTTCGTCTTCCACACTTCGCGCCCCATGTTGCAGATGAGCGGAAACTGAAGTTTCTCGTCCTCCTGGGTCAGCGCCGCCATCCCGTCGCGTTCCATAACCGAATAGCTGTACTCGATGCCGTACCCGAGACCGCCCGTCGTGGGGTCCACTATGATCTGTTCGTTCGGCACGCCCAGATTGCCCAGCAGTATGTTGAGCTGCTTGGCGAGGTTGATATCTATCGGGGACGACGCGATCACCGTGTGATGGTACGCCAGCGCGCCCGCGCCGATCTGCTTGTAGTTGCCCTCACTCACGGGCCCTATGATAAGATCTTTGCCCTCGCACGCCTCAGCGACCTTTCTCAGGACCTCAGCGTCCTTATCGTCGTTCGCGCAACCCCATACGATCAGCGGGACATCCACGGCATCGGCGACCTTTTTGACCACTTCAACCGCCTCGTCGGCGCCCCGGTCCAGCCCGTTCGGGTCCGTGCTGGCCAACTGCAACGCGACCATCTCAGCGCCGTACTCGTCAACGCACTTTTTCGCCCACGCAACCGGGTCATCCTTCACGTCCTCGAACGGCTCGAGCGCCGCCGCCGCCCACTCCTCGGGCGGGCAGTCGTACACTTCCATGGCTATTCTCGGCGTGTTAGGCATCTCGCCCTCAAAAAGGTAGAACGGGAAAGAGCTTTCGCCTCCCACTTTGACCGCCGTATCGCCTCGACCCAGGGTTATCTCCCTTATCTTGCCGGTGTAAGCTCTCTTTGGAACTTCAAAGCCCACTCTATTCACCTCCTGCCTTCTCTACTCACTCTGACATCATCAGCACGCGGCAGCCGCCGTCGGCCCCGTGTGCGAACCCATGTTCCACGCAGCATCTGGAGTCACAATCGGACGCGCCGCCCAGCCCTACGCCGGGTTCTTCCTTTTCTCGCTCCCGTGACCTTCGCCAAACCAGTATCTCTCACCGGTCTGGAGGTACTTGAGCATCTCGTCCCGGTTGCGCATCTTCCCTCGCCAACGTATCGGCTCGGCAGGTTTGCCCGGCTCGTACGTTGGTCCAAGAACTTCCTCTTTCTGTTTTGATTTCATTCGTTCTTCTCCCGCTCCTTTCTCAATGACATCCTCGCTTGCGGAGCCGCTCTGAACCTCGCGACACACCTACGATTCCGCGGGTTCTCGCGTACAGGCATTGCCTTCAAAAAACCCGAGCCTCTCGCTCACCTCCGGAAAGGCATCGGCGTGCGTGTGCGGCAAAAACAGTGCCGCTGTGTAATTGTCCATAAATGAAGGGTTCTCGCTAAGCTCGAAGTTCGTCATCATTCGCGCGATTCTTTCAGCGTCGTCGAGCAACTCGTTGGAGAAAGAAACCAACCGTGCTCCCAACAGCGACCCATTCCCTATGAACGTGAACTTGCTTTCCGGCAGTTCCGGCAGAAGCCCTATAGTCACTGCGCTGTCAAGGTCAATGTAATCTCCGAAAGCGCCGGCAATCATAACTTCGTCGAGATCGTCCGGCGTCATCTCGACGCTCTCCAGCAGCGTCTCGTATCCCGCGTACATCGCGGCCTTCGCTCGTATGAGGTTGTCGATATCCGGCTCAGTTATGGCTATGTCCTTGCCGGTCTGCGAATCTTGCGCCCAGCAGATAACGTACTCATACGTATCGTTGACTTCGCGGACCCGCTGGGGCGCGCACCGTGCCTCGATGTTGAACTTCCCATTCTGGTCTATTATCCCGGCCTCGAGCAGTTCCGCGACGATGTTTATGAGTCCGGAGCCGCAGATTCCCTTTGGCTTGGCGTTTCCGATCGTGATGATCATCGGCTCGCAGGTGCCGGGGTTTATCCGGATTCGCTCAATGGCGCCGGTTGCGGCGCGCATACCGTGTTGAACACCGCCTCCCTCGAAAGCCGGTCCCGCCGAACACGAAGCCGTGACGAGCCAGTCGCAGTTTCCGATCGCTATCTCGCCGTTCGTGCCCAGGTCGATGTAAAGAGTGATTCTCTTGCGCTGGTAAACACCGGAACCAAGTATCCCTGACACGATATCGCCGCCAACGTAGCTCGCCACCATCGGAAACGTGTACAGATGAACGTGCCATCCAACGTTCAGGCCAAGGTGAACCGCGCGCACCGGAGGCAGGAAGTTCGCCGCAGGCGTATACGGCGCTTCGCGCAGATACCGTGGCTCAAGGGCGAGCAAGATATGCGTCATGGTGCTGTTGCCGGCGGCGGCCACGTGCGATATGCGCTCCCTGCGCACGCCGGTCTCGCTCAAAATGCAGTCTAGTAGGTCGTTTACCGTGGCGACGACTTCCTCCTGGAGCTTCTTCAACCCGCCTTTCTTGCGACAATAGTCTATTCGGGTTATAACGTCGTCGCCGTACCGTATCTGCCGGTTGTAATCGGAGGCCCGGGCGAGGACGGTCCCGCCCTTCAGATCGAGCAACTGAGCGCAGACCGTCGTCGTGCCGATATCAAGTGCGACCGAGTAGTGTTCATCAACGCTGTTTCCCGGCTCGACGTTGATCAGCTTCGGCTTGCGGGAGCCCCGCAGCTGAAACTCCGCCAACTGAGATTGTACCCGCGTCATAACTATCGTAGCGGTGACGTCCCAATCCGCCTCGCGCAGCGTACGAGGCAGGTGTTTTATCACGCTGAAGTCGACCGATATGTTCTCAATACCGTACTTTTTCTTGACGGCGCGCAACAACCGGGACAGGTCGCTCACGTTGTCCTCTTTCGTGGGGGGAGGAAGCGTGACGTGCAGCTTCCTCAGTGCTGGGTTGAACCGCCACCCTACCGCAAGCTTCTCCAGTTCGTGCCCCGTGACCGCCCGACCCGCGCGAGCGCCGCGCCGCCTTCGGCCAAGTGCAGACCGATCAAGCTGCGCCTCGACCGGTACGCGAACGGCGACATCGGAAGCGGCTCGCGTTTGACACGCCTGACGCCATCCCTGCGCGTACTCCTCCTCCGTGACAAGGGCGCCCCGTTCGGATTCGACCGTGCCGGACTCTACAAGAACCTTACACTTGCCGCACGTTCCCTCGCCGCCGCACGAGGCGTTCAGGTAGACGCCGGCCCTCATGGCCGCGGCGAGCAGAGTCTCCCCCTGCTCCACTTCGACTTCCGTCTCATCAGGAAGGAACTTGACTTTGTGCTTCTTGCCCATTTTGGGTACGCTTCACCCCGCGCGGTAAGATCCCTTACCCTACACCGTGGGCGCTTTTCGCCGACTGGATCGTGTTCTTCAGTAGCATCGTGATCGTCATGGGACCCACGCCGCCCGGGACCGGTGTTATAGCGCTTGCTTTCTCCTTAACCGCCTCAAAATCGACGTCTCCGACCAGGCGGTACCCTCTCTTGGCCGATGGATCGTCCACCCTGTTCACGCCGACGTCTATCACAACGACTCCGTCAGAGACCATGTCAGCGGTGATCATCTTCGCCCGCCCGATAGCCGCGATGAGTATGTCCGCCTGCTTGGTGATCTCGGCCAGGTTCTTCGTGCGCGAGTGGCACACCGTGACCGTCGCGTTGGCGCCGTCCTTCTTCTGCATCAGGATGGCCATAACCGGTTTGCCGACAATGTTGCTCCGGCCGACCACAACCACGTGCTTGCCGCCCGGATCGTTCCCGCTTCTGATCAGAAGCTCCTGAACGCCGTGGGGCGTACACGGCAGAAAAGACGGTTCCCCGACAAGCATCTTACCCACGTTCGTCGGGTGAAACCCGTCCACGTCCTTCTCGGGAAGGATCGTGTTGAGTATCTTCGACTCGCTGATCTGTTTCGGAAGCGGCAGTTGGACGAGGATCCCGTGGACCTGGTCGTCCTTGTTGAGCTTCTCGACTATACCCAGCACTTCCTCCTCGGAAGCGCTCTCGTCGAGCTTGTACTCGAAGGAGTTTATGCCCAGCTCCTCGCATCCCCGCTTCTTGTTCCGGACGTACACGACGCTGGCCGGATCCTCGCCAACCAGCACGACGGCAAGACCCGGCGTAACACCGTGTTTCTCCTTCAGCTCGGCGACTTCCTGTTTCATTTCCGCGCGCATATCAGCGGCAACCTGCTTCCCATCAATAATCTGTGCGCTCATAGCTCCTCCATTCTCGTCGATCGAGTTTAGCTGCCAAAAACGCCGTCGTGTTGCGACACGGCAGGTACGCACCGCGCACGGGTAAACGTCCCGGCGCTTTGCGTCACACTTCTGCCTCGCCGTATTGCCAAACCTCTGAAGGGCGTGGTTTCGTCAGAAGCTTCCTCGCTAGAACAGCCCTTTCACCTTACCGGTTTTGACGTCCACATCTATCCCGCGGAAGGCCGCGTCGCTCGCGGTGCCCGGCATCAGTTTGATCGCGCCGGCGACCGGCACGACGAACCCAGCGCCCCGGTATATGAGCACGTCGCGAACAGGGAGCGTCCAGTCTTTTGGGCGGCCCTTGATCGTCGGATCGTGAGAAAGGCTCAGATGGGTTTTCACCATACAACAACCCATCTTCTTGAGCTCCTCGTCGGCCTCAATCTTCTTGATCATGTCCTCCGCCGGGGGCGCATAACTTACACCGTCGGCGCCATACACCTCGGTAGCGATCAGATTAACCTTTTCCTTCAGCGGCTGATCCTCCTTGTAGAGGAATTTGAGTTTCGGCTCTTGCTCACACGCTTCGATTACGGCTTCCGCCAGCTCAATAGCTCCTTCGCCGCCCAACTCCCAGTGTTTGGACACCGCCACCTTAGCGCCAATGTCTTCGGCCGCCTTGCGCACCCGTGCCACCTCGGCGTCCGTATCGGTGTAGAAGTGGTTGATGCAGACAACCGGGAAGATACCGCTTTTCTTCACGGTCTCGATATGGGCAAGAAGGTTGTCGACCCCCTGCTCGAGCAGTGCAAGGTTCTCCTCGGTATAGGCCTTGTCCAACGGCTTGCCAGGTACGACTTTCGGGCCGCCGCCGTGCATCTTGAGCGCACGAATGGTCGCCACGATCACCGAACATTGGGGAATCAGCCCGCTGAACCTGCACTTGAGGTTCCAGAACTTCTCGAAGCCGATATCGGCACCAAAGCCGCTCTCGGTCACGTGATAGTCGCTCAGCTTCAATCCTACCCGGTCGGCGATGATCGACGACTGGCCGACGGCGATGTTGGCGAACGGGCCGGCGTGAACCAGCACCGGTTGTCCCTCGACCGTCTGCATGAGGTTGGGGTTTATCGCCTTGGACATGAGCGCGGTCATTGCGCCGTCCACCTCGAGATCAGCCGCCGAGATGGGATTGCCAGACTTGTCGTAGGCCACCACGATCTTGCCGATGCGCTCGCGCATGTCCGCCAAATCAGCGGCCATAGCCAGGATCGCCATGATCTCCGACGACACAGTGATCTGAAATCCGCTTCTCAACATGAAACCGTCCATTTTCCCGCCAATACCGATGACGATCTCACGCAGCGCCTGCGCACAGAAATCCATCGACCACATCATGGCGATGTTCCGCGGGTCGATGTTCAACCGCTTCAGGTTCTTTTTGGCCAGGACGTCGTCGCCGTAGTTGAACTCGTGCTGAAGCCGGCTGGTCACCGCGACCATGGCCAGGTTGTGCGCATTGGTAATCGCGTCGATATCACCCGTCAGGCCCAGGCTAAAGTCGGTCAAAGGAATGCACTGGGCCAACCCGCCGCCAGCGGCGGAACCTTTGATATTGAAGGTGGGGCCGCCGGACGGCTGCCGTATGGCGCCCATAACGTTCTTGCCGAGTTTCCCGAGCCCCTCGACCAACCCCATGGCGGTTGTCGTCTTGCCCTCGCCCAGCGGCGTCGGCGTAATCGCCGTCACCTGGACGTATTTTCCATCCGGGCGGTCCTTGAGCCGTTCGAGGATCTTCATGAAGTCGAGTTTGGCGACGTAATGACCATAGGGAAGCACTTCCATCTTCTCCAGGCCGAGCTCGTCGCCCTGCTCGTATACCGTCTTCATCTCCTCGCCGGCCGCCTCAGCGATTTCCCAGTCTTTCATCTTCGTAGCATCCAGCTTCACCATATTCAAACCCCTTTCTTCATGACGACCTACGACTTAAAGTGCCTGGCCGAGATCGAACCCGTCAACAACAACCGTTCGAAAAAGCTACCCGGCCTCACGGTAGGCCTCAGCATAGCGTTCCCGTGCTTGCGCGATCTCCAAATCGCCGGGAACTTTCTTCCCCTATTTACCTCACCGCTTTCCCGTTCAGCCCCTGTTTCAATCCTCACACGCCCCGTTGTCCGGGGGCGATAAAGTAGTTCCACTCACCCGATTCGAGCACCCAACCGCTTACTTGCCGTCACCCCTTGAGCAGCCGCAACGCCTCCTCCCGCGTCGCTATGTTCTCCCGGAAAATACCTTCAACAGCGGACGTGACCGTGGTGGTGTTCGGCTTCCTGACACCCCTCATGGACAGGCACAGGTGCTCAGCCTCAACGATCGCCATCACCCCGCGCGGCTGCAAAGTAGCCATTAGCGTTTCGGCTATCTGCCGCGTAAGCCGCTCCTGCAACTGAAGTCTTCTGGAGAGGGTCTCAATGACACGTAGAATCTTGCTCAGTCCGGTTATACGTCCACCAAGTGGAAGGTATGCCACGTGGGCTTTGCCATGAAAAGGCAACAGATGATGTTCGCAAACGGAGTAGAACGGTATGTCGCGTACGGCGATGATCTCGTCATACTGTTCGCCGTAGATTACCGTTACCTCCTCCTTTGGGTCCCTGGCCGTGCCGCCCAGCAACTCCTCGTACATTCTCGCGACTCTGCCCGGGGTCCCAACAAGCCCCACCCGCTGCGGATCTTCGCCCACGGCCTCCAGAACCGCCAGTATGGCTTGCTCGATCTTCTGGGCATCCATTACGATATATTACCTTCTGACCGCCCGAACACTCGCCCGCCGCGAACCAGAAAGCGGGCAAGAGGTTCTTGTCAATGCTAGCGCATCTCGCCCGACTCGAGTCTTCGACTAGGTGGGAAAACGGCGTCTTA
>Ga0180438_10004550_pt1 | contig 19911 bp, 12 predicted proteins | sample SS_ome_12_FD_132455 | JGI IMG/M metagenome (GOLD analysis project Ga0180438, IMG submission 132455) | Hypersaline lake sediment archaeal communities from the Salton Sea, California, USA - SS_3_D_2 metaG | ecosystem: Environmental > Aquatic > Non-marine Saline and Alkaline > Hypersaline >... | reverse complement strand
CCCCATGGAGGTATCAACAAAATGACTCCTATCCAAAAACTAAAATTGAAACTCAACCCTCAATAAACTATATTCCAAAAAACTCTCTCGGGTGTCCGAAATGTATCCGGTCATTACATTTTTGATTCGGGGCGCATATGCGATTATTCCGTGCGCTTATTGTGATTTTTCCGTCTGATTCGATCCGCGGCAGAGAACAAGGAGGCACGACCGACAAAAAGCCCCCCGCACCTTGCGGGGGGCTTTTCACTTAGCTGCTCGCGCAGTGCATGTCAGATGACTTACGGATCACAGCAGCGCGGAACAGGACCGTTCCGGTAGAGGTAGTTGATTAAGAAGACCACGTCTCCTACATCTACGATGCCGTCGCAGTTGACGTCGCCAACCGACATGGGAACGGGGACCGGTCCTCCCCTGTAGAGGAAGGCGATTAAGTAAACCACGTCGCCCACGTCGACTATCCCGTCGTTGTTGGCGTCACCTCGATAGTCCCACGGGCTGATGTGCACGCAGTATTCAACCTCGGTGTGAATGGGAGAGGTTCCGTTCCACTGCGCAGTCATCGGCGCGAATTCCTCCGGCACGTTCTGGTCGTGGAAGTTCCAGACCCAGTAGCCGGGATCCCCGTTGACCGCATAACCCGGCAGCCACCATTCGCCGCCCGGGCTGACCGACGGAATCTCCGCGTCATAGATGTCGTGCGAGACGTTTCCTTCGTCATTATGCACCGTGGGAGCGTGCGGGAAACTGTGAGGAATGATGATTCCATTTCCCACTCTTCCCGGAGCGCCGAACTCGGCGTTGTCGACGAACGGGTCTGAGAAGGCGATCTTGAAACGCTCGGAGTTCACGCCTGCCACCGTGACATAGTGTCCCCCGATTCTCCGCCAGACTCCTCCGGCGCCCGGACAGGGCGGGAAGTCGGCGCAACGCAGGTTGTCATAGGTGGGATCGGGGCCGCAGTTCGGGAATGGGGGCGGAGGAGGAGTCACAGCAGTCATGATCCAATCCCAGAGATAGGCGGAGTCGAGGCTGTTCAGTGCACCGTCATCGTTTACGTCCGCGGCATCATCACACATGAAGGGTGGTCCGATAACCAGGGCCGCGATATCCGCTATGCTGAGGAAACCGTCCGCGTTGACGTCTCCGCGAATGAACTGCTGCGGATCCTCATCAAACCAGAAGCCCAGAAGCAGAATAACGTCCTCGCACTTGTGCACCAGAGACTCCACGTAGGCGAAGCTGGGCATGGGCGTGGTCACCTCACACAGAGAATCCGCCAGAGTGTTGCTCCAGGGACAAGCAGGACAATCGTTGCAGCCGAGCGCGTCCGCACTGGGGTCTTTGCCGCAATCCGGGAAGGGCATTGGCGGGGCAGGGCCTCCTGCGGCAAGATAGTTGGTGAGGTACGTGCAGTCGGCCATGTCGAGCACGCCGTCGTCATTCACATCCGCGGCATCATCGCAGGCGAACGGTCCTCCAGCCGCGCATGCCACGGCGTCGGTCATGTTCACGTTACCGTTTCCGTCGATGTCTCCTCGAATGAACTGCGGCACTGCGTCCGCAAACCTCTCGCTCTCCAGCCACTCCTGAATCCCGGCCTGCATCTCCATGACGTTGGTGCCGGTGTGTTCGCAGTAGCCGGTCTGGATGCCGTCGGTATCGAAGAACCAGGCCAATCTCTCCACCAGCTCACCCCACGGGGGAAGCCCGCCGCCCGGAACCTGAGGTCCGGGTACGAAGGGCTGAGCCGTGGCCGGAGGCGGCCCGATGGCCGGTCCCCAGGGAGTGCCGACATGATCAATGTTCCAGGGATCGTGATCATCATATCCCACCAGCGGCCCAAGATCATCAAGGTAGTCTCTTACCAGCGGGAACTGATCGATACCGTCTCCGGGAGCACCGGGAGCAACATCGTTGTATTTTGAGTCGAACCACTTGAAGCAGTTGGCCACCGCCGCAGGCCCGCAGAAACTCCACTGATCCGTGTCGGTCTTCAGCCAGCCGTCCTGCCTCTGGTCTATGTCCGGCATGCCGTTAGGAGAGTAATCCTCGTAAGGATCCTTCCAGTACCAGGTGGTGTCGAACTCCTGGGAGAGATGCACCAGTGTGGTGCAGTATGCGGTGAACCCGAGGGTGTCGGTAAGATCGTGGATGACCATGTGGGTGTCGCACGGCGTGCAGCCGGTGGTGTTCCAGGTGACCTGCCAGGTGCCGGATGAGGTTCCGTGGCCCGACGTTCTGGTGATCGAGTAGTCACCGCATCCCGGCTGAATGTCGATGGATGCGTCATCCTCGATTGCATCTCCGTCCGGGTCGGTCCCGGTGATATCGTACTGCACCACGTCGTCTACGTAGCCTTCCAAGAAGTCAGGCTGGCCGATCACCGGCGGGTAGTTTCGGTCTATGTGACAGGTGTCGGTGCGGACCACCGGATAGAATAGGGTCGAGCTTGGATCATGGCAGTCAACAAAGCCCACGTGGTTGCCCGTCCAGTCGGTGGTATCGAGCTGGATTGTGCAGCAGGAGTCGCCCCAGAGAGTGAGGGTGGCCAGGTGTCCTTTTTGAGGCAGAAGGCAGTCACCCGGCGGCATCATTGCCACACCAGCCACCACAACCTCCTTCGCCACGTGATCTATGTTAACGACAGTTATCCAGGTGCCGGGCACGATGGACCCGGCAAATACCTTGGCCGGCGTGTTTTCGTCTTCCGGCATGGAGTCACAGCATATGGGGCTGCCCTCATAGGAAAGTGGTACCTGAAACACCTTCAGGCTTTCGTCAAAGGCTATTGTCATGTCGACTGTGACCAGTCCGCCGCCAGGAGGCACCAGCATTTTGCCGCATTCCACCCACAGAGTGTCGCACTCCTTGGGATCGTTATCGTCACACTCTCTCGGCTCCTCTGCCGTCGGGCAAATCATCACTGCGTATTCCACCTCGGTAGCGAAAATCTGTTTGTCGCCGGGAGGAGCGCGCCTGGTGACATTCCGGAATTCATGGGGAACGTTGAAGCCAGCGAATTCGCCCCTCTTCATCCACCAGGGGTAATCAAGCTCCCAGAAGGGATTGCCGGGGCTGGGGAATGGGCTGTCCAGAATGCTGTTAAACATGTCGTGCGACACGTAGGTCGGATCGTTGTGCAGCGTGGGAGGATAGGAGCCAGCCGGTGGATGAGTGAGCGGCCTGACCCTGCCCGGCCAACCTGCCACCGCCCAGTCGGCATCCGGATCACTGATTGCTATCCTGAGAGACTCGGAGCATACACCCGCCATGGTGACAAAGTGCCCGCCCTCTCTGTACCACTGTTCGGAAGAGATGTCGTAGAACCAGAAGCCCAAAAGCAGGATTATGTCCTGGCATCTCTTCAGCGAATCCTCCATTTCGTAGAAATCGGGCATATGGAAGGTCGATTCCTGGAAGGCGAATCCATAGTCCTGGAAGTACTGTTCCAGCCCCATCTGCATGGTGTCAACATAGGTTCCCCACACCGGGCTGGTGTGGAAGTATCTGGCCAATGTATCGATCAACTGAGGCGGTGTCCATCCGACCGGCACCGCATCATACCACCACAGGCAATTGGCCACCGCAGTGGGTCCGCAGTAAGCCATCCATCCCGGCTGGTTCTGATCGAAGTCCGGCATGCCGCTGGGCGCCCAGGTGGTATCCGGCTTCCAGTACCACAGGGAGTCATCCCTCTCGGAAAGATGCACATAGGTGGTGCAGTATCCGACCAGACCATGCTCGTCTGTCAGATCGTGAATGACCATGTGGGTGTCGCAAGCCGCGCAGCCATCCGTGTACCAGACGACGTCCCAGGTGCCGGACGAGGTTCCATGCCCGGAGGTTCTGGTGATCGAGTATCCGCTGCCGCAGCCCGGCTGAATGTCAATGGAGGCATCATCCAGAATGACATCTCCATCAGGGTCGCTGCCGGTGATCTCGTAGCTCACGATATCATCAACATAACCCTCGAGGAAATCGGGCTGCCCGATCTCTGGCGGATTGTTAGGCACGTCGGTGGGGCAGATCATGATGGCCGCTTCCACCTCGGTGTGGAAGTACTCGTAATGCTTGGGGGCCTCCCTGCTTAAAGCCTCGAATCTGTGCGGAACGTTCATCAGGGGGAACGTCTGTCCGTAGCAGTAATCCGCCAGGTCCCAGACCTCGCTCCCCGGGCTGGGGAATTCGGGAAAGAGCAGGCTGATATAAATGTCGTGTGAGACGTAGTTGGGATCATTGTGGAGATCCGGAGGGTAACCTCCCCAAGGTGGATGGTCCGCCAACCGCACTCGTCCCGGCCACCAGGGGTATCTGACCACCTGATCCCGATCCGGATCGGATATGGCTATCTCCTTCTTCTCCGAGTTGACTCCGGCCATGGTCACGAAATGTCCGCCCTCTCTGTACCACTCTCCAGGGCTGCCTCCCGGGCAGGGAGGAAAGCTTTGGCAATCAAGCCCGTCCGGAGTCGGGTCGACGCCGCAGTCAGGGAAAGGTGGTGGGGGCGGGGGGCCTGTGCCGAAGTAATAGTTGTAGAGATAGTCGCAGTCAAGTGTATTAAAGACCCCGTCATCATTGACGTCGGCTGCATCCATGCACGCGAAAGGCGGGCCGCCCTGGCAGAGGACTATATCCTGCAGGTCCACGGCACCATCGGCGTTGATGTCTCCCCTGATGAACTCCTGTTCCGTGCCCTCCGCGTACCACCAGAATCCGAGAAGCAGGATGATATCCTGGCACTTCTTGAGAGAATCCTCCATCTCGTGGAAGTCGGGCATCCAGTAGGTGGTTTCTGTCAGAGCAAAGCCGTAGTCGTCGAAGTATCTCTCCAGACCTGCCTGAATCGAGTCGACGTAGGTACCGCTGGAGGTGGTTCCGAAATACCCCGCCAGCAGCTCGATGAAATCGGCTGGGTCCATTCCTACCGTAGGAATCGCATCGAACCACCAGAGGCAGTTGGCCACAGCGGTGGGCCCGCAGTAGGCCACCCAGTCGCGCTGGTTCTGGTCGAAGTCGGGCATACCGCTGGGCGCTTGGGGAAGTGTATCCGGCTTCCAGTACCACCAGCCGCAGTCGGTCTGCGCCTCTCCACAGTAGCCGCTTATGCCCAGACAAACCCATCCTGGAGTGCCTGGGCCGAAGTAGTCGTGCCACTCCAACCACGCCGGTTGCCCGAACCAAAGCCACTGATAGCAGTCATCCACCATCTGGTCATCCCACAACAGACTTGGTACCTGGCCTTGCGGTCCTTGGAGAAACTCGACGTTGAAGAAGAAGGGCTTGTCCAGGCAAATCGTATCGTCGAAGTAGACCTCTGCCAAGTCAGGGTAGAAGGTAGTAATGTAATAAGTGGATGATTTCCAGATTTCTATTCCCGGCCCGTCACAGATGTCCGGACATACCACCTCCACGCTGAAGCGGAGAGAACAGGCGCCAAGCCCTGCATGATCGTGAAGGTAGAAATGTACGTCCGTCAACTGAAAGGGATAGTTCTGTGGATTCCCGCATTCCTCCGGGTCAAAGTAGATGGCGACCTTGTCGCCGTACTTCCATTGGCCATAAAACCACATTGCGTTCCAGTCAGTATAATCCAGGAAGCAGTAATCCTTCGCCCCGCTGACAACCGGCGGCGTGACCGGCCGGATCTGTTCAGCCGGGATCGGCCTGGCTTCTTCGGCAGCCGTTCTGTATGCTGCTCCCATAGAGAAGCAGAGGAGGACGAGAACCGACATGCTTACAGAGATTAGTGCTCTTCTGTTCATGTCTCCAGCTCCTTTTGCCCAAAGAGTTGAAAGAAGAATGTCCTATGGTGATAAACTGAGATCTCGTCCATCACCAAGGGCAAGTACAAGGAGAAAGAATGTTTCAAAAACCACCTCCTTCGATCTAACAAACTACATTGAAGCCTTGATTGGCTCAGAAAACGTTTGATTCTTGGATTCACCCCCCAACTGAAGAAAAGACTCCGTACCTCCTTCCTTTTAGATCGGGAAAAGTGTTTTCTACTTTACGTGTAGTTACTCTACCCTATGCTCAGACCAGATAAACCTGAAGTGGCGGCCATCTTTTCGATATAATCATCTGACTCGAACCTGAGGGTCGTCGCCGTGTTAGAGGCGTGTCTGAGGTACAAGGAATTGAAGAGAGGCACTCTGCCATTCCTCGGACCAATGAAATGTTGGTTAGTTCCTTCCCAAATAAGATAATCCATCAGCCAACCATGTCAAGCGAAAAATGACCGGAATCCCTGCTGCCACAGGGATTACCGCCAAATGGTTTGCGTTCTCTCAGGCCCAGAACGTTCCCTGCAACCCGAGAGAGGCAGGACCAAAGACCTTTGCTCAACTCTAACTCTCGGACCAACCCGAGTCGAAAGTCTCAGCTTGGTCACTCACAATATAGGTAAAAGACTTAAGGAGAGTCTTAAACAAACAGGATGCAGCGTGTCCGGTTTGGTGTATTCAAGTTCCTGATAGAACTTAGGTTGGGGGATCGGGGGAAAAATCTGCGGTTAGAACTGACTTTTTTTGACCGGGGAGGTAGTCCATTCGACATTCTGCTCTGGCCGAGTTCGCACCCGGGAGCCGCAAAACCCAAATATCACCAGGCGGAAGCCGCCCGCCGGGAGCAGTAGCTTCCGCCCATGACATATCTTGATCTTAACTTACCTTCTGCCCTGTATCTTTCCTCTTGCGATTGAGGGCTTCAACACTCTCCCGGAAGACCTTCCCCAGTCTCTTGATTCCCTCGCGAATCTCATCCGGTTTGGCATTGGAGAAGTTGAGTCGCAAGGTGTTGTCCACATCCTCATGGGGGTAGAAGGGTTTGCCCGGCACGTAGGCCACCTTCTGCTCGACCGCCACAGGGAGCAGGTCGCTGGCAGATATCCCCTGGGGCAATTCCACCCAGAGGAAGAGTCCGCCCTCCGGCTCAAACCATCTGACACCCTTCGGGAAGTGTGCTTTCAGTTCCTCGACCATCACCGCCCTTCTCTCTCGGTAGGAGGTTTTGATCTCCTCAATGTGGCTATCCAAGTTCCCCGCTTTGATGTATTCGTATAACACATACTGGGCGAAGGTGTTGGTGTGCAGATCGGCACCCTGCTTCAGCCGCTCGAACATGTTGCTGACTTCAGTGGAGACGATTCCCCAGCCTATCCTCAGTCCGGGCGAGACGATCTTCGAAAAGGTGCCCAATTCTATGACCAGATCCTTGCCTATGCTCTGAAGCGAGGGGACCGGCTCTCCTACGTATCTGAGTTCACCGTAAGGGTTATCGTCGACGATCGGGATCTGGTACTTGTCCGCCAGTCCCACCAGTTGTTTTCGTCTCTCCAGGCTCATGGTTATCCCGGACGGATTCTGAAAGTCGGCCACCACGTAAACGAAGCGAGGATGATGTTTCTTTATCTTCTCCTCTGCCTGCTCGACGATCATCCCCTCCTCATCCATCTCCACGGTGATATACTTGGGCCTCATGATGTTGAAAGCCTGAATTGCCCCCAAGTAGGTGGGATTCTCGCACAACAGCGCATCTCCCTCGTTTAGAAAGACCTTTGCCACCAGGTCCAGACCCTGCTGCGAGCCCGCAGTGATAAAGAGATTGTTCATTTCAACGGGGAGTCCTTTCTTCGACAAACGCTCGGCCAGGACCTCACGCAGAGGAAGCACTCCCATGGTCAGGCTGTACTGCAGGGATTTGGGTCCGTGGGTGTCCAGGACCTTGGCACAGGCCTCTTTTAGCGCCTGGATGGGGAAGAGCTCGGGCGCGGGCAGGCCACCGGCAAAGGAGATGATGTCGGGTCTCTCGGTTATCTTCAGTATCTCGCGGATGGCCGAAGCCTTCATCTCTCGTGCCCGGACGGAAACGGTCCAGTTCAAACTCACTTTATCCTCCTTTGATAGGCGAAAAATCGCTTGTTGATCAACCACTTTGTCTACGCGTAACTTATCCCAAATGTTCGACCAAGTCAAGGAGTTTTTGGCAGGGTGAGACTGGGATAGGCCCGGGAACAAGCGACAGCAGCCTATAGACATCTGCTCAAGATGATCTTTTCGCCTGGGGTCCCGGTCCAAGGCGAACAATCCTTCATCTCAGCGAATCGAAACTCACAAAAACCTGGTTGGGATCCAGCGCCTGTTTGATGCGGGAGTTCAAGATTCCTTTTGCGTCGTCCGTTTTGAGACTTTGGCCCTTTGCGGGAGGCTCAAACGCAACATCAGGATAGTCCTTTCTCTTTCTGGAGGGGACCAGTCTCAAGCTTACCTCACTGATGAAGCCCAAGGTTCCCCAAGACCCGGCGTAGAGGCGGGGTAGATCGTAACCGGTGACCGATTTGAAGGTCCTCGCGCCCACTTTCAGAATCTGACCTTGGGGATCCACGATCTCCAGGGCCAGGACGTACTCGCTGGTCCGGAGGGCTCTCTCTCCCGATGTCCCTTTCAAGTCTGCCCCCACTGCTCCCCCAATCGTGCCTGCCGAATGGGCGCTGGCCAGCGGATAGAACAGCTTGTAAGATTCGATGTGCCGGCCCAACTCCTTCAGAGGAAAACCGGCCTGAACAATCACGTACAGGTCCTCGGGAACCACCCTGCTGATTCTGTTCAGCCTGTTAGACTTAAGAACAACCAGCTTCTCGCCGGCGTGTTTTGAAAGGTCCAGAATCGATCCTGAACCCGAGGGGAGGATCCGGAATCCCCGCTGACCGGCCAGCTTCACCACCTCGGACACAGCCGAGCTGTTTTCGGGCGAAAGGAACACTCCCTGAAGCTCAACCTTGAGATTATTCTTTCCGACTATCTTCTCCAATTGGTCTATTGGTATGTCGTTTGCCACTCTCCACCCTGCCTATTTTGAGAATTCGCAAAATTCTTTGAGACTTTCAAAAACTCGCCCAAATATATGGTCGGAGGGACGCACTGTCAAGGTAATTGTAGACCAAGGACCGAGAGAGCGAAAAGTGAAGGCAGCACGGGCGCGAGGCACTCGGATTTCAAATCCGAGAGCCTCCGTGTGTGCCCGACCCCCAGGAGAGGTTCGTATCGTACACTGGCCGATGCGGGCATTGGGATTACCTGCGAAACAGGCGTTTCCGGCAGATCGGAGAGGGACCGTATCCCCTGGATGCCGAAAAGGGACGGAGAACGTAAGTGCTCTCACCCCAACAGCATACGTTTTTGAGGGAACCCGCGAAACTGGCGAAACAGGGCTTTCAGGGGGTTTTGAGGTTAATTTTTAAAAAATGCTTATCACCTGTAATCATGTTCTTGCTCTCGCTTCCTTCTTCCCTACCGTGAAAGGTACATCCGTCCTTAAGCCGCGGCCTGGGCCGGCTGGCATACTACTCTCCTCAATAACACTCGGGCCATCTGCATTACCACAAGAGTTGTTGTGAAATTGTCTTTTGGGGAAGTGACTGTTGACGGGCGAGATGCCCTTCAGGGTAAATCCCTTCAGGATGAACCCGGCCTACCAACGCGCGGGCCGAGCCGAGGGGAACGGAACATGTAGGGGCGGAGCTTAAGCTCCGCCCGTCGTGAGGGCGAATCTAAAGATTCGCCCCTACACAACCTTTCTGGTGTTCTGCCAGGTTTTGCCCCCTTGGTGGGGGTAATTTGACAATGTTGTATGCGTCAGGTCACACCCACGGCAGACCTGACACAACCGGAATCCCCTCGGGCTGCCACTATCCGGGGATTGCTTCGTCCCCCAAATGGGGGACTCGCAATGACCTTGTTCCTTTCTTGTCCGAAAGGCTGCGCCATTTCGGACCTACGACTGACGCGCTTCAAAACCAGCCCGTTGCCGGGCAAGATGCCCTTCAGGGTGAAACTCTTCGGGGTAAACCCGGGCTACCGGCTGGAGTGTGGGGAGAGGGCTGCGGTCCGATCGTCGGCCAACCATTGAGATGACCCTCTCCTCAATCCTCTCCCATCAAGGGAGAGGAGGTTTCCCCTCCCTGCCCTTGGCGTGAACCGGACGGTTCACCCCGGAGGCGAGCAAGAGCTGGGACAACCTCTAATAATCCGGTCATTGCGAGGAGCCGCAGGCGACGCGGCAATCCCCTCGGGCTGCCACCATCGGGAGATTGCTTCGTCCCCCCTACGGGGGACTCGCAATGACCTTGTTCCTTTCTTGTGCGAAAGGCTGCGCCATTTCGGACCTACGACTGACGCGCTTCAAAACCAGCCCGTTGCCGGGCAAGATGCCCTTCAGGGTAAATCCCTTTCCTTCGACCCTGAGGTCGCAGGACCGAAGGGCAGGATGAACCCGGCCTACCAGGTTTGAAGTCAAATAGCCTAATGACGAGGGGGTGTCCGGTTTTGCAAATACGTAGAGAAGAGAGCCTACTGGCTGCTCACGATCCAGATGCGCACCCGGATGAAATCGGCGTATACATCTTCCGTTCCCCGGGTGACCGTTATTATGCTGGAGGTTAAGTTGGAGTAAAATGCACCGTGGGTGAACCATCTCATCCCGTAGGAGTTTATGTTCCTCTCGTAGCCATCGTTGACATCCTTGAACAGTAAGTCGACCAGATAGTCGTCCGGGTGCCCACCCAACCCGTGAGTCAAGATTATGCTCTCACCAGCAGCTACAGGTTGCCAGCCGGAATTCCAGGCAGGAGCCGGGAGGAGGCCCGGCTTGCTTACATCATCGGCAGCCACCCAGCCTGCGCCGTCATACTTCATCACCTGGCCGGTATCCGCCCCGTTGGCTCCCATGTCGGCGAACCGAATGGTCCCGTCCTGGATCATGCCGTGGTCGATCGAGTTGGGCTGGTTCTCGTTCACGAAACGCGCGTCGTAGGCGCTGCCTGAACTGTAATCCGAGTTAAGCCCGACCGAATCGTTGGCGATCTCCAAACCCGTGCCGGGTTTCACCGCCAGATCGTTAAAGCCCTCCACCTCCAACCCGTTTCCGGCAAAGGCGTTGACATCCACTCCCACCGCGTCGGCGGACAGATCGATTCCATCTCCCACCCCTACGTTCAGCTCAATTTCGCCGGACGCACCTCCTCCGTACACACCGTACCCCGCGTTCACCGCGGTGATGCTCCCTCCGTCTGCCACCGCGGCCCGGTAAGCATAGGCTACGCTGACCATGGGCTTCAGCGGTCTCATCTCCGGATCGGACTCGACCTGAACGCCCAGATACTTGATGGTTCCGTCGAACACCGAGACGGGTATGGTATCCACACTCCCCAAAAGAACCGAAAACACGCCGGCTTTCACGATCACTTGGACCTGCGTCTCGGCCCACTCGGCCGAGATACCCAGGCTGTCGGAGTAGATGGTGAAGGTCATCTGCAGTGTATCGCTAAGGCAGCCGCCATCGGCGGTAGTCAGCTTTCCCTGGTAATTGACCATATGGGGAACGTCGGCGAATGATACAGAGCAGAAGAACATTAGAATGGCCCCTGTTAGCAAGAAGATAAAACCGGTGCGCACCATGGCACAACTCCTTTCGGGTGACAGCTGAAATCAAACTGTACCGAACATCCTTCTGCTCATGATTACGTGATGAACCATATTCTTATTTCGACCGCCTGGGGAAAAGGTTTAAATGCCCGGTCGGTTCTCCCATTCCGACTGTGATGCTGGAAGGAAGAATTCTCTTGACAAGATCGGGCGTTCTTCGTTACATGCTCTCTGATTCGAAGGGACAAGTCAACCTCTTAAAATGAGGAGGGGACATGAGAGGTATGAGGCTTCTGGTGACCACGATCCTGGGCTTCCTGTTCGGGATCGTATGCTGGCTTATTTCTTCCAGCGGGCAGCCGCAGATGCCAGCAGCTATGTCGTGGTCGATCATATTCAGCCGCGCACTTATCGGCTTCGTCATCGGAATCAGCGCCTGGAAGATCAACCACATGATTCACGGCATCATTATCGGTTTCATCGTCTCCATTCCCATGGCCTTGGGATCGCTCGCCTTCCAAGGATTAAAGATCTTCTTGGGGACCCTGATCATGGGAATGATCTACGGATTCTTGATCGAGCTGATCTCGCGTCTGATAATCAAAGAGAAACAAGCCGCACCGGAGACGTCCACCCTCTAGCGGGAAGTTCCTTTGTTATAGTACCGGGATATCCTCCGGCGGCAGGCTCACATTCGTCCGGAATTGAAAAGTCCTCCTTGACCGGGGGACTTTTCATAATGCTCTCGCGCTGTGGGCGATGTTTTTCGGAACTTTCGGGTTGCGAAAATCATAAGAGGATTACTGAGAGGGAAACTGCGTCGGGTCAGGGACTATCGATCATTTGCTCTGACCTGCGCCGATCATGTCGTTTTTCCTTGACTCGGAGGCAGCGGTTTCGTATCCTTTATGAGTTTTGCATGGATGCACGCATCGAAGGTGAGGTAAGGCAGCCAAAAATCGAAAAGAAAAGATAAGGTGATCTGAAGTTGTGTAACCTATCCGTCATACTCTTTCTCAGCCCGGCAGGCCCGTTCGAGGGCACGCTCTGGGGGATGATCAGGGACATGGATTTCTTCGCCCAGATCGTGCTGGTCATACTTCTGTTCCTCTCCCTGGTCTCCTGGGCCATTACCTTTCATAAGATCGCGCTTTTTCGCAGAACCAATGCGGAGACCGAGAAGTTCCTTTCGCTTTTCAGGCGGAGGCCCTCCATCCCCGAGGTCTATATCTCCTGCATCAAGTACAGGCATACGCCTCTCTCCAGCATGCTGGAAGCGGGGTTCAAGGAGTTGGATGAGCTTCGTACCGAGAAAAAGAATCCCGGCCCCAGCCCGGAGGTGGTCGCCCTGGAGCAGGTTGACCCGGGCGTCCGAAAAGACAAATTCGACGTGATCAGGATGACGCTGGAGAGGACCGGTTCCGAGGAGATCAACCGTCTGGAGAAGAGCATAGTCTTTCTGGCCACCACCGGAAACGTCAGCCCGTTCTTCGGCCTCCTGGGAACGGTGTGGGGGATCATGCACTCCTTCGCCTCCATCGGGGTGAGAGGCTCGGCCAGCTTGGCCGTGGTGGCCCCGGGAATAGCCGAGGCGCTGATCGCCACCATCATGGGGCTGGCCGTGGCCATACCGGCGGTGATGGCCTACAACTTCTTCAACAACAAACTGAAGATCATCTCCACCCAGGTGGACAACTTCGCCTTAGAGTTTCTCGCTGCCGCAAAGAAAGAGGAGATAGTCCAATGATCCGCCGCGGGGCCGCGGAGGGCGGACGGTGGACCGTCGACCGCGGACTGTGGACGTTCTTGGGGGTTTGAATTGCCGCGAAAGAGAACATACGATGCCCTGCACGAGATTAACGTAACCAACCTGGTGGACGTGATCCTGGTGCTCCTGATCATCTTCATGATCAGCGCGCCCATGATGCAGAGCGGAATCGACATAAACCTGCCCCAGGCCAAGGCCACACCCGAGGATATGGGCGAGGGGGTGGTGGTGACCATAACCAAGGCGCAAGAGATCTACATCGACGAAAGGGTGAGCAACTTAGATCGGTTCGAGGGAATCTTAGGCGACGTGACCCGGAAGAAGGGCTCCCGATCGGTCTTCCTCAGGGCCGACAAGGACGTCCCCTACGGCCTGGTGATAGACGTGGTGGGCAAAATGAAGAGCATGGGCATCCAAAACCTGGGGCTGGTGACCGAGCCGGCCAGATGAGTTCGGGAACGACATGAAAAGAAGCCTGATCCTTTCCACAATCATACATATGGGAATCATCGTGGGTCTGTTTCTGTCTTCCCCGATGAGGCCCTTGCTGCAGGGCTACCCCACGGTCTACCGGGTGGGGCTGGTGAGCATGCCCAGAAGAGGGGGAGGGGGGAAGGCTTCCACGGGAGAGGCTACCAAGGCCAAGATGACCGTCTTCAAGCCGAAGGATAAGGGGGTTTCGGTAAAGGAGATCAACAAGAAACCTGTCAAGAAGAGAAATCAGACCAAGAAGACCCCTCCCAAGGATACCGGAACGGCGAATGCCAAGAAGGATCTCCCGGAGAAGAAGAACAACGGAAAGATAACCCAGGAGGATGAGTTCGGCGCCGAATACGGGCTGGGGAACGGAATCAGCGCGGCAACCGTGGACGGGGGCGGTTTCGGGTCTTCTTACTACCTATCCTTGGTCTTCGGGAGGATCCGGGACCTGTGGGATAACCCGGTGCAGACCTCCTCGGTGGTTCAGGTGACCATCTACTTCAAGATATTAAAGGATGGGCAGGTCTTGGATGCCCAGGTGGAGAAATCCTCCGGCATAGACCTGTTCGACCAATCGGCCATGCGGGCCATAATAAGCAGCGCGCCTCTTCCGCCCCTGCCCACAGAATATCGAGGGGAATATCTGGGAATTCATCTGGAGTTCGAGTATATTCAGTAAGCTGAATCCACAATTGGGCCGCGACCGCGCCCATAGATGCATTGGAGCACACCCGGCATGACCAAATCGAGCAGTTTTTCCAGGAGTTTCAAAACCTTCCATAAATTTCTTTTGCTTCTTCTTCTTTTTGCTGTATTATTGAGTCGATTTGAGGCCGGCCTGGCCCAGACCGAGATCGAGGCCCAGATCACCAAAGGTGCGGTGAAGTACATAGAGGCGTTGGACATCGCCGTGGTGGACTTCTCGCCGGCCGAGTCGGAGTACGCCCGGCGGATCACCCAGGTGGTGCGGGACGATCTGAACTATTCGCTCTATTTCCGGGTGGCGGAGATCGATTCATTTGTGCTTGCTATCCTGGGGAACGACATGTACAATATGGACGGTTGGTATCAACTGGGAGTACACTATCTGCTTGAAGGTTCGGTTCGAGAAGAAGAAGATATGTTGAAGGTCGAGATCAATCTGGCGGATGCGGTCAGGAAGAAGGTGATCAAGAGCCTCAAATTCGAGGCCAAGGCGGAGAGCTACCGGGCACTGGCGCATTCGGTTGCCGACGAGGTGGTTTTGAACTTCACCGGACAGAAGGGCATATTCTCGACCAAGATCGCCTACGTGCACTGGATGAACGGGGAGAAGGAGATATACATGTGCGATTACGACGGCCACAATCCCCACCCGGTGACCAATGACAGATCCATTAACGTCTCCCCTACCTGGTCACCGGACGGCGGCAAGCTGGTCTATACCTCGTACAAAAACCGCAACCCGGACTTGTGGGTAACCGATCTGAGTGCCAGTAAGAGCCAGGTTTTAGCCTCATACAAAGGCCTCAACTCCGCCCCGGCCTTCTCACCGGACGGACAATACCTAGCGGCCACCTTAACCCGGGACGGGAATCCGGAGATCTACCTGTTGACAGCCCAGGGGGAGATAGTGCGCCGTCTGACTTACGGCCGGGCCATCGACTCCTCGCCCACCTGGTCGCCCAACAGCAAGGAGATCGCCTTCACCTCGGACAGATCCGGCTATCCCCAAATCTACGTCATGGATACCGAGGGTGCCAACTTAAGGAGGCTCACCTATACCGGAGATATAACCGACTCCCCCTGCTGGTCGCCGCGAGGGGACAGGATCGCCCTCGTCTTGAGAGGAGGGGGAAAACTGGATATCTACACCATGGACGTGACCGGGGAGAATATGAGCCGGTTGACCAACCAGGGTTCCAACGAGAATCCCCGCTGGTCGCCGGACGGCCTGCATATCGTGTTCGGATCCAACCGCACGGGCAAATACGAGGTTTACAGCATGCACTGGGACGGCTCGTCTCAGCGAAGAATAACCGGGGAGGGAGAGAACTATAATCCCTCCTGGTCACCCAGATTTTGAGGGGGAGAATTTTTTTGAAAAGGGGATAGTTTGTGCTTGCTTTTTGCCGATAAACATCGTAACATACGAACCAATAATTGGCAGATGGGGACAATTGGCAATAGGAAATGTAACCTGTCCGAAGTGAAAAGCTAAAAATAAAACGTCAAGGAGGTGAAATATGCGCATATCAGGCGTCCTGCTTTTGGGGATTCTGGTTTTGCTTCTGTTCAGCTTTTGCGGCAAGAAGCCGCCCCCGGTGGAGGAGACAACGCCTCCGGTGGTCACCGAAGAGGAGACACCGACCACTCCGCCTGAGATCCCAACGGAGGAGGTGACCAGGCAGGAGATCACCCAGCGGGATTTTCAGCCCATTCACTTCGACTTCGACAAGTATTCTCTCCGGTCGGGGGATCGGGAGGTCCTGAACCGGAATGCGCAGCTGCTGAAAGAGAATCCCGCGGTCAAGATCAGGATCGAGGGCAATTGCGACGAGAGAGGCACCGTGGAGTACAACCTGGCTTTGGGCGAGAAGAGGGCTCGGGCGGCCATGGACTACCTGATCAATCTGGGCGTCGGCGCGGATAGAGTCAGCATCATCACCTACGGCAAGGAAAGAGCCAATCACTGCACCAGTGAGAGTTGCTGGTCCGAGGACCGCAGAGACGATTTCGTGATCTTGTCGCAGTAAGGCTGCAGAGGGATTTTTTAGCTCATGTTGGAACCAGGAAATGACGATTTTCTTAATAAACACTTTCATTCCTTTATGAAAGGAGAGGGGAGATGCGCAAAGCAATCGTTTTGCTCGTAGTCCTCTCAGCGACCATGTTGATTGCCGGCTGCTGCGAAAAACCCGAGCCCTGGGTGGAACCGGAGCCGGTGATCGAGCCCGAACCACCACCACCGCCGCCGCCGCCGCCACCACCACCGCCCAAGGAGATATATCTGGCGCCCATTTTCTTCGATTACGATAAGTTCGAATTGCGTCCCGATGACGCGGTGATTCTCAGGAGGAATGCGGATCAATTGCTGGAGAATCCTGAGGCCATCATCCGCATCGAGGGACACTGCGACGAGCGCGGGACGGTTGAATATAACCTGGCATTGGGTGAGAACAGGGCCCGGACGGCCAGGGACTTCCTCATAGAGATGGGGGTCGATCCCAGCCGTCTGTCCATCGTCAGCTATGGAGAGGAAAGGCCCTTGGATCCGGGACATGATGAGAAAGCCTGGGCCCAGAACCGCCGGGCAGAATTCGTCCTGGTGTCGCCCAGGTAAGGCAGGTTTAAGGTTTAAGGTTCAAACCTTGAAGTTTAAGGTCTAATGTTCCAGGTTCTGGGTTGCAGATCCTGGCGGTTAGGTTCTTAGCTGTTGAAGACAAAGAGGGGGCAGGTCTTTTTTTGATCTGCCCTCTGCTGTATTCTCCCGACGGTGAGTCGGGAACTGAAGCGGGGTAAGAGGATTGACCAGACTCAAGACACCCTGTGCCGTCATTGTGTTGCTGGCGGCGATGCTTTTCTCCGGCTGCGCCTCGCGGCGGGAGATAGTCAGGCTTAAAAACCAGGCCGATTTCCTGGAGAAGAGCAACCAGAGGTTGGAGGAGCGAACCGCCCGGCTGGACAGCCTGCTTTTGGGGCAGATCGATCTCACCAACCGGCTGAGAGCCGATCTGGCCAGCACCCTGGGAGGAATGGACGAGCGGATGGGGATCGTGGAGAGCAAGCTGGAGGATCTGGGCCACAGGTTCCCCGAGCTCTCCCGAAAGATGGAGCAGGTGAAGCGGGAGATATCCACGAAGAAGGATACCGTGTCGGTCTCCGACACCTCCGCGGTGGCGGTCAATGTCGATCCCAAACAGCTCTATGACGCCGCCTATCTGGACCTGACCAAGGGCAAATACGATCTGGCCATAAACGGCTTCAACAATTACCTCAGATACTTCCCTGAAACGGAACAGGCGGCCAACGCCCAGTACTGGCTGGGGGAATGCTACTACGCCAAGAAGAACCACACCAAAGCGGCCATCGAGTTCCACAAGGTGCTGGAGAATTATTCCACGGGAACCAAGGTCCCCAGCGCCCTCTACAAGCTGGGTTTGTCCCTGTTGGAGCTGAAGAGCGTACAGCAGGCCAAGAAATACCTGCGGGAGCTGGTGGACAAGCACCCCGGGACGCAGGAGGCCGAGCTGGCCAAGCAGAAGCTCGCCGAGTTGGAAAAGTAGTCTCTCCCACCCAATATCCTCTGTATTAGAAAGAAGCGACCGTACTCCACAGGATGCATTCGCACAAGGTTCTCTCTCCTGCGGAAGAGGAGATTGTCTTCCCGTCCTTCCGTCATCGCGAGAACCCGCAGAGAACGAAGCAAGCCGGTCAAGCTGCAGCGGGAGGGAGCGCTTGGCAGAAGAGGTGGAATCTGTCTACCGAGCAACCTGCCCCGCGTAATTTCGGCGGGCAAGATGCGCCGCATAGAGTGAATGAATTGGGGGAAAGAGACTCATCAGATCACCCTCTCCTTAGTCCTCTCCCATCAAGGGAGAGGAAAGCCCCCGTCCCCTTCGTTCATGGAAGGGAGTCAAATCGACCAGGACGAAGCCGTCTTGTGGTTAGCCCACAGCTCCGCTGTGGGCCACCCGTTCTCCCTTAGCGAATTCGGCGGGCAAGATGCCCGCCCTACCAGAGACAAAACGGTAGTACGGAAGCTTGTTGGAGCGAAGTGGAAATCCCGCCTTGCGGGGCCTCCGCGATTTTCAAATCCACCCTCACCCTGTCCCTCTCCCAGAGGGAGAGGGAACCTTTCCATTTGCTTGGGCGCGAAACGGACCTTGATCAAGCGCGGCGCCGAACCTAACCTTTTGGCGTTAGCCAAAGGGAGACAGCCAAACAGTTATTGAGAGGTTTTGCGTCTCGGAAAGATGCCTGGAAAAGACGGTTTCAGCGTCCATTCAGGCGCCAAAAGCCCAGAAAATTGGTGTTCTAGAATCAAACAGAATCTGGGCGTTTGGGCCGCGCTCACTGGAATCGTCTGTTTAGCAATAAGTTAGAAGGGGCTGGTACTTTTGCCCCAAACGTGAAAAACTGCGTATTTTCCGCATTTTTTCCTTGACAAAGATTCGTCGGGGGTTATATTTCACATAGACGAGACGCGAGGTCTCGCAACGAGCAAAAGTACCGGTTTCTAACCCAACCTTAAGTTTTACCTATCTCTCTTAAAGAGGCATCTTTGATGCCGATAAAGAGGAAGAGGATATTTTTGTCTTCTCTTTCTTTATAGCGGCACCAAGTTGTCCTTCTTTCAAGCAGCAAGATCTGCCTTCAAGGATGAAGGTCGAAAGGAGGCGATGCTCTTTTAACCCAGAACATCTTTTGGTTTGACAATCAAGCCAAAACCTTAATTTAGATTTAACCCTGTTTTTGAGGAGAAACGTAATGACCAAAAAACTCTTTGTAGTTCTGGTCTTAATCACAGCCATGCTTGTCAGCTTCTCGCTGGTTATTGCGGCGAAGAAGGCTCCCAAAGATACGTTTCAGCCGTTCGTAAAGCCCACCATTGGGCAACAGCAGACTGCCACCCCCATGCCCAGAGGAACCATCACGGCGCAGCTTTCTGCCGAAGATCTGTATCCGGTCCGAGGGACGAAGAGTTCTGCAAGTACCGTTATCGCGTCCGGGGCTGGAACCAGGATCGAGGCAGGACCGCTGGTCTACACCAAGGACTTCTGTGACCTGTATGGAGTCCCGGCATATGCCATCACCGACTGGTTCTGGGGTATTGAGTGGTATGCCAATTTCCAGAATCCGGAAGACTATGGCTGCGTCGACGTCTGGCCCTTTGAGGTGGTTGATGTGGGATTTGACCTCCAGATCGACTTCGCCTATGACATCGACGTGCAGGGCTTCGTTTATTCCAATGCCGGAGACTTAGCCTGCCCGATTCCGGGCGCTGAGATATGCCAGACTCCGGTCTACACGGTCAGCCTCCCCTCTGACGGTTGGTGGACCATCAGCCTGCCTTTCACCGAACAGTGCTGCGTGTACGAGCCCTACTTCGCCGTGATCTACATCTACACCGATCTATACGGTTTGGGTGTGGATCCTCTCTCCGAGGATGACCTCAGCGACGTCTGCAACAGCTACAACGACTATGGCGCCGGCTGGGAGGACCTGGTGGTTGACTACGGCTGGCCCGGAGAGATGATT
>Ga0180438_10004548_pt1 | contig 19915 bp, 15 predicted proteins | sample SS_ome_12_FD_132455 | JGI IMG/M metagenome (GOLD analysis project Ga0180438, IMG submission 132455) | Hypersaline lake sediment archaeal communities from the Salton Sea, California, USA - SS_3_D_2 metaG | ecosystem: Environmental > Aquatic > Non-marine Saline and Alkaline > Hypersaline >... | reverse complement strand
GGCTTAATGAACCAAGCAGTGCTGAAAATTACGACGGTGATCGTGATTATAAATCATTGGCAAAGTTTTTGAAATCAAGAAATCACTGAAAAATACCTCAGTTCTGAAAAAAGAAATTCGGTCTAAGATAATCGAAAATTATCCGAGTTACTTAGTTTAGTGTTTCTAATATTACAATAAGATAGCTTGTACTTCATTTTGCGATATAAAAACGTCCCTAAATTTTAGAAAAAATAATTCTTGACCAATCATTGCCAAATTTAAAGAATATTCCTTTCAGGTAAGTTTAGCTCGTTACATTTTGCACTAACACTCACGTAAAATTAAAATCAGTCCCCGAATTTAGAGACTGATTTTAATTTTGTAAACAGAGTGAACTTGGCTGCTTAAACTGTGCTTTCTGTGAGACCAATGAGTGGACGTTGAACAGATGTGAAGTGAAAGGAATCAAATGAAATTTTCGGGCAATGTGTTTAGACATTCTAGGAAATGTGGTTGTGTGAATTGACATTATTTACCATTATGAACGCATGAGAAAGGAAAACACCTGCGATCCACGGTTGCATCATCGGGATCAAAGTCCCGATTTGGCTTTTGGGGGCCCAGAGAGAAGTGTTCAGACCACAGCTCATAATTTTTAATTCGTGAGTTCAGATATTTCGAATCACCGCTAAGATTTCGGTAATAACACCAAATTTATCTACCTTACATACCTAATAATATACCTAACATGAAATTTACTTTTTACCACCTAAACCCCACTTTTTTACAGTCAAGACAATTTGTACCACTAAATTGGTGAGGTGAATACTAGCTCTGACCCTTCTTGTGTATTTCAGAAAATGACAAGAATACATTCACTGCTAATTCCAGTGATCTAACAATTATTGGGATGCATTTTGTAAAACCGACAGATAAACTATTTGTCAGTGGACAGAGTATTAATCAGAGATTTCTGGGTCAACTTCATGACTTGCCTCCAGTCAATAATAGGGTACTAGAATAGTTAAATTTTTAACTAAGTCTAGTTAATCTAGCCTAATAGAACCCCACAGAGTCCTTAATAATTTAGTATAATAGAGTACTAGAATAGTAAAATTTTTAACTAAGTCTAGTTAATCTAGCCTAATAGAACCCCACAGAGTCCTTAATAATTTAGTATAATAGAGTACTAGAATAGCAAGATTTTTAACTCATTCTAGCTAAATTTAACTAAGTCTAGTTAAAAATTTAAGAGAGTTAAAAATTTAAATAGACTTACTGTCTCCTTTCTTTCTATTAGGCACATTAATAGCCAATATTAAGGGCTTTGGTGCACTCTATTAGGACATATTAGATACAAAGGGTGTGAGTTAATTTTTATCACTCTCTAAAATTTTTAACTCACTCTCTTGAATTTTGACTAAGTCTAGTTAATTTTTTGGAATTTGGAATCAAGATGTTTTTATATAACAATCGATTTAATGTCTGAAACCAAAACCACTAAAAAGTTAACAGTTAAGGAAACGATTCAGGAGTACCAACAAATTTCAAAACAAATTTCAGAACTAGACAAATACCGTAATACTTTGCAATCTAAGCTGACTTCGTATATGCAACAAAAAGGATTACAAGAAATCGAAGCGGACACCCATCGTATTCGTCTCTATGAAAATGAAAGAGAAATAGTTACTAAAAAGAATTTACCTCCTGAAATTTGGGCACGCTATGCAACTCGGGTAGTTTATCCCAGATTATACATAAGTCAAATTAGACAACCTGGAACAGGGGCTAGGAAAAAGAAAAACAGTTAATAATTCATATGTTACGGTTTTTTGGTAATATGATTTCTTTGACATTACATTACCAAAAAAAATGACTTAAAATTAATATTATATTCTTTAACATAAGCCCAGATATGGATCAGACACCTTCTGTAACAACTGTAAATATATTGGATAACGAGAATTTTCTCTTGCGTTCATTTGATGATGGATTTCATCAAAATCCGGAAGATGATACTAGCCAGACTAGTCATTTGGATCGAAATATTCTTCGTGGAATTTATTCAATGGGTTTCGAAAACCCCACCGAAGTTCAACAACGTTCTATTGTTGCCCTAGTAACAGGTCGCGATGCTATTATTCAGGCCCAAAGTGGCACTGGTAAAACTGGAGCATTTGTTATTGGTTGTTTAAGTCGTATTGATCCTAAGAGTGATCAGATCCAAGCTTTAGTTCTATCACCGACTGTTAGTCTTGCGCGACAAATTGGTGAAGTTATGAAAAAAATTGGCAGCTATTATTTTGCAGGTAATGATGACTGGCTCTTAACATGTTATGGAGGGGGTACGCCTTTCGAACAAGAGATAAAACTAGTTAAGACTGGAAAAATTCGAGTAATCGTCGGAACCACCGGCCGAGTTGCACATTTAATGCGTGAGCGATGTTTTGGTCAAGGACTCAAAACCGTAATATTCGATGAGGCTGATAATTTATTAGAAGATCGATTCTTAGGAGAAGTAAAGGATATTTTGTATCAAGTACCAAAGAATATTCAGATTGGTCTTTTTTCAGCAACTATGAGTGAGACTAGCCTTAATAATGCACGAAAATTAGTAAGATCTGATCCTCCATATTTAGAAGTGCTTTTGTCAAATGAGCAAGTTAGTTTAGCTGGTATCAAACAATACAAAATCATGATTGATAGTGCTGAACCAGATCAAATTAAAATTGCTATTTTAAATGAACTTTACAAACATTATTCTGTTGCTCGATGTATTATTTTCACCAATAGTCGTAAGAGAGCTGAATGGTTGGGTCAATATATGAAAGGTCAAGGCTATTCAATTGCTATTTTACATGGAGATCTTCCACGAGAAGAACGTACATTTGTTGAAGCCAGTTTCCGTTCAGGTGAAGCTCGAATTTTAATTAGTAGTGATCTTCTTTCTCGTGGGTTCGATGTTCAAGATCTGAGCATGATGATTAATTTTGATGTCCCAGGTGGTCCAATGGCGTTGGAAACTTATATTCATCGAGTGGGTCGTACTGGTCGTTATGGTCGCAAAGGATTAGCTATTTCATTGGTTCGCACGTCGAGTACTAGTGAAAATAAGGTTTTGGAAACTATCAATGAAACTTATGGTGGCCAAATTACTGATTTGCCATCTAATGTTGATGAAGTTTTCAAGGAAATTCTTAACGTTTAGCTTGTTCCAGTACTACCAAATCCTCCCGTTCTAATTGGCATATCGTTTTTCTCTTTGTTCATTCGAGTTGAACTCAACTCGTCATGAGGCACTTCGATTACTTCAGGAGTCTCACATCTCTCTAGAATTAATTGCGCAACTCTATCACCGGCACTAATTGTGACAGTTTCTTGACCCAAATTTACCAAAATAACCTTCACAGATAGTGCATAATCTAAGTCAATTATCCCAGCCATTACATCAAGACCTTTCTTAAAAGCAAGACCTGAACGTGGTCCAATTCGACCATAACATCCAACTGGTATGCCAACTGCCAAACCAGTATCAAATGCATAACGTTCACCGACTTGGAGTGTTTTTGATTCAACAGTAACTAGATCATAACCGACACTACCACCAGTTTGTCTTAGGGGCAATTCGGCATCAGGATGAGTACGGGTTACCTGTAACATTTATTAGGTTAATTATATCTGTAAAAATTATGGTTCAATTTTTTACTAAAGCACTCTTGTCTATTATTAGTATAATGATAGACAAGAATAAAACAATTTTGGTGGCAGGAGGACTGGGTTATATTGGTAGTCATGTAAGTGTAGCATTAGTCAAAAGTGGTTATGATGTGGTTATTGCTGATAATTTAGATAACTCTTCGATTCAAAGATTAGAAGAGATTCAAAGGGTTTTAACAATTGAAAAAGTCGAAGATTATGTTTTGAACTTCAAAAAAATAGATCTGACTGATAAAACTAGTACCCTCGAACTCTTTAACCAATGTCAATTTGACGCAGTTATTGTTCTAGCTGGTCTCAAATCCGTTGGAGATTCAATAAAACAATCTGTAAAATATCATTCTATCAATTTCGGTATTATTACTAATATCCTCTTAGGTATGGAACAATCGGGTTGTAATTCTTTAGTCTTTTCTAGTTCGGCTGCTATTTATAATCCCGCAAATACTTTACCACACCGAGAAACAAGTGAAACTGGTGTCGGATTAACCAATCCCTATGCCACGACCAAGTATTTAACTGAAAGAATTCTAGAAGACGTTGCCAAATACAAAAAAAATTTCAGAATTACCAGTCTTCGCTATTTTAATCCAGTAGGTAACCATCCTAGTGGTCTGTTAGCTGATAACCCAAACCAAGCCACCAATCTCTTTCCAATCATTGCTAGAAGTATTTTAAATGGTCAACCTTTCCAGATTTTTGGTTCCGATTATTCTACTAATGATGGTACTTGTCTAAGAGATTATATTTCAGTTGAAGACGTGGCCAGTGCTCATGTAATTGTACTTGAATCCTCTATTTTAGGCACTACTGATAATTATAACGTATATAATGTTGGTCTTGGATATTCTATTTCAGTATTAGAGTTAGTAGAAACGTATGAATTGGTTAATGAAATCAAATTAGATTATCAGTTTGCCCCGCGAAGACCAGGTGACGTTTCTGTTTCTTATAGTGATTCTTCGAAAATTAAAATGTTGGGATGGTGCCCAAAGTCAACACTGGAAGATTGTGTTAGAAATAGTTACACAGCCATTCTTAGATCAAGAAATTAGTAACTGTTTATAATAATTCAGGATTTCGTAGAATTGTATTGGTAATATCAATGCTGAAGTAATATTAATGTCATTATTAGACTCTAGTCGACGATATCTTTTCATAGGAAATGGTCGTGTAAAATCTAAGAAAGCTCTTTTTTGATTACAGTAATGACACCTTAATTCGTTAAGATACCATTTTATTCCTGGCTTTAAAAGAGAAAAGTGACCACAAGGCAACATAAGAATTTGGTCATTACCTTCTAACTGCTTTAATGTTAAAGGACAAACTAAAGTCTCCTGATCACTAATACGAATCACATTTTCCAAAAAGTTTCGGTTAACTACCGTAAAATAACAAATATCTTGGTGACATGTTCTACATTTATTTCTAATCTTGTTTTGTAGTAGCAACTCTTTGCCATAATTCTCTAGTTCTTTGAAAGTTCCGTGTTGATCGATAGAAGCCCACGAAATAAAATGACCGCAATTTAGTATTACATAGTAGTCATATTTCAGTGTACCGTTTTTAGCTAATTGTTTCAAACCTATTAAAAATTTGGCAGGTATGGCCAATATTTCCTGACGTAAAAAGAGAAGCAGAAGGTCCTGGTCTATTCTTTTCCAAATTTTAGATAAGAATAAGTCACAATAATAATCTAAAACTTTAAACTTTATACAATTACAATTTACTAATTGGTAAGCCAAAATAGGCCAAAAATAGATTAAGTTAGATTCTTTGATGATCAAAAGTCTGAGACAGTCCTCAAGATCGGCTTTGGTTAAGAGAAAATTACTATAATATAGGTTTTTTGTCTCACCATGAAATTTATATATTCTATCTTCTAAAACTTTGGAGATAAAATTAGTACATTGAAAAATAAAGGCGGTGAGAGTAAGATAGAGAGAAAGGAGATATAAAGATATTACAAAAAGAAGTACTAATATCATTAATAATTTTGTGAAAGAAGTTCAAATTTATTCTATTTAGATATAGGTTATCAAAGAAATGGATACTCGTTTTTGGGGACCTGATGGCTGGAGACTACTTCATTCTATTGCTGCTAATTATCCACAGAGACCATCTAAAAAAACGAAGCAACTCTACTACGATTTCTTTAAAACTTTACAATTGATCTTGCCTTGTATCTATTGTCGTGACAGTTTTTACCAATATATTACCGAACTTCCAGTAGAAAATTATCTTGAAAACCGAGACACTTTGAGTCATTGGGTCTACCAAATGCATAATAAAGTGAATGACAAGTTATATAATCAGGGATTATATGTTGAATATAATCGTTCTTTTCCTAAAGTTTATCGTAAATATTTGGACTTTGTCAAGAATTTCAACGAACATCCATGTGATCTACCATTTACGGTGACAGGTGCGACTCCAGGTTGGGATTTTATGTATAGTGTTCTTTTTAATTTCCCAACCCAAGCGTCCTTCGCAAAGAAAGATCCTAAAAGATACCAGGCTTATCTTGATTTTTTCTATCTTTTGGCAGAAATCACACCTTTTAAATATTTTAAAGAGACTTTGAAGGAACATTTGGACAAATATCCAATCGAAGCAAATTTAACCAGGGAACAACTTAAACGTTGGGGATATACACTAGAAAGAGAATATTGTAAACGAATGCAATTAGTATGTCCAAAGTATCGGGAACGATGTCGATCAGTCGAATTTTTTCGAGCAGGTTGCAATGGGAAAACGGACTTGAGACCTACATGTCACATAAAAAATACAACTTGGTAAAAAAATTAATTAAAAGTTTAATATTTATCCATGGAAGACTACTTTTTGTGTAATAAAAATCTACTAATCATTGAAGAAAGTATGTGCCGTGATGAGATATTTTTTAATCAAAATAAAGAAAGGAGTTTGACGTATAACTTAATAAGTCAAATTTATCATCGAATCCACAAAAATGATAAATTTGAGAAATTAACTTTACCACCATTACCACAGCCAATTATGAATCATTTTGAAGATCCACAAATACATAAATATCATTCTGACAAATCCATACCAGTCAAGAAATTGTTGTCTAATAACAAACATACCCAGACTAAGTATCCTAATATGAAACGACAGATCCCTATAGGCCCAATAATACCTGGAAAATATTCTATTAGTGATAGAGAAACCATATCACGTGTTTTGATTTCCAGAAATATTCGTTTTATGTATTTACCTAATGATACAGAAGAACAAGAGCTGAAACGTAGCACATATCAAGAAATCAAAAAAAATATTGAGAAGTCTAAAATCGATGCCAATATTTATACAAGCATTTATGGAAAAGACTCATGCGAATGGAACCAAATAGATGATGAAAATATCCTTCAACGCAAAGCATATATCTGAAGAAGTATCACACTTGCGTTTCGATACCACTGGTGTTATACGTTGATATCATATCGGGTTGTGCGAAAATGTTATTGCCATTATTTTCATGATGTGAAAAATTTAGTGGTGGTGGTACTGGATCAAATGTTGTTAGGTTATGGCTGCTTTGTCTATCATCAGGTAAAAATTGTTTATTATTTAGGGTACCACCTAAAAGATGCAAGGTAACTCCACAACATGTCAATATTATTATTAATACCAATCCAGTTAATAACAATAAACCACCTGTCATGGCTCCACCCAATGCAGCTGCACCGACTCCTAAGCCTAGTTGATCTGGGAATAAAATAGCCGTACCGATCAATCCAAATAGAGCGCTGCATAATAGGAGACAACAGCCAGCTCCACATAAGTCTAGCGAATCATCGTCACTATTGCTATATTTTATATTAGAAGGGCAACAAATACAAGCGAAACAGATTATTACTAATCCCATAATAATAATAATGGCCATTATTATTCCATATCCCATTAGAGCAGCGAGTCCAATTAACCATGGAGTATCAGATCCCAAAATATACGCGAACAAGGAAGTGCCTAAAAACAAACATGTGCTAATAATGACAATATTAAAAAAAGACATCAAACTAGAACTCATTTTAGGGAACAAGAGACTAAGAACAGTTGAAGACAAACTCGATAATATTTCAGAAACAACAATTTTTTTTTTTCTTGAAAAGAAAATAGATGATCAGACATGAATCAGGAAAATCTATATTGTATATATATATACATGAAGAGGCATCATCAATCAGTGAGACCTATCAAGACGAATTGTAATATGATTCGGGGTCCAGGCCAGATGGAATTTGGTAGTCGCGGTTTGGATCCAGCAGGGTTTCAAAATATTATTGGCGACTTGCAAATCAATATTTTGGAGATAGTTAACTGTCAGGGAGTTTGTTATATATTGGCAACAAGTCTACCAGGTGAAGATGACAGTCTTTTTGTTTATGAAATAGAAAATAATAATGTGGGGCCTGATCCATTGTTAACAGTGGAAGGTATATTGACTGGACGTATATTGCAATGTGGAGGTGATTGTTATTTAATTGCCGGTGCTCGGTTATATTTACTAAGTGACCCAACTCCAACATTACTCTATGATGAAAGATTTTTTGACACTGGTGATGTATATGAATGCGACGGAAACTGTTATTTTATTGCAACTGGTAACAGGTTAGATCTCTTTTATTGGCATATTTCTTTGATTGATCCCATAACTCCCGGTTTATCTATTATTTCAGAAAGAAATATTGACGGAACAAATGATCCTTTAGGTTTGGACGCATTTTTAGAAAATAGTGAGTCGGGATCATTTAAAGCAGAAATCAGACAATGTAGTTCTAGTTGTTACCTAATTATTAGCGAAGGAACTGGAAACTTTGGTGTCAATCTTTATTTCCTAAGTGGAACATCGCTCACATTATTGATTGAATATGATGCCGAAGGGGATGGGGTTAATAAAGCTACAACAAGAGAATGTGGAGGTGTCTGTTATTTTATAGCATATAGTGACGAAGATCCACCGGAAGTCAGAATTTGGATATTAGATGACTCTAATACTCCAGTGAAAATAGTTGAAAAAAGTGGTATTGTTGGTGATATTTTTTTGCCGCAGGACAATAATAATAGTTTTTTGCCAACCATTGTGGAATGTGGAGAGGCTTGTTTTTTTTATGTTCAAACCAAAGATTTTGGTTATCCTGATCCAAACCCAGGTACCATAAGTGTTTGGGACCTGGGAAATGACCAAAATACTACAACCTTACTAGTGGATGGAACAATTGATAGCACAATGGGTGGAGGTTCAGGATTTAATGGGGAGACTATTATCACTGAATGTGGTAACGATTGTTATTTAGTGGCCACTAATTCATTTGACCCGGATAGAGTGGGAGTCTGGTGTCTAGATGGGACTCCTAATAATCAGACCATATTAGAGGAAGGAGTATCAATTATCAATATTACACAACCTATTACCGAGTGTGCTAATACATGTTATCTAGCCGCAAGTGCTAGTTTCGGTGTTTCAAAAATTTGGACGGTAGATTGTACGGTCCAATCGAACATATTAGATACTACAGTCGGTAATTTCAATCCCAGTATAATTGAATGTGGTGGGGAGTGCTATTATGTAACTGAATCAAATTTTTGGAAACTTACACCATCCGGTGCTACTGACGTAGAAGAAGCCCCACATGGTGATTCTTCTGAATTAACTAGATGTGGTCAAAAATGTTACTACTTCACAATTGAATCCAACGATTTCGTACCTACATTAAAGGTATGGGAATTTGATGGTACCAATTTTATTCCTGTTATTAGTGGAGATACTGGTGTCGATTTCGCGGACTTAACTGTAGAATATTGTAGTAATAATTGTTATTTAGTAGGCACTAATTTTAGTGCTCCCCGAAAATTGGCTGTTTGGAGTGAAACTGGCATTCCTATGATCACCGCTGAAGAGGCTGATGGTTTCAGAAGTGGAGATATTACAGAATGTAATGGGGCTTGCTATTTTATAGCTTCTGGAACTCCAGGCCCCAGTGGCGCAGCCATGCGCGGTCTCTGGTATCTTAATGGTAATACGGCAACCAGATTGTTCAGTAGTGATACTGATTTTTTTGAAGCCTATATTATTGAATGTGGTGAAGTCTGTTATTTTGTTGCAGAATCCCAAAGCAATTCATATCTAGGTTGTCTAGACCAAGGACAATTAACTACATTAATTGCTGAAGATGATAACTGGGACTCTATCGATTTTTTCTACTGTAATGAGAAATGTTATATAGTACCAGGCAGATCTATAGAGGGTTCTGCACTCTATTGCCCAAATACTATACTAGTGGAACCAGAACCTGAACCTGAAGCTGAGCCTGAACCTGAACCTCAACCTGAACCTGAACCTCAACCTGAACCGACTCCATCGGTTGAACCAGAACCAGAACCTGAAGTTAATCTTAAATTAACCTTTTTGCTGACAAGTGATGACTATCAGATAAAAACGGTTGAAATGAATATTCAACAGTTCTGTCGTCTCAGAAATCATTACCAATTCATTTATGATCTAGAAAAACGACAATGCCAGTCATCTGTACATTCAGCTAATGTTCTACATTATGTGCAGTGTGCTATTGAATTATTGGACGCTCTTTTGGTCAACCTTGATTGGGACTTGCTAACTGGTGCAACTAAAGCGAGTGAAGGTGTTATTCGGACCAACCGAATATTTTATAAGTTTTTGGCCAAAACTCAATGTAGTCTAGCAACTCTTGACCAAAGTAATATTCCCATATCGGCAAAGAATATTAATGAGGCTTGTAAATATGGAATCTACGTATATAGTTCATGTCTTTGTCAATCATCAGCCAATTACCTTATAGAAATCTAGTTTTATAACACTAGCTAATTTATATTATCTATAGGTAATATTAGCTATGGTGCCAGAAAGAGGTTTCGTTCTGATTATTCGGAGCGGTAAAAGAATGAATAAATTAGATACTTTAGAGAGTTGATTTCCAGTTGATTCGTGACATTGTTGGATTACTTTCAATTTCTTGTAACTGTGTCCAAACCAGTTCCAATGGATCTCTAGCACCCGAATCGATTTCTTCCCGATGATAATTCACTACATAACTATTTAAAATTAATAGTTCCAACAAATGGTCATACTTATTGGCCAGACTATATTGGCGATGGTAGTTAAAAGTCAATTCTGGTGTATAAAATTTCATTGAACGTCGAACCACATTGTTAATATAACTAAAGAACTCCTCGTAACGTACATCATCATAGGTTTCCAAACTATGACGACCTTGTAGAGTGGCTCGATTAACAATTAAACGTGATTCGGTTGTGCTGCCAGGTGCATATGGTTGAATATAGACTTCTCCTTTGTAAAATTGGTTTGGAGTTAAATAAGTCTCTTCTACTTTCATCTCTTGGGTTCTATGATTTTCGGCTAACTTTTTCAACTGAATTTGACTAACGGTTTCCTTATAAGGAAAACGGAATTTAACCATTCCACCATCTAGGTAACCTGATTGGTTTAGAGTATTAACGATAGCATATTGAAGATAATTATCGTCATAAACTTGTTGTTGTGTCAATACATTAAAAGTCACTGAGTCCACACCAGCCCGACGTTCGGGAATAACACGTAAATCACTGATAAATAACATTTTACGGTCTCCTGCTAATTTGGCTAGATCTTGACAAATCCCTTCGGTGAAATAGCATGGGAAAATATGATATTGGTTATCATCATTAAAATCGATGTTCCTAGTATCCAATTTCGGATTTGTCACTTTACCATAATATTTTTGGTCATAGAATTTGACTCCTGGACCATCTTGACTATGATCTAAACTAAAAATATTGCCACGTTGTTTTCCTTCATTGTATTCTTCGCGAATTTTAGTAAAATTCGGATCAAATAAAACGAATTTGAGTCCTGGAAACATTTTCGATATTACTGTTTGGTGACTACCATCTGCGGCACCTGCATAATAAACAATATAATCTTGCTCAGTTTCTGGGGTTACAAATTTGCTTAGGAAAAACACTTCCGTTAAAAACAACTTTCGCTGACCTCGAACAGGAGTACCTGAATGTAATTGTTCGGCCACATATGGCATATAATAATTAGTACCTTCTTGATATTGTGTTATGATATTTTGACGTAGCATTTGACGATATTCAAAATCAAATCGCGATTTAAAATATGCTGGTTGTGGCGGAGCCTTTTCTAAAAATTTCCTACGAACTTGGAAAGTCAATTGGTCGACTTTTTGGTAAAGATCACCAAACATTTCCAGAGTCAAGGCCAAAATTTTATAATAGTTGAGAAGGTCCTGGTCAGTTCCATCTCCGAATTGTCCTTCATAAAAATATTTTCTAACTGTATTCATATTAACAGTGTCTAAAAGTTCCTGTGGATATTTTAATGTTAGATAGGATTCTGGCCTAAGTGGATGACGAACACGACTGGCAATTTTAGTGTTAGTGACTAAATTAGCTAATCTATCAACTTTATTGGTCATTGGTTCAGATTCGATACTAGCTAAGTATTGATCTTCGAAACTGGATCCGAATAACTTTAATTCTTGTAACGCTCTTCGGATAGCTTCGAGACTTTGACCAGCTCTGGTAATTTTCTTTACTTCAGATTCTTTACTCGAAATGTATCCTTTAAGTTGATTAACCACTGCTTCTTCTTCAGGCTTTAATGCCTTAATTTGTTCTTGATCTTCTTTATAAAATTCGCTTGCTCTCCAACCCCTTTGACTTTCAAGTAAACGATTATGTTCTAAAATTTCATAGAGTCTATTGATATGCTCTAATTGTGGGCTATCCTCATTCGCTAAACCCTTTCTAACTCTTTCAACTAGACTCCGTAACAGACTATCGGCAATTAATGGTAAATAGGCGCCATTACAATTATTAACCTGAAGAATAAGTTCTGGGAACAAGTAGGTGTCAACTTTAACGTCAAGATTTTCGGCAATATAACTATTAATTAGGTTTCTTTTGGTATTGTAAAAACGACTTAGATCTAGAATACTATTTTGAAAACTGTAAAGCCAACTTTTAGTAACAGTAAGAGCTCGTTCTAAACATGTTAATGCATCTAATTTGCCCACTGATTCTAGTGTTAATATAATTGTTTCAGGTTCATTTAAAAATACTTTTGATAGTAATTCATCAGACGCCCGTGTTAAATAATTACGTTGATCAACATTAGTTTCATAACTTGTCTGATTTTGTGAACTAATAGCAAGATTTCTCTCAGTGGCAAATTTGTATCTCATCACCGAGGGCATCCATTTAGCGTTGTTAATTCCAATGCTTTCTTCCAATCGGCAGTGAACCAATATACGTTGTCCAGGTTTCAAACTAGTAAAAAGAGTATCATATGGAAAAAGCATATTATCATCTAAGTTTGTGGCAACGCCTAATTCGTTATAAGTTGGAACACATTGGCTAGTTATATTATACCAGAGTGGTGCTCCCTTTTCATCAAGATCAGAGTATACGACTTTGAGATCGTTAGATATGGTAACATGACGAAGAAGTGTCGATGTGTTTTCAATAGGGATGATTTGTTTGATATTATCAAGAATTTCTCGGTCTCCCTCAATATGTCCAAAAAATATCCACAATTGGTCTAGCGGTACTCTAACATTACGTATCTTATCGACTATGTAACTGGATGATGATTTAATTGGTAGATAACCCAATCTGTCAGTCAACAATTGGGTGTGTTCGTCTCCATTATAAACTCTTTCTCCTTTCTCATTAGCCACTACTACTTTTCCATATCCGCTTTTTTGTTGATATTCTTGATGTTTCCGATCAGGTAAAAAGTAGTTGAGTTGATTTTTGCGACGATAAAAATTTTGGTAAGAATCGTGCAGATAAGTATTCCCTGCCGAATCTAGTTGCTCGTAATCTTCTAGTCGCATACTTGATTTGGGTGCGAAAGTTGGGGTACTCTTATCAATCACTTTCTTTAGACTAAAAACAGTTGAAATTCCATATCCGGTAAAAGCCACTGGTTGGAAATTATGAATATCGACTTCCTTGGTAATACCTAAACTTCTATAGCGGTCGTTCAAATAGGAGTGAGGCAATAGTTCAACGTCCATTATGATATACTAGAAGAGTTCCAAATTATAAAAATTAGAAAAACTGTCAAATTTTTTCTGCGATTTGTTTCAATATCAATTATCTATATTGACCTATGATGTTCTTGAAAAATATGAATATCTTGGATTCTTGAAAGAAAAAATATTCTTGAAATTCTTAATTTTTATTAAATAAGCGTCAATCGCCGCTTAAACTCAATTCAAGGTAAATAGTTACGATATCTATGGAAAGAGAAGAGTCAAAATTATTAAAGGTAGAAGAACTATTGAACGACCGTTTACGTCGATCAGAACCTGAGAGACAATCGCAAAAGTTACTGGACCTTTATTTCGAAAGATCAGAGTTCAATAATCAACCTAAAAGCATTAGTTGCAATAATGATTTTAAGTTGAAACAAAGACTACTTAAAAATTTGTTTTCCGTGCCTCAACTATTAACTCTTTTTCATTTAGTCGACTTAATTTTTATTCTATTTTCAATTGGACTTGTGATTGTATGGGATTACTATAATGTCACCTATGAACCAGATATAGGTACTATTATCACCCTAATTCTCTTTCCCTTAACTTATGCTATGGGTAATAGTTTTAGTCGGCGCTCGGAAATGCTCAGTATTATAGCTAGATTAAGAACATCTGTTATTAATCTCGTTTTAGGTTCGGCAGCTGCTAATCATAATCAACTTAATAATTATTTGACATGTGATCCGACTAATAAAGAATCACATCAACTAACTCGTTCTATTCATCGAGAAATTGGGCGATTTCTAGACAGCTGTAAGGGTTACCCATTTGCAAAACATGAAGAGGAACGTCTAGCCTATTTACAACATGCATATTGTCAGATTAGTAGACTTCATTGGCTAATATATTTTTTGAGTAAGGATGAGAGTGAACCATCCGTCGAACGCATGACAAGTTCTTTATTAGAACTCGCTCAGTCTTTCGAAAGCTTTCGAACATTTATCGATTATGGTGCATCAACTTCCCTTAAATATTTTTTACAAGCTCTAATTTATCTTAACACTATCTTTCTAACACCATTATTTACTGGTTATATAAAGACTAGTACAAATGCTAGTGTTTTAGCTTATCTTCTAACTATTAGTATTATGGTTAGTCTGATAGCCCTTTTCCGGATTCAGGGAAGATTAGAGAATCCAATAGGTGACGATTTCGATGACATTAATCTCTCATCATTGCTGAGAAAGGACTTCTTTTTCGATGCTTTAGGAGGGAGAAACCCTGAAATTATTAAATTACGACTGGGTCACAGTGATTATACCACAAGAAGAAAAAAACATCACGATTTCACTACTATTCAGTTACAATCTTCCGCTAATATTCCTCCGATTGTACACACAGTTGAAACTCACAATAACCATAAAATACCCAATCCTCCTGGTGAAATTTTTGGTACTTACTTAGTATAAATAGTAAATTCCGATCTGACAAGCCAAAGAGATAGCCAGAAAAATATTGAGTGAAGTTGGATAATTATACCGAAGTAAGTCATTGCTTTGCAACTGGTAAACTGAGTCAAGAATACAATCATTTTCCGTTTTTTCTTGCATATCTTCTACTGAAATTGTTTTATTATCCCAAACCACATTACGACTTTGAGAATAATAACTTTCCGGTAAAGTATCAACAGCCTGAACCAATTGATCCCAATTCGCTATTATTTGTTGCTCCCGACAGTGTCCACTATTTAGATGACTGATATAGTGAGATATATCAACTCCTCTAGTGGGAGTCCTACTTCTAGAGACGGTAAAATCGCGAGAACAGCCAGGAATAGGGCAGACAGTGATTAGATCGGGGTTGGTTTTCGAATAACGATGAAAATTCTGAGGTTTTCGGGTGACAGTTGTCCTTCTAGTTGACATTCTCTAAAACTAATTATAGTATTACAACCATAGATAGACTTAAAGTAAATAAAAATGAACTCTTTTGTATTATTTTTTATAATTACAGATTATGTATGGAAAATGCTACACAAAGCTCTGAAACCTTAAATTTGGGTGGTCAACTAACCTGCAATTTATGTCATAGACAGTTTAAACGAAAACGGTATCTAACTTACCATCTCCAAAAAAAAGTCTGTTTAGGTCATTTACCATTAACAACAGTTCCAGTTAATCCTATTTCTTTTCAAGGTACAGAATCCGAAACCTTGAAATTGATGATAGAGTATAAAAAACACGAAATCGAATTAGCCAAACTACAATTGGAATTAGAAAAGACCAAGGCAATCACCAAAAAATATCCAATCAAATTGATACCTAAACCAATAACACCACCTGTCCCACCAATATCTAGACCCAATCTATCAATTAGACTTCATAATTTCGGCGAAGAAAATTGTATTATGTTAACTGACGGTATAATAATTAATTTGATTGAAAAGTATAGCGATGAAAATAACATGAATTTTTACCGAATTTTGTCATATGACTTGTTAAAACTAGTGCATTTAAATCAAGATTACCCAGAAAATCATAATATCCGACAGGGTGACAATACTGATGAATTATTAGTGGTCCATGAAAGTCAATGGGTTTCTTATTATTATTTAACGGTTATTAGAGAATATTTACGTGGTTATCTATTTCGAATTCGTCAGTTAATCGACCAAAAGTCATTTGAACAAATTGAAACATCGGTGGTGGATAATCTGGAACAGTTATATCAAGATTTTTTATCAACACTTAGTTAAACATACAATTTGCATGAAAATAACTTATTACTTTCATGCAAATTTGGTAGACTTATTCGTCCAATTTAGAGAGCATTGATGCCAGCTACTATTTTTTTCTTGTTATTTCCAAATCGTTTGTCAAAATACTCAACCAAACTACTATGGGCCAAATTTTCTAAGGCTTTGGCAATCTTTAAATGTGTTAAAAAATTAGGTTCTTGGTTGTTCGGTGTGGAAGAAAGATGGTGGAACAAGCGATCAAGTCTCATTTCCATATTTTTGTCCTCTTCACTAATTTTATTGGCGATCGAGTGTTTCATCTGTAAGAAAACCGGTAATGGCATATGTAACAATTGATTCCTAAAATCATCTATAAAAGTCTCGGTCTCAGTGAGTAAAGTTTCAATTTTAACAACTGGCGACTGTACTTGGAAACACATAAATAATTGACGCAGTTTTTGGTCTCCATTTAGGGCTCCTAACCGGCAATTAACAATATAACCTAATTTTTTCTTAGTTCGCAAACAATCAAAGTAAAGATGACCCATCATTGAACTCAAAACCATAGTACATGCCACTTTTTGTTCTAAATCAATAGTTTCTCCACGTTTAAATGTATCTAAATATATGCAATACTGTAAACAGGAGTTGCATTCCCATGATTCACTACTTTGCCTAATCAAATAATATTCTTTATCCATATTTATAGTTCTTTCAAGTTGATTAGATGATAAAACCACCTGATCTGACAACCAATTTGATAACTGTTGAGCTAAATTACTATTTGTATTACCACCATAGAGTCCGGTAATTTCACACGCACCGAAGAAAATGGTTAAATATTGTTGAATTTTTTCTCTAGTTTCAGTTTCGCCTACATTTTCTAACTTCCTAACTTGTTCTAGGGCTGTTTTAATCGGTATATAATGATCTGGCAAAACACCAGAATAAAGTATATCACCGATTTGTTGGTGAGGTGGAGCTTTCAAATTAGTTTCAAGACTCTCCCTTTCTTTTTCCAATATTTGTTTCCAAATTTTCACATCTAATTCAAATTCTTTGTTCTTGAATCCAAAAAGTAACCGGAGTGTAGCCCAATAAACTTCTTCTTCAACTGAAGTAATTTGAACCGAAATGCAATCTCCAGTAAAGTGTAAATTGATACTATTTACATAATTGATTTGTTCTAAGAGGCTTTGCCATTTCTCAGCCTGATATTTTAAATATAGATTAGTAATAACGGAAGCTTCGGCTTTAAAAATAGTGGGAGATGTGAATTGAAGTCTAACAGTACCAGACAAATTATTAAAACGATTATCTGAGTCCAAATAAAATCGGTGATTGTTTTCACTTTCTCTCGCACTGAGAGTTATAAGTTCGGGGGCACAGGATATATTAAGGTTACTATCCGACAGATTAGAAGGCAAGGTAATAGTTTTTGGGACGAATTTATTTGGTTCACTAAAAAATTCGAATGAAGGTATGGGATCTGTTGAATCTGACAAGTGGATAGTGCCTTTACCGTATTTCATTTGATAATGGGGTTCTGTATTTGGCAGACCAGTATTGATAAAATCTCGAGTACTAAGAATTAAACAATTTCGTAGAGATAGACAATCTAATAATGATTGTATTTCAGTTAATGTCTTTTCAAAATCAAGTGGATTCATATTATAAGCCAACAAATCAGGTAAGGCTACTCTAGTTTCATTAAGACAATTTACTAAAATTTGTAAAAAGTCAACACCTGATGGTAATCTTAGGTCCAAAAATTTTAGTCTACCAACACGTAAAAGTTCTGAATATTTATCTTTTAAACTATTGATACCGTTAGTAGTTGATAGTTGTTTTTTAAGGTTTGTTAAATAAGAGTCTAGATATCTTAGGAGTAGTTTTACATCAGTATTATTAGTCAATGCGAAACTAATTCCGGCCAAGAAACTGTTGTCAATTTGTAAATATTGTTGGTGTTTTAGACCTTTAATCAACTCTTGGTCTAAAAGTGATTGATAAAAACTACCTTGGCCTTTCCAGCTCATAATTTTTTGGAGTAATTTCAAAGAGTGACTGTATTTAGTTGATCTATGATTAAGATTTGGGACTTTCCAAATTAAATGCAAACAGTCCGATGCTCCCACTTTTTCATAAACGGTTACAGGGATCTCTTCTCGTTTCTCTGGAAAAAGATTATTGATGCTTGTGTCATCAGTTATCGTGATTCTTTGGGGAACTTGACTGAATAACGTTTTGACCTGCTCTTTAATTTCATCGAGGTTGTGGTGATAAAGAAAAAGAGTCATTTTCTCACTCGAATAGTGGTCTTCGTAAAATTCGATTAACTCTTTCCTTAATCTAAGGCCATTTTCTCTAGTTGCCTGTTCACAACAAGTCGTATTGCCCAAGAGAGTTGTTAAATCACCCGTAGAAAAACGTGATAATGGGTGTTCCTGATTGAGTGCAAGTGTTAAAGCATTAAGAGTCCGCCATTGATCATCATTAATATTTTTCTTGTGTTCGCTATCAACGGCATGAACTTCTTTGGCGATACTGTTTTGGTTAAATAGGGGTTGAGTAAAAAAGCCAGAGAAAATATCTAGACCACGGACGAAGGCGCACTTTTCAACGCTAAAAAAGAAACAAGTATGATCACTAGTTGTAAATGCATTTTGATCGCCACCATTATTATTAATAAATTCACTGAAATATTCTTCTCTTGGATAGTCTTCAGTACCTAGGAACAGGCAGTGTTCCAGACAATGCGCTAGACCTTTGTACTCATCTGGGTCATTTTGGTATCCAACCGCAACATGCATAGCCGCGGCACTTGTAGCGGCCACTGAATTTTCAACCATAAAGATGCGAAGACCATTTTTTAACTCTAGTGTTTCATAGTTATAAGGTTCATTGATTGATTTTTTGACTCCATTGGAATAGGCAAATAACTTTTCGTTGATTGAACCTAGATCTATCATTCTTATATGGAGAAATTGGGAATTAGTTTTATATACATACAAATCCATTTTTTAATCTGTTTGGTCATATACAAAAGAGAGTTGCACTGAGAAACCCTATCATAATTATTTGGGTTATACATCGATCAGAGTAAAGAGTAGTTCAGCTGATTTTACTTTGATTGATGAGTTGGAACTTATAAGTAATTAGCCATAAACTAATAATAATGGAACAACATCAACAGTTAATCGATTTCTTGGGCCAAAATCTTGACGCTAATTTTATTGAACCCAAATTAGAAAAAACCGAGAATCAAATTATAGCTTTAATGAATCATTCCCGTGATCCTCTGATCCGTTGTCTAGTTCGCCCTATGGGTGAACTTTACGCACCCATTTATTGGGATTCAGATCTGACGGTGAAACTAACTTATAAAAAAAGTTGGGGTGGCTATAATGTC
>Ga0180438_10004547_pt1 | contig 19917 bp, 20 predicted proteins | sample SS_ome_12_FD_132455 | JGI IMG/M metagenome (GOLD analysis project Ga0180438, IMG submission 132455) | Hypersaline lake sediment archaeal communities from the Salton Sea, California, USA - SS_3_D_2 metaG | ecosystem: Environmental > Aquatic > Non-marine Saline and Alkaline > Hypersaline >... | reverse complement strand
GAGGCGGGTGTCCTCGCGGACGAAGCAGGCGTAGAGTTTGTTCTGGGCGGCGTGGTGCAGCATTTCGGGCAGGTAGTCGCTGGTGCCGCCGCTGGGCACGGTGACGGCGCTGATCAGGCCGGGGTAGCGCAGGGCGCGGAAATCGACCCCGCCGAGCGGCTGGGCGTCATCCAGCTGGCGGTAGTGGGAGGTGTAGTAGCGGCCCAGGTGCTCGCAGTAGAGCTTGTTGGCACCGTACATGGTGGTTGGCTCGCGGCAAGTGTCTTCCGGGACGGCGCCTGCGCTGGATTTGGCGTCGAGGTCGGGCAGGCCGTAGACGGCCAGCGAACTGGGATAGAGGACTTTGACCACCTCGCCCTGGAGCCGGGATTGGTCGAGGGCCATTTGCAGGACGTTGACCGTGCCTTCCACGTTGACCCGGTGGGCTTTGGCGGGCTGGCGCTCGGCACTGGTGGAGAGGATGGCCGCGAGGTGATAGATGATCTGGAAGTCAAATTCTTCGGAGAGGCTGTCGAGGAGCGCGCCGTCGAGGATGCTGCCGGTGACGACTTTGCGGCATAGGGGATGGAGCGCTTCGTCGAGGGGGTTCAGGTCGAGGGCGACGACACTGGCCCCGCCCTCCTCCGCAAGTTGTGCGATCAAGCCGTGCCCGATTTCACCGCTGGCCCCGGTGATGAGGATGTTCTCGTTCGGCATATGCCCTCCTGGGAAAGGCACCGACGTGTGGAGTTATCTGCCTTTAGGGTAGACGGGCAGTGTGCGCTGCGTTCGTTCCAATCGTACATGGCTTTGATGGAAAGGCAAATCTGACGAGGGCCACCTGACGAAGAGGATGGCGGTCAGGACCCCCCTTCCCCGGCCGCGTCGTCCGCGTCGTCCGCGTCGTCCCCGGCATCCTCCGGCTCGCCGTCTTCCTTCGCGGGAGCGTCTTCCCCAATTGCCTCCTGCCCAGTTTGTGCCTGCAGGGCTTCCGCTTCCCCGATTTCTTCATCTTCTTCATCCGCAGCTTTTTCGGGGTTGGTTTCTTGCTGGAAGACCTGGTCGTGGCCGACGGCGTCAGGCACGGCTGCCTGGGCCGAGGTTTCTTCGGGAGCGGCTGTTGCGATGGCGACGGTCTCTGGCGCAACTTCTGCTGGCTCGTCTTCGTCTTCGCCGGACACTTCCTGGCCGGAACCGTACCAGATGTCGTGGATGCTGGCGAGGTAGGCCTGTTCGTCGCGCAAGTTGGAGAGGTGGTACTGCGCCCAGGCTTGAGCGTGCTCGTAGGCCATCGAGGTTACCTGGAAGAAGACGGCTGCGAGGCGCATCCCGTTGGTGTCGTCGGGTTTTGGGGCGGCGGCTACGTCGGCTGCGAGGCGGTAGCGGCCATCGTAACGCGTTCCATTGGGCATGAGCGACCCCCAAAGCGCGTAGGCCTGGACGAATTGATCATCGGTCAGGTTCTGCGTTTCTCGCAGGTCGGCGTGGGATAGCAACGCTCCCAGCAGGTCGGCTTCGAGCAAATCGGCCTGCTGCAACGTGGTCCACGACAGGTCAGCCCCTTGCAGGTTGGCATTGGTGAGGCGGGCGTTGCTCAGGTCGGCGTGGTGCAGGTAGGCGTGCCGGAGGTCGGCCTGATGCAGGTTGGCTTCCGCCAGATTGGTCTCGTCCATGCGGGCCTCTGACAGGTCGGCCCCGACGAGGATAGCGCCTTGTAGATTGGCATTTGTGAGCAAGGCTCCGTGCAGATTGACCCGGCGCATGTTGCATTTCTTGAAGTTGACGCCGGATAGCGTGGCCCCGCTCAGGTCGGCGGCGATGAGGGCCGCACCGGCCAGATTGGCGTTGGACAGGTCCGCGCCGGACAGTTTGGCGTTGTCGAGGTCGACGCCTTGCAGCGAGCCGTCTTCCAGCCAGCCCAGCGCGCGGGCCTCTTCTACGGCGGCCAGGGCTTGCACGTGGTCGGGGCCGCGGATCTGGCGAATGAGGTGTTCCTTTTTGACTTGCTCCGACATCGTTTTCTCCCCGGTGCGCAGGCTAACAATAGCATAAGTGGTGAGGATTGCGCCAACATTGGTGGGGAGTCAGGATGTTCTCTGAGATGGTTGGGCGTAGCGAGCGTTTCTCAGGAAACATTAACTTGACAATATATTGACATATGCTATGATTATTTGCACAAAACCTGGACAGTTAATGTTCAAATCTTGAAGGAGGAAGGTAACGTGAATACGAAGAAGTCCCTGGTTTTTGTGTCGTTGTTGGTCGCCGCTTCCGTGGCGCTGGTGGCTTGCGGTGGCGCAGGCGACGCCGAGCCCGCCGTCGAAGCACCAGCGGTCGAGGAAGAGGCAGTCGAGGAGCCGGTGGCCGAAGAAGAGCCGATGGCTGAAGAAGAGGCGATGGAAGAAGAGACGATGGAAGAGGAAATGATGTCCATCGTCGAGATCGCCGCGAGCAACGAGGATTTCTCCACGTTGGTGGCTGCCGTGGAAGCCGCCGGGCTGGCCGAGACGCTGGCTGGTGAGGAGGAGTTCACCGTCTTCGCGCCGACCGACGAGGCGTTCGCCGCCGCGCTGGAGGCGCTGGGCATCAGCGCCGAGGAACTGCTGGCGAGCGAGAGCCTGTCGTCGATCCTGCTCTACCACGTGGTGCCCGGCAAGCTGCTGGCCGAGGACGTGCTGAGCGAGAACCTGCTGGTGACGGCTGAGGGCAACTTCGCGCTGGCATACGCTGGCGAAGAGGGCGCGTTCATCAACGACGCGCAGATCGTCGCCACCGACATCGAGGCTTCCAACGGCGTGATCCACGTCATCGACGCGGTGATCCTGCCGCCCAGCTACGAGAGCGCTGCCGAGCAGAGCATCGTGGACATCGCGGTGGCCGACGGGCGCTTCGGCACGCTGGTGACGGCGGTGACCGAGGCCGGGCTGGCCGAGACGCTGGCGGGCGAGGGGCCGTTCACGGTCTTCGCGCCGACCGACGAGGCGTTTGCCGCTGCTTTCGAGGGGCTGGGCATCAGCGCTGAGGAGCTGCTGGCCGACAAGGAACTGCTGACCGACATCCTGCTCTACCACGTGGCGCTCGACGGTCAGAAGGCCGAGATGGTGACCGGGCGCGAGAGCCTGCCGATGCTCAACGGCGACCTGGCCGGTATCGAGCTGCGTGACGGCGGGGCGTTCATCGCCGGGTCGCAGATCGTGGTGACCGACATCGAGGCCTCCAACGGCGTCATCCACGTCATCGACGCGGTGATGGTACCCCCGGCCAGCTAACTTCCGCTTGCTTCTGAGGGGGTGACAGTGAGTTGGTAGTTTGTGGATGGTAGGTTGTTAAGGGTCTCTCCCCCTCCTTGCCGAGGCTCCACCTTTGGGTGGGGCCTCGTTTTTGTTTGGAAACTTCGCGAGGCGGGCACGTGGAGAGGCGGTGCGAGACGACTTCCGGGGCTAATTAAGCCGCACTAAGTCTTGCCCACTTTCTCGGCTGTTTCACGCCCACCACGCGTGCGGAAATGTGCATCACTTCCTTCGGCTTAATTAGCCTCCCATCGTGATTGCGATTATACTGACTGCGAATTGAGCGCTCTCAGTCGTTCAGGGGGTGGAAGTTGAAACGAGCATACGCGGGTGGTCTGGCGGCTGCGGGATTGGCGCTGACCGTGGGGATCGCGGCGGCACTGGCTCAGGGAGGCGGCGGGGTGATTCTCAACGCCGTCGAAGCGGAGCAGGTGCCGGGTGAACCCCTTTTCGACGTGACCGCTTTCGTGACGGTGGTCGACGCCGAGGGACAGCCTCTCACCGGCCTGTCCGCCGACGATTTCGCCTTGAGCGAGGATGGGGAGGCGGTGGCCTCGCTGGAGGTTGGCCCGGCCAGACAGGGCGCGAGTATCGTGCTGGTGCTGGACACGAGCGGCAGCATGGCCGCTCAGGGCAAAATGGAGGCGGTGCAGGAGGCGGCTACCGGTTTCGTGAGGAGCCTGGCTCCTGAAGACCGGATTGCTATCGTCAGTTTCAACCAGCAAATCGATATTTTGCAGGAGTTCTCGCAGGATCATACGGCGGCGGCCAGCATCGCTCAACTGGTCGGGGAGGAGCCGGGGGCGGGGACGTGCCTGTACGACGCGGCTTACAAAGCCGTGGTGCTGACGACGACTGCGCCGCTGGACCGCCGGGCCGTCATTTTGCTGACGGATGGCGTGGACGAATTGCCTGACGCGCCGGAGGTGGCGTGCAGCACGCACACGCTGGACGAGGTGCTGGCCCTGGCCTCTGGCGGGACGACACGCTCACCGATCTATACGATTGGCGTGGGCAGCGACGTGAACGAGCAGGAGCTGCGCCGGATCGCGGAGGTGACAGGGGGCACCGCGCTGGTGGCCCCCACGGCTGACGAGATTGCCGACCTGTTCGAGATGGTTGGACAGCAGCTAAAGAGCCAGTATGCGCTCCGCTACCAATCCACGGCGACCAGCGGCGAGCAGCACAGTCTGGCCGTCACGGTTTCGATTGATGGGACTCCGGCTGTGGCCCAGCGGGAGTTTCTGCTGCCAGAGCCAGTGGTGCTGACGGTTGCGGGGTTGGCCGACGGCGACGTGCTCGACGAACCGGTGACGGTGGAGGTTACGGTCAGCGGCGGGATTGGGGTCGAGCAGGTGGTATTCGTGGTGGACGGCGTGACGATTGGCGAACTGACAGCACCTCCTTTTTCGGTGAGCCTGAACCAGGCCGATCTTAACCTCCAGCCCGGCAGCCACGTCCTGGCTGTCAGGACGGTGCTGGCCGACGGCCAGGCGCTCAGCCAGGACGTGCGCTTTACGATTCCGGTGCTGCCGGAGGAGGAGCCTGTGGTGGCCACGCCACAGCCAACACCCGCGCCGACGGTGGCGCAGGTGGTGCAGGAAAACGCGGTGCCGCTGGCCGCCGGGGGAGCGGCGCTGCTGGTGGTGGCGGTGGTGTTTGCGGTGTTGAGCGCGCGCAACCGGCCTGTGTCGAAGGTGGTGGGTGGTGCGGCCAGCTACGTGGGAGCCGAGGATATGACGGGTGAGCTGGTCATCGCGGAGGTGCTGGCGCTGCTGACGGTGCGGCGAAGCCAAGCGCTGCTACCCGGCCAGCCCTTCGACATCGGCGAGCCGGTGGTGACGCTGGGTCATGCGGCGACCAATCTGATCGTGGTGCCCGACCCGCCTGTATCGCGCTTCCACGCCGAGATTCGCCGCGAAGACGCGAGGTTTCGCGTCTACGATCTGGATAGCGAGGAAGGTACGTTCGTCAATGGGGCGAGGGTCGGCCCGGAGGGGCAAGACCTTGGCGACGGCGACGAGTTGGCTTTAGGCCCACGCACGACGTTCATTTTCAACCTGATGAGTATCGTCGGGGACGAGCCTGAGACCCCGGCGCTGGGGATCAGGCCGGACGAGATTTGGGCCGGAGATCTCGACGACGACGAGGCGGAGGGTTGAAAGCGATCAAACCCGGCGAGTGAGTCTAGCTGTTACGCACGATGGCCAACCACACTCATCACGGTCAGGGCTGCAAGGCCGGCTACATTCAGCCAGGCAAACAGGTCGCCGATAGCCGGGTATAACGTCCACGCGGATTCCACAGGCACGTTGGCAACCATCACGCGATCGGGCGTTGAGTTGCTCACTGCGGCCAGCACACGCCCCCGGCTGTCGTAGGTTTCCGAGACCGCTTCTCTGGCAGGCCGAAACAACGAGAAGCCATTTTCAATTGCCCGGTAACTTGCCATCCACGAATGCATTGGGTCGATAGCGGCCCAATCATCAGAGGGGACGAGCAGCAGCCCAACAGCGGCGCGCCCGGCCTGTCGAATAACACGCGGGTCATCCATGTCGTAGCATATGGCAGCGCCCAGGCTCCCCGCCGGGATGCTGGTCACTGGCAGCGGGCCATCCCCGGCCACCTGACCATCGCCTGGAACGACGACGGTTTTCAGGTATTCGTCAACCACCTCACCGTCCGGGTCGATCAGCACGACTTTGTCTTCTGCCAGGCTTTCCTCATCCACCGGCTTCACGAGAAGCGGCATCAACAGGTAGATTTCCTCTTCTTGAGCAAGCCGCTGCCCCTGTTGAATCGCGTCAGCTTCTTTGGACGGCGATACGATGATGGCTCCCTCGTCCCACGACACAATCTCGACGCCAGCGGCGGCGACTTGACGGGTCCGGGTGATGTAATCGTCCAGGATGGTCTGTGAGTGGTCGTCGATTTCACCAGGGTTGACATAGCCATCGAGCCAGAGGTCGATCAGCTCGTCCGACATGACTATGCCCGCGACTCGCACTGTCTGTGTCTGTGATCCGTCCCATACCAAGCGGGCAGTGCCGTAGATCAAAACGGCGACCAGAAGCCCGGCATAGAATCCCAGCCCAGGCCACGTCCGTTTCCAGGCGAAGGTCTGTTCCCAGGCCCAGTTGATCACCGCGCCGAACCAGGCAACCATGAACACGATACCTGACAAGCCAGTCAGCGAGGCAAGTTGTTTGAGCGGAAGAAAACTGTATTGGGTGTAAGCCAGCGACCCCCAGGTAAGATATGGGTTGGTCAACAGGGAGACGAGTTCTATTGAGACAAAAGTGAAGGGGAAGACGAGCGTCGAGGCAAAGCCTTGAATGCGCGGGGACAGGTATCGATCGACCGCATACGGCAGCCAGAAGATCAGGCCAATTGACCCGGCGATCACATAATACCAGATGCCGTCGATTGGGATCATGCCCTGCCACGAAATGATATAGGCTGCTGCGGTCAACAAGCCGCCTATGACCAGACCGCGCACAGGCTTCTGGCTACGTGTGTATCGTAGCATGAATATGGGGGCCAGCCATGCTGCAGCGGGGATGGCCCAGCGACCATTAGAAAACACGGTGAGCACCGCCCCGATGACCAACCAAAACCAGGCCAGCCAATCGGGCGCATTCGACCGTCCAAACTGTGCAGACACTTCTACCTTCCTGTGCAGCTATTCCTTCCTCCAATGTTGTGTACGTATGGGAAGGCTATCGGTTTCGCCCGTGATGCCTAGAAGGGCCTGCATCCTGACCGAGTGGCAGGTCGCGCAGCCTCCAGATGTGTGGCATGGATGGTGCTGACAGGGTGCGGATGTGGTCCTGAACCCACTGGATTGTCGCCAGGCTATCGCGAAGGTCGGAAGTCCAGCGGGCAGATCAGGCCCCACATCTGTTTTTGGGATGTGGGGCTATCGTTTGGGTTGGCAGGGGATAGGTTGTCTCCTGCCGTCGTCGATGCTAGCGTGGCAGTTCGAGGTTGAGCAGGTGATAGGCCTCTTCCATGGTGTCTACCAGATGGTGGCGCTGACTCTGTTCGGGAAAGAGGTTGCGGTACATCTCAATTGCGACGCGCTGGGCACTGCTCGCGTTGACGAAGACCAGGTTGCGAATGGAGGGGTTGAAGCTCTCCGAGATGTTTGCCGCGTTGTCGGAGAAGCCGAGGGGTAGATGGTGGCTCAGTGTGAAGTTGACGATGACGTCGGATTCGCCCTGGACGGCGATGAGTTCGTCGATTTCCTGGTACATGGCCAGGTATTCGTCCCAGGTCCATTGGGCTATGGCTGTGACGTGAATGAGTTGGGCGTGTGCTTCGTCGGGTGCGACGGTGAGTGACATGTGGTTGAAATCCTCTTTGTAATGGTGAGAGTGTCGTGTCGGCCAGCAACGCGAAAAGAGCCGATGCTTCTGGCCGCATCCAGTCGTGGAATATCTTACAATGTTTTTTGGCTCTCTGACCTTTCAATCTTGCTACAATTTGTGGCTGGCAGGCATGCGAATGCGCGCACTGGGAGTGCCTGCCTAGCATGCCGGTGATGAGGCGGCTCGCGAGCCGCCCCTAAGCGAGAACAGGGGTACTGGCGACGTCATTGGGCCTGCAAACGACCCTGTCACCACAGAATTGGACACACCCCGCGTGCTTGCGGATTTGTGTGGGGTGGGTAAACTGTGGCCCGTCGATCCTGCGGCCTGCCGGTGACTCTGTGCGCGGGCCGCGAGCCAAAGGAGGAAGAGGATTATGCGTTCTCTGGTTCTTGTTTTGCGCCTGGTGCACGTGGTAGGAGGGGTGTTCTGGGCCGGGACTGCGTTTTTTATGGCGGCCTTTCTGGGGCCCAGCGTGGCGGCTACCGCACCGGATGGCAGTAAGGTGATGGGGCACTTGCTGGCCCGAACGCGCTTCAATACCGTTATGGGCCTGGCCGCGACGCTAACGGCAGTTTCGGGGGTGATTCTGTTCGTCATCGTCTCGGGTAACTTGCAGATGGCCTGGATTGGCACGCCCGCCGGGCTGGCGCTGTCGATTGGGGCGGTGGCCGGGTTGCTGGGTTTCTTGCACGGGATGGCGGTCATTCTGCCGACGAGCATGCGAACCGCCAGCCTCATCCGAGAAATCGCGGCTTCGGGCGGGCCGCCCTCGCCCGAGCAGGGCGCGCAGCTTGGGGCGCTGGCGGCCAAGTCGGGCCGAAACAGCCGGATCGTGGCCTATTTGCTGGTGATCGCGGTGGTGGGGATGGCGGTCAGCGAGGCGCTGTGAGCTGACCCGCGCTTCGAATTTCGATGGGGCAGGCATTTGCCTGCCCTTCTGAGTAGAATACCGACAGAGGTTGGCAGCGCCACCTGCCTGGACCCACCGGATAGGGCCGCTTGACAAACTGCTCTGCTTCTCGTACAAACTGCTTGTCGTGCGGCCAATCCGGGTATCATCGAATGTAACATCTCTTAGAATGGGTAGACGATGAGACTTACCTCCAAGCACGTGGTCGGCGGGGCGTCCGCGGTGGCTGTTCTCCTGCTGGCAGCCGGGATATACCGGGTCATCGAAGAGCGGCGACGGCGGCCCAACATCTTGCTGATCATCAGCGACGACCAGCGGTACGACGACATGCGATTCATGCCGCGCACGCAGGCTCGCATATTCGACCAGGGCATCGCGTTCGAGCGGGCCTACGTTACCACGCCACAGTGCTGTCCCAGCCGCGCGACGATTCTCAGCGGCTTGTACGCTCACAATCATGGCGTGCAGAACAACGAGATCGAACTCTACGAGCCGACCTTCGTCGAGCTTCTGCACGGGGAGGGCTACTATACCGGCGTCATCGGAAAGTATCTGAACTCGTACCCGGACGATTTCGAGGATCCTCCCAGGCCAGAGTTCGATTTGTGGGTGACCTATATCAGCGCGGTTACGTCCCAGTACAACAACCCCGAGCTGAACATTAACGGCGAGTGGCAGGTGGTCGAGGGGTACCAGACCTATATTCTGCGCGACTTCGCGCTGGAGTTCTTTGAGGCGGCCCAAACGGAGGGGCGTCCTTTCTTACTCATCTGGGCACCCTACGTGCCGCACACGCCGGCTGTTCCTGCGCCGGGCCACGACTCTCTCTACGATGACCTTGGTCTGGACAAGCCGCCGAACTTCAATGAAGATGATGTCTCGGACAAGGCGAACTGGTTGCAGGAGTTTCCGCAGCTTGACGGCGAAACCAGGCGTGACATGAAGAAGCTGCGTGTCAGACGGGCGCAGACGATGGAGAGCCTGGACCTTGCTGTCGAGAGCATGCTTGACGATCTGGAAGCGCGCGGCATGCTAGACGATACGCTGGTGATTTACCTGTCGGACAATGGACGCCTTGCGGGGGAACACCGGCTTGAAGGGGGCAAGATATTCGCTTACGAACCGACATCGCGCGTGCCCTTTGCCATCCGCTACCCACCCCTCATCAAGGAACCACGTGTCGAAAGCCACCTGATCGCCAACCTCGACATCGCGCCGACCATCTACGATCTGGTGGGGATTGACGACGCGGTGCCCGTTGACGGCCAGTCCCTGGTGCCCATCATGGCGGGCACTGTGGACGCCGACGCGTGGCGAGATGGCATCATTCTTGAGGCCTGGGAAACGAAACGGGGACCCGCCTACACTGCCTATCACACCGGACGCTACGTCTACATCGACTATGAGGGGGACGTGGAGGAGTTCTACGACCTGGAAGAGGACCCCTACCAGCTCGACAGCCGGATTGACGCCCCGGAATACGCTTCCCTCATCGAGGAGGTGAAGCTGCTGCTGGCCGAGGAATGGTAGAAGTGAGTGCGCCGGGAGACGACGAGGGGCAGTATATACTCCTCTCTCTCCACGAGGTGTGATTACTGCTTTGGCAGGGGCAGGCTGACGGGCGGGCCTGGCGTTTCGTATGGGTTGATCCAGACGGACTGGCCGGGCAGGTCCCAGCCGAGCAGGCCGCCGTCGTCGGCGACGGTGGCGGCGGCTACGACGGTTTCGAGCGCGGCGTCCAGTTCGAGCACGACTGTCGCCGTGCCCACCGGGCCGAGGCCGGGGCCGCCGAAGTTGACGGTGACGACGACGCGCTGGCCGTCCGGCAGCCAGAGCACTTTCTGAAACTGGCCGAGATACCAGGGTTCACGGGCGAGGCGCTCGTCGATGGTGAGGGTGGTGCTCGACGAGCCGTCGGCGGCGGCGCGGAGCAGTTGGTCTTGCACCGGCAGCAATATGTGGTCGCTGTCCCACGACCAGACGATTTCGTCGGTGATGCTGCCCCAACCGCCGCGATCTACGTCGGAGAGGAGGATTTCCTCGCCGTTCAGGAGCGAGACGGCGTACACGCCGGGCGTCCCGCCGACCTCGTAGCTGGTCTCGCGGGTGAAGGCCACCCACTCGCCGTCCGGGGAGACGCTGAGGGTGTGCGGCACGTCTTCGGCGAGCAGCCTGTCGTCGCCGGAGGCCGCGCGCCAACGGAGTTGGTAGGTGGTGGGGGTGGCGATGATGTAGGCGATGGATTGGCCGTCCGGCCCCCAGCGCGCGTCGATGACCAACTCGTCGGGTACTACGGGCCATACGTCGGTGGTTTCGACGTCGAAGCCCCACAGGTCAATCGCGGAGAGGCCGCCCGGCCCGGCTCCGTGGTCGGGCCAGTGCGTGGCGTAGAGCAGTTGATTGGTCGTGGGGGCGTAGTCGACGAACTGCGCTTCGGGGATGGGTGGGAAGACGTCAATGCCCCCCCTGCTGCCCGGTTCGAGCAGGCACCAGTCCTGCGGGTAGTCGAGGCGATTTTCGGGCTGGCAGGCGAAATCGACCAGGACGCGCCGGGCGGCGATTGCGGAGGCGGGTTCGGTGGGTGTGGGTGGGATCGCGGTCGCGGTCGGCGCTGGCCGGGTGATCTGGGCTTGTACCGGGACCGGGGTTGGGCTGGCTGCTGCGCTGATCGGACTCAGCTGGTTGGTCAGCGCGCAGGCCGTGGTGCTCAGGCCGAGCAGGGCCAGCGCCACGCGGGGGAACAGCGGGCGCATCGAGGCAGGCCCCCTACCCTATCGCCTGCCGGAGGGCGTCGATGCTGGCGGCGACGGTGGCTTGCTGGTTGAAGATGGCCGACCCGGCGACGAGGACGGTGGCTCCGGCTTCGGCTATTTCGCGGGCGTTGCTGGCCTTCACGCCGCCGTCTACTTCCAGTTCGGCTGCCGATCCGACCGCGTCGAGCATGGCGCGCAGGCGGGCGATCTTGGCGGTGGAGGAGGGAATGTAGGACTGGCCGCCGAAGCCCGGATTGACGGACAGGATCAGGGCCAGATCGACTTGTGGCAGGATGTCCTCCAGGGCCGAGAGGGGCGTGTCCGGGTTGAGCGTGACGCCGGGCCGGATGCCCAGCTCGCGGATTTGCCGGACGACGCGATGCAGGTCGGGGCAGACTTCGACGTGAACGGTGATGAGGTCGGCTCCGGCACTGGCGTAGGCCGGGATGAGCTGCTCCGGGTGTTCGACCATCATGTGAACGTCCATGACGACTGCGGGAGGGATGAGGGGGCGCAGCGATTGGGCGAGGGGCACGCCGTTGCTGACGTTCGGCACGAAGTGGCCGTCCATCACGTCGACGTGAATGTAGTCGGCTCCGGCGGCGATGGCGTCCCGCACCTGCTCGCCGAGCCGGGTGTAGTCGGCTGCCAGGATGGAAGCCCCTATCTTGACCGGTGCCATCTGCTGGTGCTCCTTTTCTGGGTGGTTGCGAGGGGCAGGTCGGCCACGGGCAGCCATGCGTGCCAGCGGGTTCGGTGTTCCGATCACTGCGCTCCGATGGGCTTCTTCACGATTTGCAGTTTGAAATGCAGACCTGCCAGGGAAATCGTGTCGCCATCGGCCAGTTCGTGGGGTCTGCCAGGGCGCAGCTTGATGGCGTTGCAGAGGGTGCCGTTGGTGCTGCCCAGGTCGATCAACACTAACCGGTCTTGCTCGGGGCGCAGCAGGGCGTGTCTCCGCGAAACGCCCAGGTTGATGGCGTCGTAGTTCGTCAGGTCGACGTCGACCCTGCTTTCCACGGCCATCGAGCGGCCCAGGATGACGTCACCGAAGACTTCTATCCCAATCGGTTTGTCTTTGTGATCGGTCCGCAGCCCACTGAGGATGAGACGCCAGGTGGTGTCGGCCACCTCTTTCGGCGTCTTGGTCGAGCGTGCCGGCATACGGGTAAATATCTTGACCTCAGCCGGGGTTGCGTCAGCGGGAAGCGTCGGCGCGTCGGTAGCGGTGAGCTGCGACGTTTGCCTGTCCATCCGGCTCTTGACCTCGAGGAATAGCTGGAAGATCAGTTCCATCAACTCCTCTTGGGATTTGCCGGCCAGCCACTGGCGATCCACCGTGAAGTCGTCGGATGGCGCGGGTTGTGTAATCGTTTTCTCTGGTTTCTTGGCCTTGCTCTCGCCGGATTCCAGTGGCCCTGTCGAGGGCTTCTTGGACTCGGACCGCTTGACGTCAAGGTCTTTAGAGGCCACGTTTCTCTTCCCTCCCTTGTCCGTCCTGGGACGGTTCTCTCCTGGTCTGACTGGAGTTTCCTCTAATCTTACCCAACTGGCAAGTTTTCGTGGCCTGCGTATGAGCAGCTGGCAGGGCCTTCTGCTTACTTTTGGCCCTTCGGCAGCGATGGGGAGAGTCCACGAAGGACGCAGATTTGTATGGAGAATGAGACGCCCTGAGCGGCTCAAGGCGCAGCGGCGGGGATTTCCTGGATGCGCTGTCGCGCGTGGTCGCTGAACTGGTCGTCGCCGGGGTAGATTTCCACGAAGCGGACGTAGTCGGCGCGGGCGGCTTGCTCGTCGCCCAGTTCGTCGTAGATCAGCGCGCGGTTGAGGTGGGCGCTGAAGAAGGTCTTGTCCAGTTCGATGGCGCGGGTGTAGTCGGCCAGCGCGGTGTCCAGGTCGCCCTGGGCCTGGTAGGCCACGCCCCGGTCGTAGTAGGCATTGGCGAACTCCGGGTCGACGTCGATGGCGAGGTTGTACTCGGCGATGGCGGCCTGGTAGTCGCCTGCTTTGTGGTGGGCCAGGCCGCGTCCCAGGTAGGCGTAGACGTGCGCGGGGTCGACGGCGATGGCCTGGTCGTAGTCGGCGATGGCCGCCTCCAGATCGCCCAGCCGGAGATAGACGTTGCCCCGGTTGAAGTAGGCGTCGACGAATGCCGGGTCGAGGTCGGCGGCGCGAGTGTAGTCGGCGATGGCGGCCTGCGGGTCGCCCTGTCCCTGGTAGGCGAGGGCGCGGTTGAAGTAGAAGGTGGCGTTCTGCGGGTCAAGTTCGATGGCGCGGGTGAAGGCGCTGACGGCGGCTGCGTGGTCGCCCCGGTTGTGGTAGGTGTTGCCCTGGTCGAAGTAGACCCAGGGGTCGTCGCCCGGCGTGAGGGTGATCTGGCGAGTGGGGGCGGCCTGGGCGGGCGTGGCGGTGGGCAGCACCAGCGTTTCCTGCTGGCGGCACCCCCCTACCCCAAGAATGACCAGCAGGCTGGCGAGCGAGGCGCAGGTGCTATGTCTCGCCGGGCGGTTCATGGTTCTCTGCTCTCTCTTGGCGCCGGGCGTAGTGGCGGCGCGCTTTGGCCCGGTTGCCGCAGTGGGCCATCATGCACCAGCGGCGGCTTTGGTTTTTGCTGCGGTCGTAGAACAGCCAGCTACAGCCGTCGCCGGAGCAGCGTTTGAGGCGCGCCAACTGCCCGGAGGTCAGCAGTTCCCCCGCCGACCAGACCAGCGGGGGCAGCATGGGGTGCAGGTCGCCAGCGCCGGTGGGCCATTCCCAGTGAAAGCCGTCTCCGGTCCAGACGAGGTGCCGCCGGGCGAGGGCTGCCTGCAATTCGCCGTCGAGCGTCGCCACGTCGGCCCCGGCGGGGGGGTGGCCGAACGCCACCGCGGAAAAGAGCCGGTGCAGCATCAAGCGCAGGTCGCGCGCACGCTGCAACGCGTTCAGGGCGTCCGCCGGGCGGCGCTCGGCTTCGGCCAGAAGGCGGTCGACGTCGAACGCCGCCAGAAGCTCGACTTGCTGGCTCCAGTCCACGAGATCGGCGTAGCCTTTGAGCCGTTCGTTCTGGTCCGCGCCCGCGTAGTTGATGGTGTTGAGGAAGTCCAGGCACAGCCAGCCGCCGACGAACTCGAACTTGGGCGCTGGCTTTTTGGCTGCGGACATGGGTTTCCTCTGGGGGCTGACCGGCTAAACACGCTTGACAGGTTGGAAGGGCTACGCTAAGGTGTAACCAGTAAAAGCAATTTAGCCGGTTAGGGGCGAGTTGTCAAATGATGGTGCCGGGCGTCCCCAGGTCGATCGATTATCTCTGTTGGAGAGACTGATATGGTCAGGCAGTCCGTCATGACGCGTTCGTGGTGGGTGGCGCTGCTGGCTGCCCTGAGCATCTGCGTGGCGCTGGTGCCGCTGGGCATGGCGGTGCGGGCGATTGGCGTGCCTGTGGTCAACCGCAGTAACTTGATCAGCATCACGGTGGGCGGGGTGTGGTGCCCGTCGTCGGCCATCGGCGGGTGGGTGCGGGGTTACGAGGGGGTGTCGCTGGTGACTGACGTGGTCACCTGCGGACCCAGCGACGAAAAACCTGCCGCCTGGCTGCTGCTGGGCTGGCGGGATGGCTCGCGGACCTCGCTGTGCCTGGATTTTGAGCAGGGCCGGTGTTGAGCTCATCCTGACGCCGCAGCGGTCCCTCTCGCTCGAAGGGCGGCTCGCGCCCTAAAGGATGCTTCGCAAGACCGCCCCTACTGGTCTCGTTTGGTGCCCCGTCCGGCAAGTGTCTCAACGGGTTGGGAGTGGCAAAGCACGGCTTTGCCTCCGGGCACGGCAGCGCCGTGCCCCTACCCGTACAAAGGCGATTGCCGACGAAGTATTTCGCGAAGATGTGTGTGTTCCCTCGCGTTTTTGCGCCTGTCAGCGCTCGATCTCATAACAACCTCAAATCCTCCTCACAAAATCCTCACATCTGCCGGTTAGGCTGTGCATCAGTTCTATGCGAACAAAGAGCGCAGCGTAACCAAGGTGAGGTAGATGTCTACGAGAACGCGACTAAACTGGCTGATTGACGCCGCCGTCTTTTTGGGTGGGGTTCTGGCGGCGCTATCCGGCATTTATTTCCTGTACGTTCCCTCCGGTGGCTATCGGGGAGGCCGCAACCCAATGTACGGGGTGACGGTTCTCTTCAGCCGCACGACGTGGTCCGACCTGCACACCTGGGGCGGCGTGGCGATGGTCATCGCGGCGGTGGTGCACTTCAGCATTCACTGGGGCTGGGTGAAGACGATGAGCAGGCGTGTGGGAAAGACGCTGGTCTCGAAGGGGCCGCAGGTGTCCAAGGGGAGCAAGACCAACCTGATCGTCGATGGGGTGGTGTTCGTGAGCGGCGTGCTGACGGCTGCCTCCGGCATCTACTTTCTATATGCGCCGACGGGCGGCTACGATGGCGGGCGAAACCTCGGCTGGGACCCCGGTTTTCTGTTCAGCCGGACCACCTGGGATTTGATTCATACCTGGGCGGGTGTGGCGTTCGTGATCGCCGTGGTGGTGCATTTTGCCATCCATTGGGGCTGGGTCAGGAAGGTGACGGCGCGCTTCTTCGAGAGGCGGGGATCGCGGCGTGAGCCGCGCGAAGTCCCAGCTGTGCAGTGATGTGATATCGGCTTAAATAGATTACACAGAAGAAATGGAGAGACAGACGATGTTGAAGAAGATACTCCTCGGAGCGTTGTTGACGGCTTTTAGCGGGGCGTTGGTCGTGGGCGCAGCCAACCGTACCGCCGATAAGACCACACAGGCCACGGGCGAAGGTCGGGGACGCGGGAACGTTGCGGAGGTTGCAGAGAGTGGTGGTCAGAGGCAAGGTCAGGGTCAGGGTCAGGGGCAGGGGCAAGGACAAGGCCAGGGTCAGGGGCAAGGACAGGGGCAGGGCCAAGGCCAAGGCCAAGGCCAGGGCCAGGGCCAGGGGCAAGGCCAAAGCCAGGGTGAGAGGCAAGGCCAGGGCCAGGGTCAGGGTGAGGGGCAAGGACAAGGACAGGGACAAGGGCAAGGCCAGAGCCAGGGTCAGGGCCAAGGGCAAGGGCAAGGGCAAGGCCAAAGCCAGGGTCAGAGGCAAGGACAGGGCCAGGGGCAAGGACAGGGTCAGGGGCAAGGACAAGGCCAGGGCCAAGGGCAAGGCGACGGCGCGACAGGGTCCGGCGAGGGGTTGGCCGACGTGACGGAATGGCTGACCGTCGAGGGCGCGGTGCTGACGGTGGACACGAGCACGATGGTCATCGACGCCGCCAGCGAGGGGGAGATCGTGGTGGAGGGCCGCCCGTGGTCGTATGCTGTGGAGCAGGGGTTTGCGGCCCAGGTTGGCGAGGAGGTCCGGCTGGTCGGATTCTACGAGGACGGGGAGTTCAAGGCGGGTCAGATCGAGAATCTCAGCACGGGGCTGGGCGTGATCTTGCGGGACGAGAGTGGCCGCCCCGGCTGGGCAGGGAATGGGAGGGGGCAAGGCCAGGGACAGGGCGGCTCCTGACAGGACGGTTGACAGTAAGAAACGAGCGCGGCATCAGGCCGCGCTTTTTTCATGCCATTGCGGCGCTGGTTCGCCTGGGTGCGGACCAGGGCGGGTGTTCAGGGCTGATAGCTATCGTTGAAAACCAGCACGGCCCTGGCCGTCTCCAGCACCCAGCGACGGAGTTCGTCGGGCTCCACGACTCGTATATAGGGTCCCAGACCGAGGACCTTCATGACGGCGTTTTCGATGGACGGGTACACGGCGTGCAGCGTCACCCATCCCTCGCCGTCCGGCTCGCCAACCTGCTCGTACTCGCGGGCCATCAACCCCTGGTAAAACAGCCATAACGTTGCGGGGTGCACGCGCACGGTGGCCGGATAGGCCGGGTATTTTTCGACCATCTGCTGCTCGTATTCACGGCAGGACTCTTTCCAAAAAGCCTCCAGGTCGAAGGCGGGCGAGCGCTCGAAGAAGGAGTCGGTCAGTCTGACATCCCTGAAGCGGGCCACGCGGTAGGTGCGCACGTCGCCGTCCGGCTTCTTGCCGACCAGATACCAGATGTTGGCTTTGGCTACCAGCGAATAGGCTTCGAGCGTGTACTCGGCGGCATCCAGCTCGGCGCGCCGGTACACGACCTCGATCTTGCGATCCTCCCACACGGCTTGCTGGAGCAGCGCAAGAAAGGGGAGCGGCTCGACCAGGTGGAACCAGTCGGTGGGGTCGATGAGGAGACGCTGGCGATTTCGTTCGACTTCGTGCTGCTGCACCGAGGGCAGCGAGGCCAGCAGCTTGAGCAGGCTGTCCTCGACGGCCCTGGCGAGGCCGATGTCTTTCAGCGGGCCTGCGTCGCTGGAGGCAAACAGCGACACGAGTTCTTGCCTGGACAGACCGGTGAGGGAGATGCGGTAGTGCTCGTCCAGGAAGACCCCGCCGTTGGGGCCCGGCTGGGCGTAAATGGGGACACCGGCAGCGCTCAGGGCGTCGATGTCGCGGTAGACGGTGCGCTCGGAGACTTCGAGGTGTCCGGCGAGGTCGCCAGCGGTCATCCGGCCTCGGGCCTGCAATAGCAGCATCAGGGAGAGCAAGCGGTCAGCGCGCATGGGGCCATCTCCTATCGTAGCTCGTTTCCCATTCTACCATTAATCCCTGACACAGGGTGTCAGGAATCCTCTGGTATGATGCTATGCGGGCGGTGGAGATGCCCCGGTAAGCACGTGCGCCGCTCATACCGTTTATAGGGAAGGAGATACCTCGTGACCGAAAAGCAGGAGACTTATCAGATTGAGCCGATTGGATACGTCCGGCACGCCGATGGGGGGTTCCGCCTGGAAATCCTCGAACCGTACCGGCCCGCGTTGAAGGAGCTCGACCAGTTCACGCACGTGATGGTGTTCTGGTGGGCGCATAAGCACGATAACGAGAAGGACCGCCGGGTGATGCAGGCCGATCTGCCCTACGCCGAGGGCGTGAGGGCGGGTGTGTTCGCCTGCCGGGCGGAGTATCGCCCCAATCCCATTGCCCTGTCGACCTGCTTCATGGTTGACATGGACGAGGAGAACGGGCTGGTACAGCTGGCCTGGATTGACGCGATTGACGGCACGCCAATCGTGGATTTGAAGCCGTACATCCCGCTGTCTGACCGCATCCGGGACGTGGGGGTGGCTGAATGGTTCAAGGATTGGCCGGAGTGGGCGGAGGACGCGGCGGCCTTTTTCGCCGAGGCGGACATCGACCTGGGTTAGTCTGTTGGCGGGCCTGGAGAGTCTTGTACTCGTGAGAGTTGGCTGTCAGTGAACGCGAGCGCGGCTCAACGCCGCGCTTTTTTCTTGCCAGGTTGGGTTTCAGGTTGTGGTCACGAAGTGGCTGAACTACAGACCCTGACTGTGCGCGGTAACGAGAACGACTTTGCCCGCGTATCCGCCGCGCTCGAGCAGCTCGTGAGCCCGAGCGGCCTCAGCCAACGGGATGCGGTCCGCGACGACCGGCTTGATCCTGCCCGCTGCCAGCGAAGCGAGGAGTTCTGCCAGCACTTCGCGATACCAGGCGTTGTCCTTGCTGAGATCCGGAGCCAAAGGGGCCTTCTTGCCGTCCGGAATGAGCGCCAGCAGCGTCCGCGTCAGCAGGGTGAAGGGAATGACCCGCAGCCCCTCCCTTTTCGTCGCGGCCACGCCGAACCACACCAGCCGCCCGCCTTTGCGCAAGGCCCGGTACGAACGCCAGAGCTGCCTTGCGCCGCCGACAGGGTCGAACACGACGTCCACCCCGTCGCCGGTAAGATCACGGATACGCTCGACGAAGTCCTCGGTGCGGTAGTCGATCGGCGTGGCTCCAAGGGCAGACACGAGTTCGTGATTGTACCTGGACGCGGTGCCGTACATTTCCAGCCCGGCCAGCCTGCCAAGCTCGAGCAGGGCGGTGCCTACGCCTCCCGCCGCCCCGTGGACGAGGATGCGCTCGCCGCTCTGGACGCTGGCGGTTCGGTGCATGACCATGTGGGCGGTGAGGTAGTTCACCACTACGCAGACGGCTTCGGCAGGATCCACACCCAGGGGGACGGGCACCAATTGGCTGGCGGAGAGGCAGATGAACTCCGCGTAGCCGCCACCGACGCCAAGACTGAAGGTCGCCCCGGCAACCATCTGCCCCGGCTCGAGGGTCGACACCCCCTCGCCCAGCCTGTCCACCACGCCGACGACGTCTTCGCCCAGGGTGAACGGCACGCGCGGCGTCCCGGGGAGCGAGCCTGAGCGCCGGAACATGAGATCGTAGGCGGAGATTCCTGCGGCCAGAACCTTCACCCGGACCTCGCCGGGCTGGGGTTCGGGGAGATCCTCTTCCACCATCTGCAGAACCTCCGGACCGCCATGCTGCGTCACGACGACGCGATGATGTTTCATCTCAGCACCTCACTCTTTGGGTATTGGCTTGTCGACGTGGTGTGTCCCGGCGACGATGCGATGGCCTATCCAGGACAGTCTAGTGCAGATTCTGGCGAGTGTCCAGTCTGTCGCAAGCTGAGAGTGTCTAAAAGAGATCAGACGTGTAAACTTGGGACATGAACTGTCCGTACTGCAAGAACGCAGATTCACAGGTCAAATCAGGCAAGAACCGATCCGGGACGCAACGCTACGTATGCAAG